>Ga0105250_10001641_pt1 | contig 11897 bp, 9 predicted proteins | sample KBSS54metaG_FD_80425 | JGI IMG/M metagenome (GOLD analysis project Ga0105250, IMG submission 80425) | Switchgrass rhizosphere microbial communities from Kellogg Biological Station, Michigan, USA - KBS S5-4 metaG | ecosystem: Host-associated > Plants > Roots > Rhizosphere > Soil | place...
GAGAAAAGCAAACGCTACATCGCCGGCGTGGCCTGCGGGATTTTCTATATTGTGATGGGGATTTTCGGCGCGACGCTGGCCTCGGTGTTTACTGCATTACCCAAAGAACTGATTATCTCGCTGGCCGGGCTGGCGCTGTTTGGCGCCATCAGCACCGGGTTGACCGGCGCAATGGCCGACGAGAAGCAGCGGGAAGCGGCGTTAATCACTTTCCTGGTCACGGCGTCCGGCATGAACTTTTTAGGCATGGCGTCGGTATTCTGGGGGTTGATCTTCGGGTTGGCTGCGCACTTCTCCCTGACTGTGCTTTCTGGCCGTCGTCCGTTGTTGGCCAGATAGAACGCGATTGACGATGAAAGAGATCCCCTCAGAGCCGCCCGGCTCTGAGGGAAGGGCGCAGATTAATAGGTGTGGAAATAGTCCTGAATCACCTGCGGATTATGGGTTTTGGTCAGCGCCAGCATCAACAGAATGCGTGATTTAGCCGGGTTGAGCGAGTCGGAAACCAGGCCGGGCTGGCCCGCATCTTCAGAAACAATACCGCTGCCGGTGCGGCTGGCGCGGACGACCAGCACGCCGGCTTTTTCCGCTTTTTTGATCCCGGCCGAGCTACGCACTGAAACCGACCCGGCACCGGTGCCGGCATAAACAATCCCGTCAACCTTGTGCTGAATGGCGGCGTCATACATGTATTCGGGATCGTCCTGATAACCGTAAATAATGTCGACTTTCGGCAGCGCGCTGACATTGCGCACGTCAAAGACCGAGCGAGTGGTGTGAATTATATCCACCCGGGTTTCAAAGTAAGGTTTACCGCCGACAATCACCCCTAAATAACCTTCCTCCGGCGCTTTGAAGGTGTCCAGCGTGGTGGCGTTGGTTTTAGTGCTGAAGCGGGCGGAACCAATGCGATCGTTCAGCACCACCATGACGCCGCGGCCTGCTGCCTGTTTATCGGCGGCGACGGTCACCGCATCCAGCAAGTTCATCGGGCCGTCGGCGCTGATGGCGGTCGCCGGGCGCATGGCGGCAGTGAACACCACCGGTTTGTTGCTTTTTACCGTCAGGTTAAGGAAGTAGGGCGACTCGTCCAGCGTGTCGGTACCGTGGGTGATCACCACGCCGGCGACGTCATCGCGCGCCAGCAGTTCGTTGACGCGTTTTGACAGCTTGAGCAGGATCTCGCTGGTCATGTTTTCGCTGCCGATATTGGCAATCTGCTCGCCGTCCACCCGGGCGATTTTCTGCATTTCCGGTACCGCGGCGATCAAGGTATCCACCCCGAGCGCCCCGGCTTTGTAGCCGGTGGTTTGGGTATTGGAGGCTGCCGAGCCGGCGATGGTGCCGCCAGTGGCCAAAATAACGATGTGCGGTAACTCCCCGGCGGCGGTCGCCGCGTTGGCGCAACCTAAGGTCAATAAAACAAATGCCACTCTAATTATTTGAAACATAGCGCTACCCCTGATTAAAAAGCCAAATTAGGCGGAGTAGCCAAAGCAAAAAGGGTGTCAGTTAAGCGACGGGCGCCAATAGCGGGAAAGCGAGCGGATCAAGGTGGGTATTGCACCCGGTGCGGGAGCGGCCCGCACCAGAATGGATCTCTCTTCAGCGTTGCGGCCCCAGGCCGTGAGTGAGCAGCGTAATGGCGTGACGGGCAATGTCTTCGGCACGCAGCGGGCTGAGGGTGTTATCGCGCTGCCATTTTGACACCGTGGCCAACGGCAGCAGCGTCATGCCAAACAGGGTGACAATCAGCAGAGAGGGCTCCAGATCGGCATGCAGCTTGCCTTCCGCCTGCCAACGTACGATGGACTGCATCGCCGTTTTGCGTTGCTTGTCGCCGAAGCGCTCGTCCATCCGCTGCTTCAATACGCCGCTGTCACTCATCACTTCGCGCAACCACAGCGGGGCGAACCACGGGTGCGATGGAAATATCAATAAACCGTTGCGCCAACTCAGTGAAAGCCGCTACCGGATCGTCTTCGTTGGCGTCGAAAACGTCGCCTGCGGCGATTCTCACCGGCAGGAAACGTTCGTCTATCAGCACATCGAGCAGCTGTTCACGGTTGTAAAAGTAGTAGTGCAGCATCGCCGGGGTAACGCCGGCCTCGCGGGCAATGGCGTTCAGCGAGGTATCGGCAATGCCCTGACGGGCGAACAAGTTCAGCGCCGTGTCGAGCAAATGCTCCCGTTTTTCTGCCCCGTTGGCCGCGCCGCTGGGCCTGCCAGGGCGGCGTGGAGAGGGGTTTTTTTTAACGTTTTGTGCTGTCATCGCGGCGAGATCCATTGACCGGAGAAAAGAATAACTCATATATTAATTACTCAGTTAATTAATTACAAGCGGACTCACTCAAATGGGCATTGATAACACCGCAGGCCACGAAGATGACGGCAGGGCGTCTGAACAGGCGCCCTCGATCCGTTTGCTGTTCTCCGCGCTGCTGCTGGTGATGCTGCTGGCGGCGCTCGATCAGACCATCGTCTCGACCGCGCTGCCGACCATCGTCGGCGAGTTCGGCGGGTTGGAGAATTTGTCTTGGGTCGTGACGGCCTATCTGCTGGCATCGACCATAGTGGTGCCGCTGTATGGCAAGTTCGGCGATCTGTTCGGCCGCAAGATCGTGCTGCAAATCGCCATCGTGGTGTTTTTGCTCGGTTCCGTGCTGTGCGGGTTGGCGCAAAACATGACGCAATTGATCCTGATGCGCGCGTTACAAGGGCTGGGTGGCGGCGGTTTATTGGTGGTGACCATGGCGGTGGTGGGCGACGTGATCCCGCCGGCCGATCGCGGACGCTATCAGGGGTTGTTCGGCGGGGTATTTGGCCTGGCGACGGTGGTCGGGCCGCTGATCGGCGGGCTGCTGGTGCAGCATTTCTCCTGGCGATGGATCTTCTATATCAACCTGCCGCTGGGGCTTTTCGCCCTGTTGGTGATCGGCGCGGTGTTCCAGTCGCGGGTCAACCGGGTTAAACACGAAATCGACTATCTGGGGGCGGCTTATCTCGCCTCGGCGCTGACCTGCATCATCCTCTTTACCAGCCAGGGCGGTACTGTCATGGCCTGGTCGGACGGGCAGCTCTGGTGCATTCTGGCCTTTGGGCTGGTGTCGCTGGGTGGGTTTATCTACGAAGAGCGGCTGGCGAGCGAGCCGATCATTCCGCTGCGGCTATTTCGTAATCGCACCTTTGTATTGTGCAGCCTGATCGGTTTTATCATCGGCATGTCGCTGTTTGGTTCGGTGACCTTCCTGCCGCTGTATTTGCAGGTGGTGAAAGACTCGACGCCTTCGCAGGCCGGGATGCAGCTGTTGCCGCTGATGGGCGGCATTATGATCAGCTCGATCGTCAGCGGCAGGCTGATCAGCAAAAGGGGCAAATACCGTATCTTCCCGATTATCGGCACCCTGTGTGCGTTGGCAGGCATGATCCTGCTCGGCACGCTGACAAATTCGACGCCGGTGAAGCAGTTGTATCTCTATATCAGCCTGCTGGGGCTGGGATTGGGCATGGTGATGCAGGTGGTGATTCTGGCGGCGCAAAACAGCGTGGAGCCGCAGCATATGGGGGTCGCGACCTCCAGCGCTACGTTGTTCCGTTCGATTGGCGGTTCGATCGGCGTGGCGGTGTTTGGCGCTATTTTTACCAACGTGCTGCACAGCCGCCTGGCCGTGTTGTTGCCGGAGGGCACGCAACTGCCGCGTTCTCTGGGCGCGGCGGCGGTACACCATTTGCCGGCGGCCTTGCAGCAAGACTATCTGCAGGCTTTCGGCGGGGCGATCCACTCGGTGTACCAGATTGCCGCCTGGGTCATGGTGCTGGCCTTTGCGCTGACCTGGTTGCTGAAAGACGTGCCGCTGCGGCAAAAATAGGGTGTCTCTCATGCTTTGCGAAGGACTTTTACCGAATCCTTACGTAACCCTGTCAGACTAAAAAGATCGGAATCTATATATTGAGAATAAACGTTCTCAATAGGATAGATACTCGATGCAGAGCAAAAAGATTTTTCTTGTCGGCCTGGCGTTATTGCTGACCGCCTGTGATGGCAAACCCGGAGGAGCCCCGATGGGAGCGGGCGGCACGCCGGAGGTGGGGGCCGCGACGCTGCACGGCCAACCGGTCACGCTGAGCAGCGATTTGAGCGGCAGGGTGAACGCCACCATGACCTCGGACGTTCGTCCGCAGGTTGACGGCATTATCAAACAGCGCCTGTTTACCGAAGGGGCCGAGGTAAAAGCCGGCCAGGTACTGTATCAAATCGATCCCGCCACCTATCAGGCCAGTTATAACCAGGCTGCCGCACAGTTGAAAAGTGCGCAGGCGACGGTGAAATCCAGCCGTCTGAAGGCACAGCGTTACGCCGCGCTGGTGAAAGAGAATGGCGTCTCCAAACAGGATGCGGACGATGCGATGGCGACCTATCTGGAGGCGGTCGCCGCTGTCGATCAGTATCAGGCGGCGCTGGAAACCACCAAAATCAATCTCGCTTATACCCAGGTGCGCGCGCCTATTTCCGGCCGTATCGGTATTTCCTCGGTGACGCCGGGTGCGCTGGTTACCGCCAGCCAGACCGATGCGCTGGCCACTATCCGCGCGCTGGACCCCATCTATGTCGATCTCACGCAGTCCAGCAGCCAATTGCTCAGATTGCGCAAACTGCAGGCATCTTTAAAACGTGACGATGTCACACCGGTCACCATCAAGCTTGAAGACGGCACGCCTTATGCGCATGACGGCAAACTGGAACTGACGGAAGTGTCTGTGGATGAGTCTACCGGCTCCGTTACGCTGCGCGCCGTATTCCCTAACCCGGAGCATGAATTGCTGCCGGGTATGTACGTTCACGCCAGAGTTGATAACGGCGTCGATCCGAAAGGCATTCTGGCGCCGCAGCAGGGCATCACCCGCAATGCCAAAGGTGAGGCCACTGCGTTGGTGGTGAATGCGCAAAACAAGGTTGAACAGCGCACGGTCACCACCGAACGGGTGATCGGCAGCAACTGGTTGGTCAGTAAAGGGCTGAACGACGGCGATCGCCTGATCGTCGAAGGCACCAATAAGGTGGCCGCCGGGGTCGACGTTAAAGCGGTTGAAGTGCAAAAGCAGACGGCGACCGGCACGGCTAACGGTGGGGAGCAGTAATCATGGCGCAGTTCTTTATTCGGCGGCCGGTGTTTGCCTGGGTGATCGCGATCATCATCATGCTGTGTGGCCTGATGTCGATCAATTCGCTGCCCATTTCGCAATACCCGGACGTCTCTCCACCGCAGATCGCCATTTCGGCTACCTATCCGGGCGCCGATGCGGAAACCCTGGAAAACAGCGTGACGCAGGTCATTGAGCAGCAGCTCACCGGCCTGGACGGCCTGCTGTATTTCTCGTCGACCAGCAGTTCCGACGGTTCGGTGAGCATCAACGTCACCTTCGATCAGGGGACCGATCCGGACATCGCCCAGGTACAGGTGCAAAACAAGGTGCAACAGGCGGAAAGCCGCTTGCCGTCCGAGGTCACCTCGCAAGGGGTAACGGTCAAGAAATCGCAGAGCAGCTTTTTGCTGATCGTCGGTCTGTACGATGAGACCGATAAAGCGACGATGGCAGACATCGCCGACTATCTGGTCAGTAACCTGCAAGACCCGTTGTCGCGCATTAACGGCGTGGGCGATGTGCAGGTTTTCGGCTCGGAATACGCCATGCGCATTTGGCTGAACCCGACCAAGCTGGCGTCTTATTCGCTGATGCCGTCCGATGTGGAGACGGCGATTGAGGCGCAAAACACCCAGATTTCTGCGGGTAAGGTCGGCGATCTGCCGGCCGGCGCCGATCAGCAACTGACCGCCACGGTCAAGGCGCAATCGCGGCTGCAAACGCCGGAGCAATTTCGCAATATCATCCTGAAAAGCGACAGCAGCGGAGCCCTGGTTCGCCTGGGTGATGTGGCGCGGGTTGAACTGGGCAACGAGGATTACTCTTCCAGCGCACGCCTGAACGGTCACCCTGCGGCGGGTATCGCGGTCAAGCTGGCCGCTGGGGCCAATGCGCTCAACACCGCCAAGCTGGTCAAGGCCAAGGTGGCGGAATACCAGTCATCCATGCCTGACGGCTACAAGGTCGCATACCCGAAAGACAGCACCGACTTTATCAATATCTCGATTGAAGAAGTGGTGAAGACGCTGTTCGAAGCTGTAGTACTGGTGGTGATCGTGATGTTCATCTTCCTGCAGAACCTGCGTACGACGCTGATCCCGACCATTACCGTGCCGGTGGTGCTGCTCGGCACCTTTGGCGTGCTGGCGGTGTTCGGTTATTCGATCAACACCCTGACGCTGTTTGGCATGGTACTGGCCATCGGGCTGTTGGTGGATGACGCCATCGTGGTGGTGGAGAACGTCGAGCGCGTGATGCGCGAAGAAAAACTGCCGCCGCGCGAAGCGACGGAAAAGTCGATGAAAGAGATCACCGGCGCGTTGGTGGGCATTGCGATGGTGCTGTCTGCGGTGTTCCTGCCGATGGCATTCTTCGGCGGGGCCACCGGGGTTATCTATCGCCAATTCTCCGTCACTATCGTCTCTTCCATGGCGCTTTCGGTGCTCCTGGCGCTGACGCTGGCACCGGCGCTGTGCGCTACGTTGCTGAAACCCGCGCATGAGGAACTGACCGACAAAGGCCTGCTGGGCAAATTCAACCGGGGTTATGACCGGCTGCAGGCGAAGTATGCCGACAAGGTCGGCAGGGTGATCCACCGCCCCATGCGTTATCTGCTGATGTACGGTCTGTTGCTGATCGCGGCCGCCGTCATGTATATGCGCCTGCCGACCGGCTTCCTGCCTAACGAAGATCAGGGGATGGTGATGGTGCAGTATACGCTGCCGGCAGGCGCTACCGACGCTCGTACCTCGGTGGTCAGCGACGAGGTGAAGGATTATTTCCTCAACAATGAGAAGGCCAACGTCAACAGCATTTTTACCATCAACGGCTTTGGTTTTAGCGGCAGCGGCCAGAACGCCGGCATGGCCTTCGTCAGCCTCAAGGACTGGAGCCTGCGCAGCGGCAGCGAGAACACCGCCGACGCGATTGCCAAACGCGCCATGGGGCACTTCGCCAGCATTCGCGATGCTCAGGTGTTTTCGATGAGTCCGCCGTCGATCGACGGATTTGGCCAGTCCAACGGGTTCACCTTCGAGTTGCAGGCCAAAGGCGCAACGACCCGTGCTGAGTTGCAAGCGATGCGTGACCAGATTATTGCCGCCGCCGGCAAAAATCCGGGCCTGATCGCCGTGCGCGCCAACACCTTGCCGGACACCCCGCAGCTGCAGGTGGATATCGATAATGACAAGCTGCAAGCGTTGGGCCTGAGCGCCGGCGACGTCAGCAGCACGCTCACCAGTTCTTTCGGCAGCACCTATGTTAACGACTTTATCGACCGCAACCGGGTGAAGAAAGTCTATATGCAGGGGGATGTGGAGTTCCGTTCAAAACCGGAGGATCTGGATAAGTGGTTTGTGCGCGGCAGCTCAACCAGCACCGGTTCAGGCACGACCACGACCAGCATGACGCCGTTCTCGGCCTTTGCCTCATCGCGCTGGATCTATGGGCCGGAAAACCTGTCGCGTTATAACGGGCTTTCGTCGTTCGAAATCACCGGCGAAGGCGCTCCGGGCACCAGCTCCGGCACCGCGATGGATGAAATGGAAAAACTGGCGGCGAAGTTCTCCGCGGGCAGCAGCTACTCCTGGAGCGGGCTTTCTTATCAGGAGCGCCTGACCAGCGGCCAGGCGGGATCCTTGTATGCCATCGCGCTCTTGGTGGTGTTCCTGTGCCTGGCGGCGTTATACGAGAGCTGGTCGATCCCGTTCGCGGTCATGATGGTGGTGCCGATGGGCGTGGTAGGTTCGCTGTTGGCGGTCACGCTGCGCGGTCTGGAAACGATATCTACTTCCAGGTGGCGCTGTTGACCATTATTGGCCTGTCGGCCAAGAACGCCATTCTGATCGTGGAGTTTGCCGAAGAGAAGTACCAGCACGGAGAAACGCTGATCGCCTCGGCGGTCGAAGCATCCCGTATGCGCTTGCGGCCCATTCTGATGACGTCGCTGGCGCTTACCGCCGGGGTATTGCCGCTGGCAATCTCCACCGGTGCCGGCGCCAACAGCCGCATAGCCATTGGCACCGGGATTATCGGCGGCACCCTTACCGCGACGCTATTGGCGATCTTCTTTGTTCCTTTGTTCTACGTTTTGGTACGCCGGGTATTTGCACGTAAACCGGTCGCCGCCAAACAGGTAGAAAGCACCACGCCACAGGCAGGAGAATAATGTGCTGCAACGTTTGATAACTCTGACATTCCCCCTGTTACTGGCAGGCTGTATTTCACTGGATCCGGACTACCAGCGGCCGCAGGCGCCGGTGCCGACAAACCTGCCGCAAGGTGCCGCCTATGCCACGCCGAGCGGTAAGCTTTCGCTGAGCTATCCGGATATCCCATGGCGCGATTATGTGGTGGATGCCCAGCTGCGGCAGGTGGTGGCGATGGGGCTGAGCAGCAGCCGTGATCTGCGTGAAGCGATCGCCAACATTGAGTCGGCGCGAGCGTTATACGGCGAACAACGCTCTGAACTGTTCCCAACCGTCAACGCAGGGGTGGACGGCACGCGTTCACGCTCTTTGACCGGCAACGGCAATGCGACCGCGATCAGCCAGAGCTACGAAGCCAGCGCCAGCACCAGTTCGTTTGAGTTGGATCTGTTCGGTAAAAACCGCAGCCTGTCGCGCGCAAAATTCGAGACCTATTTGGCGGAGTCCGAGGCGGCAAAAAGTACGCGCCTGACGCTGATCGCCGATATCGTCACCGACTGGGTGAACGTGGCGGCGGAACGCAGCCTGTTGGCGGCCGCCAAAGACACGATGGAAAGCGCCAGGCTGTCGCTGGAAGTGACGCGTAAAAACCAGCAAAACGGCATTTTGTCGATGGTGGATGTGGCTTCGGCGGACACGGTTTATCAGCAGGCGCGTTCAGACGTCGCCAGCTATACCACCAGCGCCGCGCAGGCGAAAAACGCGCTGGATCTGGTGGTGGGGCAAAGCGTGCCCGAAAGCCTGTTGCCGAACGGGATCGAGGCGCTGTCCGGCATCATGAAAGACATGCCGGCCAATGTGTCGTCGCAGGTGCTGCTGAACCGGCCGGACGTCCTGGAAGCCGAGCATAATCTGAAGTCGGCCAATGCCAGCATCGGCTCCGCGCGCGCGGCGTTCTTCCCGTCGATCAGCCTGACCGCCAGCGGCGGCGTGGGCAGCGGGGAGCTGTCGTCCCTGTTCAGCAAGGGCGCCGGCGTCTGGTCCTTTGCGCCAAGCATCAGTCTGCCGATTTTCACCGGCGGCTATAACACCTCGCAGCTCAACTACACCAAGGCGCAAAAGGATCTGTACGTCGCCACTTATGAGAAAGCGGTGCAGACGGCGTTCCAGGAAACGGCCGATGCGCTGGCGCGCAAAGGCACCATTGGGGAACAACTGGCGGCGCAAACCGGCTACGTGGCAGCCTCGCGGGAATATTACCGCCTGGCTGAACTGCGTTATCGGCACGGCGTGGATACCTACCTGAACATGCTGGACGCGCAGCGGACGCTGTACACCGCTCGCCAATCGTTGATCAGCGCGCAGCAAACCGAGTACCAGAACCTGATTACGCTGTATAAGGTTCTGGGGGGGGGCATTACGGCGGAGAAGCAGGGGGATAGCGTGGTCGCCAATAGCGCGACCCTGACCCGTTAACTTTATTCGCAATCAATAAACCGATTACGCAGGGTGGTGTTATCACCCTGCGTTTTTTATATTTATCCGGTGAGAGAAATGTAAAGAAAAGGAAAATAACCCCGCCCCGCAGAACTCGATACAATAAGAAAGGTCAGAGAAATATCGCTTCTTTCCCGCGGCCAAATATATTGAGGTTGAAATGGACAGTGATATTCAGCAACAAGTGATTTCCGTTATCGACAGATATAACACCCCCGGATTTCTTAAAAAGGGCATCGCCGTAACTCTGAATACCGAGATAAACAAAGAGCTTAACCTGACCTTGCCGATGGCTGAGACGCTGATGCGCGGCTACTTCGACACCTTCAACATAGACAACAGCAGTTACAATCACGATCTGTATTTTCGGCAAGAAGCAAAGTCGGGGATATTATTCTCCGCATCGCCTCGCCGCGTGAATGACTGGGATCTGGAAATGGAAAGGATCCGGCCGCTGTATGTTTACATGCTGGTACGATCCGCTCGGGCCAAGCGCTGGCTTTATGATATCCATTTTCTGATTGAACAATTAAAATGATGCGAAACCGGTACGGATAACATAACGCATTATTTTCTGTTCCCGGACGCTAAATTAACGCCAGCGGAAAAGAGAACTTCTTATGATAGAGGCAGCATCAGAATAGATGCCTTGTGCTGTGTTGTTGGCCCGCATGTCCGATTGCGGGCCTTTTTTACGCCGGATTTATTGTTCCAACACCTCGGCAAATTTCGCCAGCCACTGCGGATGTGCCGGCCAGGCTGGGGCGGTCACCAGATTGCCGTCGACGTGGGCCTGATCGATACCGATATCCGCATAATGCCCGCCGGCTAACTGCACTTCAGGAGCGCAGGCCGGGTAGGCGCTGCAGGTGCGGCCTTTCAACACATTGGCGGCAGCCAGCAGTTGCGGGCCGTGGCAGACGGCGGCTATCGGTTTGCGTGCAGCGTCAAACGCCTGCACCAACTTGATCACCTGCGGGTTGAGGCGCAGGTACTCGGGCGCTCTGCCGCCGGGGATCAGCAGGGCGTCATAATCCTCCTCCCGTGCGGCGGCAAAATCGGCATTCAGGATAAAGCGGTGGCCGGGTTTTTCACTGTAGGTCTGCGCACCGTCAAAATCATGGATAGCCGTCATGATGTAGTCGCCTTTGACCTTATCGGGGCAGACGGCATCCACCTGGTGACCAATCATTTGCAACGCCTGAAACGGCACCATGGTTTCGTAATCTTCGGCATAGTCGCCGACCAGCATCAGGATCTTTTTCTTGCTCATGAGGAAATTCTCCGGAGGGGAAAGGATCCCTAACATATAGCTTATGCGGGCAGGGTGCGCGAACCAGAATCAAGACAGCGGCTTGTCTTTTCTTCGATACCCTGTCGATACGCCTGGAGAACGCCCCGTAGTGACAGGTAATATTTTACTCGCACCCTGAAAGCAACTTTACGGGTATTGATTAAGGCATTTTTGATGAAATATTTTTTTCAATAAGATAAATAAATTAAATCTAACAGCATAATCATATTGTTAGTATGGTTATTCTTAATGCAGGATATTTATATCCGTCAGGTTGCTTGCATATGCCTACTGGTATCCTATATTAAAGTTTCTGCTAACAATGTATATTACGTGCATGTATTAGCGGGTATGAGTATGCCAAGTCATATTTATCGATCTGTAACGGGTTCATAGATCACCCCGTAGATAAGTATTGTCAATTTATCTGGGTATGATACCACCAGGAAGATCCATGCTAAATATCAGCAATGATATTGGCTCGTTTATTCGTGCTTACAGGTATTTAACACGGCTTTGGGTATTTTTTAGATAATTTTAAACTCAGGAGTTTTATTGCGCAGCTAAATATAACTTAACGATATCGTTGCTTACTCGGTAGGCAACGAGGAGGCGTTTATCATGAGTGCAAATCAATCTAATTTATCAGACTCTCACTATGGTTATGACTTCGTCGTGGCCACTTCTCAGGCCAGTATTAACGGAACGATGAAAGAGTATTTATATAATTCCGTTTTTCCCACGGTAAGGATGTATTGGAATCAAGATGATCAAGGCCAACCGGTAGCGATATCCCGAGATGAACTCTTGCAGCA
>Ga0105250_10001653_pt1 | contig 11856 bp, 9 predicted proteins | sample KBSS54metaG_FD_80425 | JGI IMG/M metagenome (GOLD analysis project Ga0105250, IMG submission 80425) | Switchgrass rhizosphere microbial communities from Kellogg Biological Station, Michigan, USA - KBS S5-4 metaG | ecosystem: Host-associated > Plants > Roots > Rhizosphere > Soil | place...
GAACGGAATCGGTGAGGCGCCTTTGGGCAGGCACGACAGCGGCGGGGTCATGATGCCCATGCTCGCCACGGCGATAATCGCGCCGCTGGGCAACTCGCAGTTGTACTCGCCGGCGGGGGTGTACGCGGTATAGTAGGTGAGGGTGCTGTCGCTGCGGATGTTGTCGATTTTCGACACCGGTTTACCGATGACCGTCTGCGCGCGTTCTTTCATGCTGGCTTCGGTAGGTGTGGCGGTCTGGCAGCCGCTGGCACCAAGCAGCAGAGCGCTGACGATGGCCACTTTGCACAAGTTGGAATGCAGTTTCATGGTGTTTCTTCCTTGGTGTTTTTCTGATTTCCAGGCACGACGATCCCGCGCACTGCACAGCGGCAATGTTGGGGAGCAGCGGGGGTTGCGAGGGCATATAACGCCGGTGGGCGGGGCGGTCGATTAGCACAAATGTGCTAGTGCGGCGGAGGGAGAGGCGACCCAATGGGTCGCCCCGCGCCGATTACTGAGGAGAGTTGAACTGGTCGCAATAGCTGCCGGTCATCAGCGCCGAAGCGACGCGATCAGAACCGACACCGACGCGTGAGTAGGCATAGCGATTGGCGCCGACCTTGTCGGTGCCGTCGGAAGCCAGTGCGCCTGCGCCGACGTGATCGGAGCCATCAGAGGCTACTGCGCCAGCCCCGACGTGATCGGAGCCATCAGAGGCTACTGCGCCAGCCCCGACGTGATCGGAACCATCCGAGGCGACTGCACCAGCCCCGACATGATCAGAACCGTCCGAGGCGACTGCACCAGCGCCGACATGATCGGAACCGTCCGAGGCGACTGCACCAGCGCCGACGTGATCGGAACCATCGGAAGCAACTGTGCCAGCGCCGACATGATCGGAACCATCGGAAGCCACTGCGCCAGCGCCGACATGATCGGAACCATCGGACGCCACTGCGCCAGCACCGACATGATCAGAGCCATCGGACGCCACTGCAGCGGCTCCGACATGATCCGAACCATCAGAGGCCACCGCCTGCGGCTGCGCAGCCCAAACCGTTGGCAACATCACGGTCGCCGCGACCGCAAGAATGGCGCCTGACAAAAGCATGTGTTTCATGATTTTCTCCACGACCCATCAGCCACACAGCATTCCGTTGGCCCGGGGTTGACCAGATTGGCGATTGGCACGGGCGCGCTCGATGGGCGCACGGGTGTCGACGTTTTTGCATGAAACCGCGTTAGCGAACTGAAAAGTATAGATCGGCAAAATGCAGGCGCAGGTGCGACAACATGCAAGCGATAGTCGGTTAACTTCCTTGCGCAGGGGCGCTTGAAGGAAATCAGTCTAAAAACACCGCCCGGGACGCGATGGCTTTTGCTAGCCTCAAAGGTGTAGGCGAAGACGCAGACTGATGCGCAAGCGGATAGCAAGGGGACGTGGGGCGCGTTCCGAAGGGTACACGGTTAGAAAGATCTCCGCGCTGAGATCCAGCCCTTATGCCGTGTGAGGCAGCAAAGCACCGCTCTTTTTCCATGGTTGCTTTTGTACTGTGAGAGGCCCGATAAACCTTGTAAGCCAGAGACCAGCACTGGCCGCCTACTCGAACACCAAAGCCCGCATTGCTGCGGGCTTTGTCGTTGTTGCGGGATCAGATTTTGGTCAGCGCGTACGCCAGATCGGCGCGCAGGTCTTCGAGATCTTCGACCCCCACCGACAGACGCACCAGGCCATCGCCGATGCCCAATTTGGCGCGGGTTTCAGCTGGAATGGTCGCGTGGGTCATGATCGCCGGATGCTCGATCAGGCTTTCAACACCGCCCAGGCTCTCGGCCAGGGCAAAGATCTTCACGTTTTCCAGAAAGCGCCGTGCACCCTCCAGATCACTGTTCAGATCCACCGAGATCATCCCGCCAAAACCATGCATCTGCCGTTTGGCCAACTCATGCTGCGGGTGCGATGGCAGGCCTGGGTAGTAGACGCGTTTGACCTGCGGTTGCTGCTCCAGCCACTTGGCCAGTTCCAGCGCGTTGCTGCAGTGACGCTCCATGCGCAGCGCCAGGGTCTTGACCCCGCGCAAGGTCAGGAACGCGTCGAACGGCCCGGAAATCGCGCCGACGGCGTTCTGCAGGAAGCCGAGTTTGTCCGCCAGTTCGGCATTCTGCCCAACCACCGCGATACCACCGATCACGTCGGAGTGACCGTTCAGGTACTTGGTGGTCGAGTGCAGCACGATGTCGAAACCCAGCTCCAGCGGGCGCTGGATATAGGGGCTGGCGAAGGTGTTGTCGGCAACGCTGATGATCCCGCGTGCGCGGCAGATGCGCGCAATCGCGGCCAGATCCGAGAGGCTCAGCAGCGGGTTGGTCGGCGACTCGACAATCACCAGGCGCGTGTCGTCCTGCAGCGCCGCTTCGAACGCCGCCAGGTCAGTCAGATCGACATAGCTGAAACGATGCCCGGCACTGCGCTGACGCACCTTGTCGAACAGGCGGAACGTGCCGCCGTACAGGTCATTGCCGGAGATCACGTGCGAACCGGCATCGATCAGTTCGAGCACGGTGGAAATGGTCGCCAGCCCGGAAGCGAACGCGAACGCGCGGGTGCCACCTTCCAGATCCGCCACGCAACGCTCCAGGGCAAAACGCGTCGGGTTGTGCGAGCGCCCGTAGTCGAAGCCCTTGTGCACGCCGGGGCTGTCTTGCAGGTACGTCGAGTTGGCGTAGATCGGCGGCATCAGCGCGCCGGTGGTCGGGTCAGGCGTTTGCCCGGCATGGATCACCCGGGTCGCGAAGCCTTGGGATTTATCGTCGTGCTGACTCATGCGAGGGATCTCCGTAATTGGTTGAGCATGTCGGTGCGGGTAATCAGGCCGTGGAAACCCGAAGCATCGGCGATGATCGCGACGAGGCCGCGACTGAGCACCGCTTCCAGCTCGGCGAGGTTGGCACCGGGGGCGAGGGTTTGCAGTTTGTCGGTCATCACGCTGGAAACGGACTGGCTGAAGCGCGCGGCGTCCTCGTGCACGGGCAGCAGGATGTCGGATTCGTCGATCACGCCGACCAGTTGTTTGCCTTCCACCAGCACCGGCAGCTGCGAAACATCCGCCAGACGCATGCGCTGGAACGCGGTCAGCAGGGTGTCATCGGGACCGACGCTGATCACGCGGCCATCTTCGAAGCGCCGGGCGATCAGATCACGCAGGTCGCCATAGCGTTTGCGCTGCAACAGGCCTTGATCGGTCATCCACTGGTCGTTGTAGACCTTCGACAGATAGCGCGTGCCGGTGTCGCAGACGAAGCTGACCACGCGTTTCGGCTCGGTCTGTTCGCGGCAATAACGCAGCGCGGCGGCGAGCAGGGTGCCGGTCGACGAGCCACCGAGAATGCCTTCGGCCTTGAGCAACTGGCGGGCGTGATCGAAGCTTTCTTCGTCGCTGATCGAGTAGGCGTGGCGCACGCTGCTGAGGTCGGTGATCGACGGAATGAAATCTTCGCCGATGCCTTCCACCGCCCATGAACCGGGCGTTGGCATCGGGCCGTCGCGGCTGTACTGAGCCATCACCGAACCGACCGGGTCGGCGAGGACCATTTCCAGATCCGGTTGTACCCGTTTGAAGAAGCGGCTCAGCCCGGTCAGGGTGCCGGCGGAACCGACGCCAACCACGATCGCATCCAGATCATGCTCGGTCTGCGCCCAGATCTCCGGCGCGGTGCTGCATTCGTGGGCCAGCGGGTTGGCGGGGTTGTTGAACTGGTCGGCGAAGAACGCGCCGGGAATGTCTTTGGCCAGGCGTGCGGCCACGTCCTGGTAATACTCGGGGTGGCCCTTGCCGACATCGGAGCGGGTGATGTGCACCTCGGCACCCATGGCTTTCAAGTGCAGGACTTTCTCGGTGGACATCTTGTCCGGGACTACCAGCACCACGCGGTAGCCTTTGGCCCGGCCGACCAGCGCCAGACCCAGACCGGTGTTGCCGGCGGTGGCCTCGACGATGGTGCCACCCGGTTGCAGGCGCCCGTCGCGTTCAGCGGCATCGATCATCGCCAGACCGACGCGGTCCTTGATCGAGCCGCCGGGGTTTTGTGATTCCAGTTTGAGAAACAGTGTGCAGAGGCCGGTATCGAAGCGGGTAACCTGTACCAGCGGCGTATTGCCGATCAGCCCAAGTACGGCAGGGCGTGAATCCTTTGACATTTCTTCACCTCTTGTAGTGGTGTTGATCGCGTTCCATTCGCGGGGAAAAGCTCGCGTGCAACATAGGCTTAGACATGATCCGTCGCAACCTTTAACCCGCCGCTGCGCCAGCCATTTCGATCTAACCATAGAACAGAATCGAAGCCTGTAACGGCGCGGTTTCAGAGGGTTTACATCAAGGAGCCATCGAGTATTGAAAGGGCGTCGTGAGCGTCCCTCAAAGCTTGATCTGCGTAGGAATATCCTGCAGGGCGAATCGTGTTTTCAGCGGGCATACGGCCGACAACTGATCATGAGGGAAACTCGTGATCATCAAGATTAAAATGAGTTTGTCTCACTAGCGCTTGATCTCGACAATGGCCGCCATCAACAAGACATTGGAGTTGTTTGTCATGGCACTGGCCCATTCCCTCGGATTTCCGCGCATTGGTCGCGACCGCGAATTTAAAAAAGCGCAAGAGGCGTTCTGGAAAGGAGAACTGAACGAGGCCGGCCTGCGTGAAGTGGGTCGTGAACTGCGCAAGGCCCACTGGGACCTGCAAAAGAACGCCGGCATCGAGCTGCTGCCAGTGGGCGATTTCGCCTGGTACGACCAGGTGCTGACCCATTCGCTGATGTTCGGCGTGGTTCCCGAGCGCTTCCGACCGCACGACGGCAAAGCCACGCTGCAAACCTTGTTCGGCATGGCCCGTGGCGTCAGCGACAGTTGCTGCGGCGGTGCCCATGCGCAGGAAATGACCAAGTGGTTCGACACCAACTACCACTATCTGGTCCCGGAATTCAGCGTTGATCAACAGTTCCAGCTCGGTTGGGAACAGTTGTTCGAAGAAGTCGAAGAGGCCCGTGCCCTCGGTCATAACGTCAAACCGGTGATCATCGGCCCACTGACTTATCTATGGCTGGGCAAGGCCAAAGGCGCCGAGTTCGACAAGCTGGAATTGCTTGATCGCCTGCTGCCGCTGTACGGACAGATCTTTGCGCGCCTCGCCGCCCTTGGTGTGGAATGGGTGCAGATCGACGAGCCGATTCTGGTGCTCAACTTGCCGCAGGAGTGGAAGAATGCTTTCGAGCGTGCGTACAACCAGATCCAGCGTGATCCGCTGAAGAAACTGCTCGCCACTTACTTCGGTGGTCTGGAAGAGAACCTCGGTCTGGCCGCCAACCTGCCGGTCGACGGTTTGCACATCGACCTGGTACGTGCAGCGGAACAGTACCCGACCATCCTTGATCGCCTGCCGGCCTACAAGGTGCTGTCGCTGGGTGTGGTCAACGGCCGCAACGTCTGGCGCTGCGATCTGGAAAATGCGCTGGCGACGTTGCAGCATGCGCATGAGCGTCTGGGGGATCGGCTGTGGGTCGCGCCGTCCTGCTCGTTGCTGCACAGCCCGGTGGATCTGAACCGCGAAGACCAGCTCGATGCCGAGCTGAAAAGTTGGCTGGCGTTTGCCGTGCAGAAGTGCGAAGAAGTCGCCGTGCTGGCGCAGGCGGGCAACGAGCCGGAAGCGCCGAAAGTGCTGCGCGCCTTGGCCCAAAGTCGCTCGGTACAGACCAGCCGCGCCGCCTCGCCTCGTATTCACAAACCGGCAGTGCAGGCCCGTGTGGCGGCCATTACTGCGCAGGATAGCCAGCGCCAATCGCCGTTTACCCAGCGCATCGCCAAGCAGCGCGCCGGCCTCGATTTGCCACTGTTCCCGACCACCACTATCGGTTCGTTTCCACAAACTGCGTCGATCCGCCTGGCGCGGCAGTCGTTCAAGCAAGGCAAACTGAGCGAAGCCGAATACACCGAAGCCATGTACAGCGAGATCCGCCACGCCGTGCAAATTCAGGAGCAGTTGGGCCTCGACGTGCTGGTGCACGGTGAAGCCGAGCGCAACGACATGGTCGAGTACTTCGCCGAGCAACTCGACGGCTACGCGTTTACCCGTTTTGGCTGGGTGCAAAGCTATGGTTCGCGTTGCGTCAACCGGCGGTGATCTTCGGTGATTTGAGCCGTCCGCAAGCCATGACCGTGGACTGGATCCGCTACGCCCAGGGCCTGACCGGCAAGGTCATGAAAGGCATGCTGACGGGACCTGTGACCATGCTGATGTGGTCGTTCCCGCGCGAAGACGTGTCCCGTGAAGTGCAGGCGCGGCAACTGGCGCTGGCGCTCCGTGACGAAGTGGTGGACCTGGAAGCCGCCGGAATCAGGATCGTGCAGATCGATGAAGCCGCGTTCCGCGAAGGTTTGCCGCTGCGCCGCGCGCAATGGCAGCACTATCTGGATTGGGCCACCGAAGTTTTCCGTTTGTGCGCATCGGGTGTGCGTGACGAAACGCAGATCCACACGCATATGTGCTACAGCGAGTTCAACGATGTGATCGAAGCCATCGCGGCGATGGATGCCGACGTGATCACCATCGAAACCTCGCGCTCGGACATGGAGTTGCTCGACGCTTTCGAAGCCTTTGCCTACCCGAACGAGATCGGTCCGGGCGTCTACGACATCCACTCGCCGCGAGTGCCAGATGCCTCGGAAATGGCCAACTTGCTGCGCAAGGCGGCGCAGCGAATTCCGGCCGAGCGGTTGTGGGTCAACCCGGACTGTGGTCTGAAAACCCGTGGCTGGCCGGAGACTGAAGCGGCGTTGGTACACATGGTCACCGCCGCCCGCCAGTTGCGCAAAGAACTGGCCTGAGAAGACAACCCAAAAACCCTGTGGGAGCGGGCTTGCTCGCGAAAGCGGAGTGTCAGTTAAATAATTTTCGACTGACACTCCGCCTTCGCGAGCAAGCCCGCTCCCACATTGGAGTGTGTAGGGTGTCAGTGACGGCTCATCAAACCGTGCAGTACACCGAGGCGCAGCCCCGGTTCCGACGGCGCCATCTGCGAAATCCCGAATGCCTTGAACGCCGCCAGCATCAATACCAAACCGCCGGGCAAAATGCTCTGGCGATGCGGCTGCAAGCCTGCCAGCTTCAATTGCTGAACGTTCTTCACCTTCAGCAGCAACAGCGACAAACGCAACAGTCCGCCATAGGTAATGCCGTCCTGGCCGAAGTCATTGAGCCGATTGGCCTTGAGCACTTTCGCCAGCATCCGCGCCGTGCCCGACGAGCCAATAGTCTGCTGCCAGCCCTGCGCGCGATAGCGGCGGCCGACTTTTTCGAATTGCAGGATCGCCACGCGCTCGGCTTCTTGCAGTGCGCCGGGAGCAATGCGCCCGTCGGGGAAATAGCGTGCGCCCAGGCTACCGCTGCCAATGGCGATGCTTTCGGTGAGCAGCGGTTGCGACCCCTGGCCGAGAATCAGCTCGGTGGAACCACCACCGATGTGGACCACCAGCCGCATGTCCTCCGCCCCCGGCAGGGTATGAGCGACGCCGGCATACACCAGTTGCGCCTCTTCATGGCCGGAGATGACGTCGATGCGAAAACCCAGATGGCGTTCGGCACTGTGCAGAAACAACTGCGCATTGTCGGCCTCGCGCACCGCGCTGGTCGCCACGGCCCGCACCTTGCCGGCCTCGAAGCCGCGCAGTTTCTTGCCGAACCGCGCCAGCGCCTGCCAGCCACGATCCAGCGCCATTTCGTCCAGTGCACCGCCGTCGAAGCCTTCGGCCAGCCGCACCGGTTCACGCAGGGTTTTGACTTCCTGAATCATGAAGCCTTTTCGACTGCGAACCGACTGGCCGATCATCAGGCGAAACGCATTCGAGCCCAGGTCGATGGCGGCAAACAGCGATGCGTCTTCTTTCATGGGAATCCCTGCGAAACATCCGTCGAATGCTCAAGACGGTTTGCGAGGATTCTGCGATGCGCTTGATGACATCCTGATGACGGGGCAGGGGCGGTTCAGTGAATTGTTGGCTGTCATGACACTGTCATTATCCGGCGACTATCCTGACCCCAACACATCGCGTGTTCTTAAAGTTTTTGCTGCCTCTTTGGGCAGCTTTTTTTTGCCCGCGATTTGGCAAGCCGTGCGCAAGGTTTGCAATCGTGAGCGTCCCTTGGCTAATATACGATCCATATACACTTCGTATCGGATTTGGATATGGGCATCGTAAAGATTTCAGAAGACATGCACGAGAACCTGCGCATCTCCAGCACCGCGCTCAGCCGCTCGATCAACGCGCAGGCCGAGCACTGGATGCGCATCGGCATGCTCGACGAGCTGCACCCCAACCTCGACCACAGCGCCATTTGCCGCTTGCTGATCCGCGCCGAACAGAACGGCGGGCTGGATCTGCATCAACTGACTCAGGAAGCCGTCAGCGCATGAGAAATCAGATCAAGATCAATACCCCCGAGGAAATCGCGAAGTCGCACGCGGCGGGCAAACTCGCCGCCGAAGTACTGGCGATGCTGGTGCCGCATGTGAAGGCCGGGGTGACGACAGATGAGCTGGATCGGTTGTGCAACGACTACATCGTCAACGTGCAGAAAGCGATTCCGGCCAACGTCGGTTATCACGGTTTCCCGAAAACCGTCTGCGCCTCGGTCAACGACGTGGTGTGCCACGGCATCCCGTCGGGCACGCCGCTGAAGGATGGCGACATCGTCAACCTCGACATCGCGGTGATCAAGGATGGCTGGTTCGGCGACACCAGCCGCATGTACGTGGTCGGCGAGGCGACGCCTGAAGCACAACACCTGATCAAGACCACCTACGACGCGATGTGTGCGGGCATCCGCATGGTGCGTCCGGGCGCGACGCTGGGTGACATCGGCCATGCGATCCAGAGCCTGGCGGAGAAAGAAGGTTTCAGTGTGGTGCGTGAATACTGCGGGCATGGCATTGGCAAGGTGTATCACGATGAACCGCAGATCCTGCATTACGGTTTTCCCAATCAGGGCATGAAGCTCAAGGCGGGGATGATCTTCACCGTCGAGCCGATGCTCAATGCCGGCAAGCGCCATGTGAAGAACATGCCGGACGGCTGGACGGTGCTGACCAAGGATGGCTCGCTGTCGGCGCAGTGGGAGCATATGGTCGCGGTGACCGAAACCGGCTTCGAAATTCTCACGGCGTGGCCGGATCAGATTGAAGGCTACCGCGCTATTCCCTGAGACCGTGCTGACAGCTTCCCTCACCCTAGCCCTCTCCCGGAGGGAGAGGGGACTGACTGGATTGTCTGGACGAGTTACGCCGACCTGAAATATCGGGTCGAACTCAGGTCTTGACCATCATGGTGATCGGCTCCCTTTCCCCCTCGCCCCCTTGGGGGAGAGGGCTGGGGTGAGGGGGGGACTCCCACAGACGACACGCTATCAGTGAGAACCGGCCGCTTTGTTGAGGTCGCTTTCAGTCCATTCGGTGTAGACGCAGGCATCCGCCGTGGCCCAGCGCACCCGCACCGGGTCGCCAGCCTTGAGCGGCATGCCCGCCGCCGACAGCGCTTTCACCGTCATCGAAGTACCGCCCGCAGTGATCACGCTGCAGGTCTGGCTTTCGCCGAGAAACAACACTTCCACCACCTGCGCCGACACCTCATTCCAACCCGCTGCCAGCGGCTCATCGCTCGCCTGCTGCACGCTCAGTGCCACAGCCTTTTCCGGCCGCACCATCAACAATACGTCCTGATCGGTGTGCAACCCGGCAGTCAGGCGAATCGACAACGACTGCCCCTCAAAGCTCGCCGCCGCATTGCCTTGGGCCTTGAGCTTGAGGAAGTTCGAGTTGCCGAGGAACGACGCGACAAACGCATTCGGCGGATTCTGATACAGGTCATAACCGCTGCCCAAACCAACAATCTTGCCGTGACTGAAAATCGCGATGCGCTGCGACAGGCGCATGGCTTCTTCCTGATCGTGGGTCACGTAGACGATGGTGATGCCCAGGCGCCGATGCAGCTGGCGCAGTTCATCCTGCAAGTCTTCACGCAGTTTTTTATCCAGCGCGCCGAGCGGTTCGTCCATCAGCAGGATGCGTGGCTCATAGACCAGCGCCCGGGCGATGGCGACGCGTTGCTGCTGGCCGCCAGAGAGTTGCGAAGGGCGGCGATGGGCGAATTGTTCGAGCTGCACCAGTTTCAACATCGCATCGACACGCTTGTCACGTTCGGCGGCGGCGAGTTTGCGGATTGCCAGCGGGAAGGCGATGTTGTCGCGCACCGACAGATGCGGGAACAGCGAATAGCGCTGGAACACCATGCCGATGTCGCGCTTGTGCGGCGGCACGTTGACCAGCGACTGACCGTTGACCAGGATCTCGCCGCTGCTCGGGGTTTCGAACCCGGCGAGCATCGACAGCGTGGTGCTTTTGCCCGAGCCGCTGGAGCCGAGGAAGGTCAGGAACTCGCCGTCCTTGATGTCCAGCGAGATGTTGTCGACGGCGGCAAAGTCGCCGTAGTGCTTGTTCAGATTGCGCAGGCTGACCAGGGGTTTGTCGTTCTGCTGGGATGCGTCTTTGATCACGGCACTCATGTCGTACTCCTGGGCGCTCAGGCGCTGATTTCGTTGCGCCGGCGCAGCGCGGCGGCGATCACCATGACCAATACCGACAGGCCGATCAGCAGCGTCGAAGCGACGGCGATCACCGGGGTCAGGTCCTGGCGCAAAGTGGTCCACATTTTCACGGGAAGGGTTTGCAGGGTCGGGCTGGCCATCATCACGCTGAGCACCACTTCGTCCCACGAAACCAGAAATGCGAAGAGGGCGCCGGCGACCATGCCCGGACGGATCGCCGGGAACGTCACCTTGAACACCGCTTGCAGGCGTGAGGCACCGCAGATCACCGCCGCGTCTTCAATCGACTGATCGAACAGCTTCAGCGAGTTGATGATCGAGATGATGGTGAACGGCAGCGCGACGATCACATGGCTGACCACGAACGCAAACATGGTCCCGGTGTAACCGAGCTTGAGAAACAGCGCGTACACCGCCACGGCGATGATCACCAGCGGCACGATCATCGGCAGGGTGAACAGGCCGTAGAGCATTTCCCGTCCGGGAAAACGCCCGCGCACCAGCGCAAACGCGGTTGGCAGACCGAGGGCCACGGCGCAGATCGTAGTCAGCACGGCAACCTTGAGGCTGGCCGCCGCAGCGTTCATCCAGTCGGCGTTGGAGAAGAACTGGCCGTACCATTTCAGCGTCCAGCCCGGCGGTGGGAACACCAGCCACTGCGACGAGCCGAACGACAGCAGGACGATGAACACGATCGGCAACAGCAGGAACAAACCGATCAGTCCGGTGGTTGCATACAAGCCGAAACGCATCCGCCGGCTCATGGCATTGGGAGTCAGGAGCATCTCGGCTTACCTCGTGTTGCTGGCGCCAACCGGGGATTCCGGCTGAAGCTTCAGGTAGAAGTAGAACAGCACCAGCGTGATCGCGATCAGCAACGCAGCGCCGGCACTGGCCAGGCCCCAATTGAGGAACGATTGCACCTGCTGAATGATGAACTCCGGCAGCATCATGTTCTGCGCCCCGCCGAGCAGCGCCGGGGTGACGTAGTAACCGAGCGACATCACGAACACCATCAACCCGCCGGACGCCAGACCCGGCCGGCACAGCGGCAGGAACACCCGGAAGAAGTTGGTCCACGGGCTGGCGCCGCAGATCGAGCCGGCCTGCAGGATCATCGGGTCGATGGCCTGCATGGTCGCCTGCAACGGCAGCACGATGAACGGGATCATGATGTAGCTCATGCCGATCACCACGCCGGTCAGGTTGTGCACCATTTCCAGC
>Ga0105250_10001656_pt1 | contig 11840 bp, 8 predicted proteins | sample KBSS54metaG_FD_80425 | JGI IMG/M metagenome (GOLD analysis project Ga0105250, IMG submission 80425) | Switchgrass rhizosphere microbial communities from Kellogg Biological Station, Michigan, USA - KBS S5-4 metaG | ecosystem: Host-associated > Plants > Roots > Rhizosphere > Soil | place...
AACCGAAATCGACACCATCGTGTCCTCGGTCAGCTACACCCTGGGCAACAACGTCGAGATCCTGACCCTGCGCGGCAGCGACAACCTCAACGGCACCGGCAACGCCCTGAACAACACCATCACCGGCAACACCGGCAACAACATCCTTGACGGGGGAGCAGGTGCCGACACCCTGATTGGTGGCACCGGAGCAGATACTTTTGTTTTCGGCGCTGTCAGCGAAATGAGTCTGGGCATCAACCGCGATGTCATCGCCGACTTCAACAGCGCACAGGGCGACAAAATCGACCTGACGAAATTTGATGCCAACCTGCTGGATGCCGGTTTCAATGGTTTCTCTTTCATCGGTGCAGCCGATTTTACCGGCGCAGGTCAACTGCGCTTCTTCGACCACGTGCTGTCGGGTAACGTCAGCGGCAACGCCGGTGCGGACTTCGAGATCCAACTGGTGGGTGTAAACAGTTTCAGCGCCAACGATCTGGTGGCCTGATACAACCGTAACCGACCTGGTCGCAGATCGCGACCCCCAACAAAAACGCCCCGATAATTCGGGGCGTTTTTGTTGGCGTCATCCAAGTCAGTGGGCTAGGTCAACACACCCAATTCCTTGGCGCGGGCCACCGCCTGAGTACGCCGTTCAACCCCCAACTTGCTGTTGATATGGCTGGCATGGGTTTTCACCGTATGCAGCGAAATGAACAGTTGCTCGCTGATTTCCTGATTGGAACAGCCCTGGGCAATCAAACGCAGCACCGCCAGCTCGCGACTGCTGAGTTGTTCGGCAGATCCACATTCAATGACAGGACGGGCAACCACCAGCGGAAAAAGCGTCAGCAACTGCTGTCCTGCCAGTGCTGGCGAGTTTTGCAGCTGGCTGCGCAGCCAGTCCGGATGCGCTTTGATCAAGGCGTCAAATGGCTGTATCACGCCGCCCGCCGCCGCTTCCAGCGCCTGGTTCAATGCTTTGCGTGCCTCGGATTCGCGGCCACTGCTCAGCAGCAAATTCAATTTCTGCGCCAGCGCCATCACACACAGCAACTGGCGCCCGGTTTGCTGACCGTTTTCCAGCAACACATTCAACCGCCCTTCGGCGAGCATCGGCTGGCCCTTGATCACGTCGAGCAACGCTTGTTGCAATTCCACATGCAGCGGCAGCTGTGGATGAAATTCCGGTGGTGCGGCTGCACGTTCGCCGGTGTAGGTCTGCCCCAGACGTGCCAGCCAGGCTTCGGCCAGATCAGTGCGGCCTTGCGCCAGCCACAGTTCGCATTTGACCAGGGTGATCATCGCCAGATAGTAGATCGGCGGCACATCCCAGATATGCATCAGACGCTCGGCTTCAGCGAGTTCGGCGAAGGCCTTGGCGAACTCGCCAACGCTACCGTCGAGACGGGCGATCACGCAGTGACCGATCAATACGCTGATATCCCGGCAGGCCCGCGCTTCGGCCAGACCGCTCAGCAATCGGGCCCGGGCTTGCTGCGGTTGCAAGCGCATCGACAGCAGAAAACCTTCATACAGCGTCAATCGCGCACGCACCGCGTACAGACGTTGCGCCGACAACCCGCGCAGACGATCAAGACCCTGATGCACCTCATCCAATGCGCGCAGAATTTCCCCGCGCGATTGCAGGACCCGCGCCCGGTCGTAATGCGCCAAGGCTTCGAACAACGGATTGCCGACCCGCTGCGCCAGCTCGAGGGATTCTCGATTCAAGCCCCGCGCACGCCACAGGTCACCGTCGGCAATCGCCAGATTGGACAAAGTCGACAGGCACATCAGGCGTTGCCCGTAACGTTTCACCGGCAGGCTTTCCAGTGCTTCGCTGCAATAGCGCTGGGTCAGCTCACGATGCCCTCGCCCGCGGGCGATGATGCCGCTGAGCGCCAGCCATTGCGCGAGCATCGACTTCTGCGCCGAAGCCGAAGGCGCAGGCAGGAAACGACTTAAATGACTGGCCAGCTCTTCAGCGGCATCCAGCTGACAGGCCAGCCCGAGCGCCCAGCTATAGAGCACGATCAAGCGTGGCGTGCTGATCAGCAGGCTGTCGGGCAAGTCCATTTTCCAGCGCAGCAGCATGCCCACGTTCTGCTCGGCGAGCAGTTGTTCCTCGGACAGGTTCTGCACCAGATTCGCTGCGACATCCAGATGGCCGGCGCGCAAGGCCTGCTCCACCGCTTCGTCGAGCAGCCCTTGAGCATTGAACCAGCGACAGGCGCGCAGGTGCAGGGTCGCCGCCGGCACCAGCGTCTGGGTCACGGGACGGCTGCGCAGCAGATCGGAAAACAAATGGTGATAGCGATACCAGTGACCGTGTTCGTCCAGCGGCACCAGAAATACCTGATGCGCCAACAGAAACCGCAGGATTTCGGCGCTGTCGTGGGCTTCGCGCACCGCGTCGCACAGCTCGCTGCAAAAGCGCTCTTGAGGGGCGGTGTCGTAGAGAAACGCCTGCACCTCGGCCGGCAGGCAATCGATCACTTCTTCCAGCAAGTAATCGCGGATCAGCCCTTCCCCGCCGTTCAGCGCGGGTGGCAACGGAGCCCCGCTGCCAGCCTCGGAGACCGCGAGCAACCAGAAACGCAGTCCGGCCACCCAGCCTTCGCTGCGCTGGATCAGGTTTTCCAGCGCTTCGCCGCGCAATGAACTGCTGTGTCGATCGAGCAGCGTCAGGGCTTCATCGTGGGTCAGGCGCAAGTCCTGCTCATGCAGTTCGAGCAACTGGCGCGACAGGCGCAGACGCGCCAGATGCCAGTCCGGGCGCTGCCGACTGGTGACCATGACCAGCAAGCCATCGGGAAGATGATTGAGGAAAAACTGCAGGCAACGGTCGAGTACCGGCCCTTGGGCGAGATGGTAGTCGTCGAGCACCAGCAACAGCGGCGCCGTCGGTTGCAGTTGCAGGGCCAGTTCATCGAGCAAGCCATCGAGCCATTCTTCGAAGGCGAACGGCTGATGGCGCTGGCGCATCTTCAACAGGCCGAGTGCACGACTGCCCAGATCCGGAAAGTAGTCCTGCAGTCCCTCCAGCAATCGCTCGAGAAACCGCCCCGGATCGTTATCCCGTGGGCTCAATCCCAGCCAAAGGCTTTGCCAGTGCGCCGGCAGGCTCTGACAGAACTCCACCGCCAGCGAACTCTTGCCGAACCCGGCCGGAGCGCAGACAAGTAACAGACGTCCACCGAGCCCGGTTTGCAGGCGCTCGCAGAGACGTGGCCGCAAGACGTATCCGTCCGGCAGCGGAGGACGGAAAAAACGTGCGTCCAGTGCCGCGACGGCAACGCTTGCGGGACCCGGAAGTGGGGACAGATCAGTCATGGCCGGCTCTTGTTCGAATGGCTGTTGGCGGCGTAGCAGATGTCCGCAGCCTAGCCTTAAACGTAGCGGTTATGAAGGTTGCTGCTACAAATGGCTACAAAAAGACTGTCGAGAGCCGGCAGCTCCTACAAAATCAACGCCAAAAAAAACGCCCCGAACCAGTCGGGGCGTTTTTTCGAGGATGCGGCCTCGGGTCAAAGCTTAGCGGATACCGTCCTGGCCCAGGTTGCCCGGCTGGAATTCGCTCTTGGTGGCAGAGAAACCGAAGTCATACGCTGATTTTTCTTCGTTCTTCATGCCCAGCGCCAGGTAGCGGCCCGATTGCAGGTCGTACAGGGCTTCCAGCGCGTACCACGGTACTTGCTTGTCGTAGTATTCCTCGGCATGCGCTTCGGCTACACGCCACAGCTGACCGCGACCGTCGTAGTGGTCGATGACCGCTGCCTGCCAGGTGTCCTCGTCGATGTAGAAGTCACGTTTGGCATAGATATGGCGCTGACCCGGTTTCAGGGTGGCGACCACGTGCCAGACACGACGCAACTCGTAACGGGTCAGGTCCTGATTGATATGGCCGGCCTTGATGATGTCGGCGTACTTGAGAGTCGGCGAGTCGATCTTGTAGCTGTTGGAGGCAATGTACATCTCTTTCTTGCCTTCGAGCTTCCAGTCGTATCGATCCGGCGCACCGTTGTACATGTCGAGGTTGTCGGAGGTACGCAGACCGTCCGCCGCAGTGCCCGGGCCGTCATAGGACACTTGCGGTGCCTGACGCACACGACGCTGACCAGTGGCGTAGACCCACGCCTTACGCGGCTCCTTCACCTGGTCGAGGGTTTCGTGCACCAGCAGTACGGTACCGGCCAGACGTGCCGGCGCGGTCACTTTCTGCTTGAAGTAGAACAGGATGTTGCCTGGGTTGGCCGGATCGTAATCCTTCATCTTGTCGCGGAACACGAACTGGTCCTGGAAGTACACCAGGCTGAACGAGCCGTTGGTTTGCGGAGTCGCCTGGGTCACCAGACGGGTCACGCTGCCACCGCGATAGCGGGTGATGTGGTTCCAGATCACTTCCAGACCGCTTTTCGGAATCGGGAACGGCACGGCAGTGTCAAAGTTTTCCAGACCGTTGCCGCCAGCCACCAGATTGGTGGTGGTGGCGTTTTTCTTGATCGCGGCGAACACGTCATCCGGCACGGTCGAGCCGCGATGGGACGGATAAACCGGAATCTTGAAGGTGTCCGGGTAGCGCTTGAACATCGCGTACTGGCCCGGAGCAAGCTTGTCCTTGTACTGCTCGACGTTCTGCGCGGTGATGGTGAACAGCGGTTTTTCACTGCCGAACGGATCGGACAGGAAGCCCTTGCTGTCGACCGTGCCGGCATTTTTCGCCAACGGTTTCCAGGCAGGGATCGAACCGTCGGCGTTGCCGGCCATTTCGGCGCCCATCGGGGTCAGGCTCTTGCCCAGCTTGTCGGCTTCGGCGGCGGGAACGGCCGCCATGACGCTGGTCGCCAGCAGCGACAAACCCAGAACACCCGCGTGGAACAGACTCTTTGTTATTTTCATATGTGTGTTCGTCCTGAAAAAACTGTGCTTAGAAGTTCACGCCGACGCTCAAGGCCACGAAGTCACGATCGTCCACGGTCGTGTAGTCGCCGCCAAAGAAGTTGGTGTAGGCCAGACTCGCCGTGTAGGTGTTCTGGTATTCGGCATCGAGACCGAGGCTGATGGCCTTGCGACCTTCCTCGAAGTTGCCGCCAGGGCCTGGCGAGTAACCTTTCACGTCGTGCGACCAGGCCACGTTCGGCTTGAGGTTCACACCGGCAAACACGTCGCTGTAATCCCAGATGGCACGAGCGCGATAGCCCCACGAAGTGGCCGTGGTGAAACCATCGTTGTTGCAGTTGCTGGAAACGTTGTCACGAGAAGCCCCCGGCCCGGCACCGTTGATGGTGGAGGTGTTGAGGATCTGCGAGCAGGTGTTGAGACCTCCCGTGGCAGGCAGTTCGCCCGGGCCGAACACCGGATCGCGGCCGTAACGGGCTTCGGATTTGCTTTCCAGACCACCGACGTGGGTCACGCCGACTTCACCCACCAGGGTCAGCCGGTTGGCGCCCATCACCTGATCGAAGAAGTGCGTCAGGGTGGTTTGCAGCTGGGTGATTTCTTTACGGTTGTAACCGTGCAGATCCTGGCCCGGCACGCCGTTGAGGACCGACGCATTGGTCAACGCGCCTCCCAACGGACGTACGCCGGCGAACAGAATGTCGGTGGAGTTCAACTGCACCGGCGCATTCGGCCGATAGCTGACCTCACCGCTCCACGCCGTACCGGTGGGCAGGGTGGTGGAGAAGCTCAAACCGTAGAGGCGGATGTCTTCAGGGTATTCGATGAAGTAGTTCGAGTTGCCTGCGACTACCAGTGGCCCCAGCGCCTGGAACGGCCCCGGCAATGCCGCCACGCCGTTATAGATCGACTGTGGCGCGCCGGTGGCGCTGAAGATCGGCGCACGGCTGTGGTAGTTCATGAAGTAAGCGCCGAACTCGGTGGCCAGCGGGTCGAACATGTACTTGGCGGAAACGCCCCACTGCCCGCTGTCACGCGCGTTGCGGTTGGGCGAACGGCGCACCAGCACGCCCTCTTCGTTGACGTCGACACCAGCGTTGGCCAACGGCCCGAGCGCAATACCCGGAATGGTCGAACGCTTGTTCAGTACCCGCAGGTTGTCGTCGCAACCGGTGGTGACGATGTCCGGCTGCGAGAAGAACGTGCCGCAGTTGTCGGTCACGGTCTTCTGCCAGTCGATCTGGTAGAAACCTTCGGCCGAGAGGTTTTCGGTAATGCTCTGGGACACGTAGAACATGTTGACCGGGATCAGGCCTTCCTTGATCTCGGCACCCGGACGGCGGAACGCGGACACGTCGATCGGGTTGATCGAGTTGATGCCGCCACCGATGAAGGTACTTTCGCCCCAGTTCACCACCTGCTTGCCCAGACGCACCGAACCTGGCTCATCGGCAATCGAGTAGTTGTGGTAGACGAAGGCGTCGAGGATCTGCCCGCCGGAAGAACGCGCCGCGACGTCGCGGTTGTGGTTGCTGACGTCCTTGTATTCCAGGTCCTGATTCTGCAGCGCGAAGTCGTACCAGTATTTGCCCCGGACGAAGACCCCGGTGTCGCCGTATTTCAGTTCCAGATCATGGATGCCCTTGAAGATCTTCGAGAAGGCTTGCCCGCTCTTGAAGTTCAGGTGGCCGTTGTCGGAGGTCTGGGACAGGCCCTTGCCGCCGTTGTTGACACCAATAAGGTCCTTGTTCGGCTGCTGGGTCGAGATACTCATGCCCAGGGAGAGCGAGGAGTCGAACTGACCTTCGATTTCACCGACGTTGAAACTGACGCCGAATGCGGGCCCGGCGAGCGTAGAGGCAAGACTGACGGCCAGAGGCAGTTTAGCCCGGCGCCAGAACTGGTTTACTGATGTCATCGACGCTACTCCATGTGCATTATTGTTATGGCAGTGAGTACTTTTAAAAACGCCTGGAAGACCGGGAGCCAGTAGCCACCCGACGTCACTCCAAAGTTGCATCGCCCCTGTTCGTGCGTGTGCCCCGTTCTTAAAAATCCTTGAGCGGACTATAGCCAGCAGGGGGTACTGCTTGATCCCTCTAAAGTGTGATTTGCAGCTGCCGGCCACTCTGGAACAGTCCTTTCGCCAGTCCGACACATGTCGGCACGGCAAGGATGGCTGAATTTTTCGATTTAACAAGCCAAGCGCTTGCTTGGTGGGTCTGGCGCGCCGGTTTCGGCGCGCCAGCAGACACTCAAAGTGTCGAAAGGAAGGTGCTGTTGTTGGCCTGCCATTCGGTGATGTCGAGGCGGATGCGCTTCTTGTCGAGCTTGCCGACACTGGTCTTGGGAATTTCCGTAACAAGGGCGATCTGGCTTGGAATCGCCCACTTGCTCAAGTGACCCAGTTCCACGAACGGCTTGAGGTGTTCCTTGAGCTCGCGCGCCCCGATCTCGTGCCCTTCGCGGATCACCAGCAGTGCAAACGGCCGCTCGCCCCATTGCGGATCGGCGATGCCCACCACTGCTACTTCGCGTACCGCCACATGACGGCTGATCAGGTCTTCGAGGTCCAGCGAGGAAATCCATTCGCCGCCAGTCTTGATCACATCCTTGATGCGGTCGCGGATGTCGATCACGCCCATGCTGTCGAGCGTTGCCACATCGCCGGTGTGCAGCCACCCACCGGCCCAGAGCTCGGCGCCCTTCTGCGGTTCGTTGAAATAGCCTTCGGTGAGCCACGGCGCGCGCAGCACCAGTTCGCCCTGGGTTTCGCCGTCGGCGGGGAGGAAGTTGCCCTCGGCGTCGACGATCGCCGCTTCCACCAACGGCCCCGGCACACCGGCCTTGATCCGGTAAGTGGTGCGTTCGTCTTCGGTGCCGGCCATCAACTCGTCGTTCAAATGCGCACAGGAAACCAGTGGCCCGGTCTCCGACATGCCGTACGCCGCCGTCAGCTGAATGCCCCGGGCCTTGGTGGTTTCGTACAGCGTGCGATTGAGCGCACTACCGCCGATGACGATTTTCCAGCCGCCGAAATCGGTGCCCTGTGCGCCTTGGCGTTGAGCAGCATCTGCAGGATGGTCGGCACGCAGTGGGAGAACGTGACCTTCTCCTTGCGCCACAGCTCGACGAGGAACTCCGGGTCGTAACGCCCCGGATAAACCTGCTTGAGCCCGAGCATGGTTGCCACGTACGGCAAGCCCCAGGCATGCACATGGAACATCGGGGTAATCGGCATGTACACGTCGTTGGTGCCGAGCAGGCGCACGCTGTCGATCGCGCCCATGATCGTCGACACGCCCATGGTGTGCAGCACCAGTTGCCGATGGGTGAAGTACACGCCTTTCGGGTTACCGGTGGTGCCCGTGGTGTAGAAGGTAGTGGCGACCGAGTTCTCGTCGAAGTCCTGGAAGTCGTACTGCGGGCTCGCAGCGGCCAGCAGTTGCTCATACTCGCCGACCAGGTTCGGCAGCTCGGCGGTCTTTTCCGGCAGATCGGTCAGCAGCAGGGTTTTCTCGACGGTGGTCAGGTGCGGCGCGATGGCCTGGTACAGCCCGACGAACTCGCTGTTGACCAGCACGAAGCGGTCCTCGGCGTGGTTCATGGTGTAGAGGATCTGCTCCGGCGACAGACGCACGTTGATGGTGTGGATCACCGCGCCGATCATCGGAATGGCAAACATGCATTCAAGGTAGCGATGGCTGTCCCAGTCCATCACCGCCACGGTGTCACCCGCCTTCACTCCGGCCGCCGTCAACACGTTGGCCAGCCGCGCCACCCGCTCAATCAGGGTCGGATAGCTGTAGCGCAACTGGTCTCGGTAGATGATCTCGCGGGTTTTCTCGTAACGGGCGCCGGACATCAGCAGCCGTTTGATCAGCAATGGATACTGGTAGGCCCCATCGGCCGGGGGAATGACGCGAGTCTGCAACATATGAATCCCTTTTCTGGCTGCACGGTGTTGGCGTAGAGAGCGTTACTCTAGAGCCGTTATACCCCAGTCAAATCAGCCGAAGGAATGATTTGCACAGCCGTACAAATGCTAGCTTTGCGCCAGCATTTGTCGGTATTTCAGCGCCGTTCAGGCCGCTTGCCCTACAGCCGCTTCTGAAGGCGTCCGTGGGAAAACCAGCGCAGCAAGGAAGGTTAATGCGCCGAAACCCGCCAGAATCAAGTAAAGCCCAACAAAACCATGGCGCGGTTCGATGTAGGCAATCAGCGGAATCGCTGTCGCACTGGCGCCGAACGACAGGCAGTAACGCAGGGCGAAGACCCGCGATTGCCACTGCGGCGCGACGAAATTGGCGACCATCGAGTCGTTCACCGTCACCTGACCGAACACCACGAACATGAACGCCGCACCGAGCACGATCACTGCCCAACCATCGACATACGCCATGGCGTACAACAGCGGCGCCTGAAACAGCGTCAACACAATAAACGGCCATTTCAAGCTGACTCGGTGCAGCACCTGGCCAATGCTCAACTGCGCCACTGCACCAAAGGCATACGCCAGGCTGACCACCACGCCGAGGATTCGCGGCGAGGCGAACAAGTCATGCAGACGTTCCTCAAACAGCTTCGGGTAGGTCATGGTGGTGGCGTTGAACACCACGCCACCGGTGGCCGTCGCCAGTGCCAGCACACCGAATACCATGAGCATCGAAATCCGCTGCCCGGCAGCGCCCTTCAGTGCGGTGTGTGGACGCTGCGGGATCGGCTCTTCACGCACCTGCACGGCAAAGCCGATTCCCAGCATGATCGCCACTACCCCCGGTAACACAAAGGCCGACCGCCAGCCGAACTGCGCCACCAGCAACCCGGTGATCAGCGCCGAGAACGCCACGCCGAGGTTGCCCCACATGCCGTTGATGCCGATCTCCCGGCCGCGATTCTGCGCGTAGGCCACCAGCATCGCGGTGCCCACCGGGTGGTAGATCGCAGCGAAAATGCCGATCAGGGTCAACCCGATCACCAGCATCGTCGGGCTGGTGCTCAGCCCGGTGAAGATTGCCGAAGCGCCGATGCCGAAGAAAAACACCAGCATCATCTGCCGCCGACTCCAGTGATCGCCCAGCCAGCCGGCCGGTAACGAACAGGCGCCAAAGGCAATGAACCCACCCAGCGAAAGGCCGATCAGCGCGGCGTAGTCGAGGCCGAAGGCCTGGGTCATGCCGAGCACGGCGGCGGGAAAAATCAGCATGAACATGTGATCGATCACATGGGCGGCGTTGACGTAGAGAATGACGTTTCGAGATTGATTCATGGCGGCACGCTTGTGTTTGTTATGGGCGGATTGTTGTCAGCGGCTTTATGCTAAGTTGGCGAAAAAGCGCATACCTGCCAACCAGGTCATCGAATCCGACATGTTGATCAGCCACTTCGAACACGGCCCGGTGAGTGCCTATCCCCGGGATTATCTGGACGGCGCGCACCAGTCGCTGCACCTGCATCGCGAGGCGCAGTTGCTGTATGCGGTCCGAGGGATCATGCGGGTGGTCACCGACCTCGGTGCCTGGGTGATTCCGCCAAGCCGCGCAGTGTGGATTCCGCCGCAAGTCGCGCACGAGATTTTCATGTCCGGCGATGTGCAGATGCGCTCGCTGTTCATTGCCCCCGAGCTGTCACCGGCCAGCCTGCAACAGTGCTGCGTGCTGGCGGTGACGCCGCTGTTGCGCGAGTTGATCCTGCGCGCCGTTCAAGGCCCGCCGCACGCGGATAATCCGCTGATCCAGCAGTTGATGCTGGAAGAGCTCGCCAGCCTGGAAAACCTGCCGCTGCACATTCCAATGCCCACCGACCGACGCCTGCAGAACATCTGTCTGGCGTTGCTGCACACACCGGATCACCCCAACACCCTGGAAGACTGGGCGCAGCAGGTCGGCGCCAGCTCACGCACTCTGGCGCGGCTGTTCCAGCGACAACTGAAGATGAGCTTCAACGCCTGGCGCCAGCAACTGCGCCTGATGGAAGCGCTACCGCGCCTGCTCGCCGGGGACAGCGTGCAGCGCGTGGCGCGGGATCTGGGTTACGGCAGCGCGCGGGCGTTCAGCGCGATGTTTCGCCGTTTGCTCGGGGACAATCCCCGGGAGTACCTGAATAATCTGAGCAAACTCAGCCAACTCGTGTAGGAATTCCCCATCTCCCCGTGGGAGCGAGCTTGCTCGCGAAAGCAATCTTCCAGTCATCTGTGATGTCGACTGATCCGACGCCTTCGCGAGCAAGCTCGCTCCCAAAGTTTGATCGGGTTTCAGCTCTTAGTGCATCTCGGTAAACGCGATTTTCACGCCGAGAGCGATCAGCACCGCGCCCATGGTGCGGTCGAACCAATGGCCCATGCGGGCGAAACCGGCACGTACACGTTGCTGACTGAACAGCATCGCCACCAGACAGAACCAGAAGGCGGTCGCAACGGCCAGGTAAACCCCGTAACCCGCCTGCACCGCCAGTGGCGTGTGCGGGTTGATCACCACGGTGAACAGCGACAGGAAGAACAGCGTGGCTTTCGGATTCAGACCATTGGTCACGAAGCCCGAGGTGAACGCGCCGCGCGCGGTGCGCACGCCTGCCTCCTTGTGCAGATCATCGGTAACGGTTTTCGCTGGCTGCGCGCGCAAGGCCTTGAAGCCGATGTACAGCAGGTACGCGGCGGCGGCCCATTTCAAGGCGTTGAACAGCACGATCGACTGCGACACGATCAGGCCGATGCCGAGCAGCGAATAACCCACATGCAGGAAAATCGCCGTGCCCACACCCAGCGCGGTCCAGGTGCCGGCGCGACGACCATGGGTCACGCTCTCGCGCACCACCACGGCAAAGTCCGGGCCGGGGCTGGCCACGGCCAGCAGGTGGATCAGTGCAACGGTCAAGAACTCGGTCCAGTACATGGGGGCTCCTCTGGGGGTGATCATCAGCTTGAACACATCGCCTGAATGCTTTTCCCCTGTGGGAGC
>Ga0105250_10001657_pt1 | contig 11838 bp, 8 predicted proteins | sample KBSS54metaG_FD_80425 | JGI IMG/M metagenome (GOLD analysis project Ga0105250, IMG submission 80425) | Switchgrass rhizosphere microbial communities from Kellogg Biological Station, Michigan, USA - KBS S5-4 metaG | ecosystem: Host-associated > Plants > Roots > Rhizosphere > Soil | place...
AAAACTGAAGGATAGCCCTCTGCACGAGTTAAAATAAATGCATATGCCAGCGGCTTAAACCACGGACTTACTACAGATTCCAATGATTGCCCAGGTTGAGAATCATGATTCTCAACGAGAGTAACTGCGAGTGCAGGATGATTTTTCATTACTGTTCCATTTAAAATATTTCTCATATCATAATTCCCATTTCCTGTTGAAGCATAATGAAAATTGTAATGAAGCGGTGCATCAAATACAGATTGATTATAATTGACTTTCGCCAAATAATTGTTTAAAGTCTGGATATCATTTTGCCAATATTCAGCCACCGTAAACATTTCTTTCCCCGTTTGCTGTCTGACATGATTTACCCAATCGCGTAAATATTCATGATCAATATGTTTAACAGCATCTAAACGAAATCCATCTAAATTTAATTCATTCGCATACCACGTTCCCCAACTTTTCATTTCATTCGCAACATCTGGATGATCAAAATCAAGATCTGCATACATCAAATAATCATAATTTCCATTTTCGCTAGACACTTCCCAGTCCCACGCTTTACCTATACCCCTAAATTTATAAATTCGGTTTAATTTCCTTCCTTCATCCCAATCCGTTCCGTCAAAATGATACCATTTCCATTTGAAATTAGAATAAGCATCTCTGCGCCCTGGAAAGTTAAAACCCGTCCACGCACTAATTTCATAATCACCTGATACTTCAATATTTCGATTGTTACGGTCTACCTCAACAGCTGTTACGGTTTCAGTATAATCAGCCCCACCTTTATGATTCATAACTACATCACCGTATACGTCGATGTTTTGCTTATGTAAAGCGTCAATTGCAGATTTCAACTGTGCCTTTGTCCCATATTTCGTCCGCACCGTTCCTTTTTGATTGAACTCCCCTAAATCGTATAAATCATAGGCCCCATACCCTACATCATTTTGCGAAGTCCCTTTATATGCAGGTGGTATCCATACAGATGTGATTCCCTTATGAGCTAAACTTTCAGCATCATAACGCAAACGATTCCAATGATTCCCATCATTCGGAGCGTACCACTCAAAATACTGCATTAATGTTCCATTATTTATCGTTGCTGCTTCCGCCTTATTCCTCCCATATATATTAGGAAAAAGCAAAATAAATAATAAACAGACTACCGTAATCCTTTTCAACATATTTACACCATCCCCTTTAAGAAAACGTTTGCATAACTCATTAAAATTATTATAATATTCGTTCTACAGTTAGTAAAGTAACAATCTTTTAATCTCTCACATTATTTTTCAAAATATGAATTTAACTATTCCACAAGTACCCCCACATAGTTTAAAATTCACATCGTATTCAAAATTGTATACAATTTATCTATAAAAGTATGACGGAGGGATTTCTATGACAGACTTTCAAAAACAATTTTTCGCACGTTTACATATAGAAGAAAAAGAAACCATATCATTTGAAGATTTATCTCAACTTATGTATGGAATGGCGCAAACTGTTCCATTTGAAAATTTAAATGTTCTCGAAAATAACTTTAAAGAAATATCAAAAGAGAATTTAAAAGAAAAAATTTTAGTAAACAACCGTGGCGGTCTTTGTTATGAACTAAATCCTACTATGTATTACTTTCTTAAAGACTTTGGATTGGATGTTTATTTAGTTTCAGGAACAGTTTACAATGCTGCGAACTCTATATGGGCTGTCGATTCCGGACATATCGCAACTGTTTTAAAACATCATCATGAACTTTATTTAATTGAAGTGGGGTTCGGATCATACTTACCTCTTGCACCTGTTCCTTTCTCAGGTGAAGTCGTTCACTCAGTAACAGGAGATTATCGTATTCGCAAAGAAACAACTGAAAAAGGAAATTACATTTTAGAAATGCGTAAAAACAATGAGTTTCTAGATCAATCTTCTGCTGATGATTGGACATTAGGCTATGCATTTTATATAGAAGAAGTGGATGAAACGAAAGCGAATACAGCACAAAAAATCATCGTTGAACATGAGGGCTCACCATTCAACAAAGTACCTCTTATTGTAAAACTTACACATGACGGACACGTTTCTTTAACAAAAGATCGTCTTACAATAACAAAGGACGGTACAAAATCTAAAGAAGAAGTTACAGACGAGCAATATACAAACCTTTTACATTCGAAGTTCGGAATTACACTATAACTGTTTAAGCCTTGCTATTTACAGCAGGGATTTTTTGCAATTTGTTGTATTTCATAGTTATATAGGAATATGACTACACGTTTAGAAAGGAAATGATTATGACAGAACTTAAAGATCGATTACAAGTACCCGATAATGAAAAATGGAAGTTAACAGATATTTACGATACGATTGATGATTGGGAAAATGATTATAAAAAAATAGAAATGTTAACAATTGAACTAAAAGAATTTAATGGAGATATTCACGATGGCAATCGTTTATTAGCTTATTTAACAAAGAGTGAAGAAATATCTAGCATATTATCTTTAATGTTCGCTTATGCGCGATTACAATCTGATCTTGATACACGCGATACTGACGCCCAATCCCTTGTCGATAAAGTATCACAATTACATGTAAAGGTAAGCGCAGCGAAATCATTCTTCTCCCCATTCTTACTTAGCGTAGAAGAAAACACTTTACACTCTTACATAGAAGAAACGGAAGGGTTACTATACTATAAAGAAGACTTATTTGAATTATACCGTTATAAAAAACACGTATTGAATACGGATCAAGAAGAAATTTTATCCCAAATGGGTGAAGCACTTTCCTCTCCGCAACATACATTTGGTATGCTAAATAATGCAGATATATCATTTGGTGAAGTGACGAATGATGATGGAAAGAAAGTGAACTTAACACGTGGAATGTATTCGAAGTTAATAGAAGATGAGAATCGTGAGAAACGTAAAGAAGCTTATAAGGCATATTACAAACCGTATGTTCAGTTAAAGAACTCAATCGCTTCTACATTATCTTCTGCTATTAAAAATAATGTTACTGTTTCAAAGCTAAGAAAATATCCATCAGCTTTAGAGAAATCATTATTTGGCGATATGGTTCCGAAAGAGGTATATGAAAACCTAATTGATACAACGAAAAAAAACATTCAAACATTACATACATACAATGAAATTCGTAAAGAAAAATTAAATGTAGACGAACTAAGACAATACGACTTAAGCGTCGATTTAGTACAAGGTGTAAAACAAGACATTCCATATGACGAAGCGTTTGATACTATGATTGCATCACTTGCTCCTTTAGGAGAAAAGTATATTGAAACATTAAAAGGTTTTAAAGATAAACGATATATAGATGTGAGAGAAACACCTGGAAAACGTTCGGGTGCTTATAACTTTGGGGTATATGGCGTTCACCCATTCATTCTTTTAAATCATCACGATGATCTAAATAGCCTTTTCACACTTACTCATGAGTGTGGTCACGGTATGCATACGCATTATTCACACGGATACCAACCAAGAATTTCTGCACACTATTCCATTTTTGTTGCAGAAGTCGCCTCTACAGTAAATGAAGTGTTATTAATTCACTACTTATTAAAAGAAGCGAAAGAAACGAACGTACGTAATCATTTAATTAACTACTTTATCGATAGCTTTAAAGGTACTTTCTTTACACAAATCATGTTTGCAGAATTTGAAAAAATCACACATGAAATGGCCGAACAAGGTAAACCATTAAACGCCCAAGTCTTTAGCGAAATTTATGAAAAGCTATTTAGAGAATATAACGGTGATTCACTTGTATTTGATGAAGAAGTAAAATATGGATGGTCTAGAATCCCTCATTTCTATCGTCCATTTTACGTGTACAAATACGCAACTGGATTCGCCTCTGCCATTCAAATTGCCGATAAATTATTAAGCGGTGATCCAAATGCACAAAAAAACTATATCGAATTCCTTAAAGGCGGAAGTTCTGACTATCCATTAAACCTACTGAAAAAAGCTGGTGTTGATTTAACTACGCCAGAACCGATTGAAAGTGCATTAAATCGCTTTACTCAACTTGTTGAAGAGTTTTCAGCATTATAAAAAAAGCATGCAGAGTATATACTCTGCATGCTTTTTTCATTCGAATCACTTTATTCTACATGTTGCTGCGTCACACAATGAATCATACCACCATACGCATACAGTGCATTTACATAAATACCAACGATTCTTCTTCCTGGAAACTGCCCTTCAATGATTTGCAGTCCTAACTTATCATGTTCATCACCGTATATAGGAACCAATACAACTTCATTTCCAATATAGAAATTCAAATACGAACCTTTACAGTCTGCCTCTTTTACCACTTTTCTTGTTACTGGTACTGGGATGAGTTGAAATGGACTTCCATCTATATTTCTCGCTTGTCGCAATTCTTGATAATGCTTTTCTTGCGCATCCAAAAGGTACGCCTCTCCTTCCCTGAAAGGATCATATTCATAAAGAATCGTATTTTCATTTACAAAACGTGCTGCCCCATCAATATGATAATCCGTATCTTCATCATAATTATCTTCACCACGAATACCAGTTATCCATATAAAATTCGTTACCCCTAAATACTTCGTTAACTCCATTTCAATCTCTTCCTGACTTAGTGTAGGATTTCGATTTTCATTTATAATAGAAGTTTTTGCCGCCATTAAGGTCCCGTTTCCGTTTATCTCTATTCCTCCACCTTCTAGACAAACACTTGCTGCAACTTTTGGGATACTATACATTTCACTTATTTCGTCCGGAATAACAGCATCATTTTCATACGGATATTTATCCCCCCAACCATTAAAAATCCAGTGCGTTAAGCAGAGATTTTCTTCCTTATCTTTTACAAATATCGGTCCATTATCTCTTATCCATATATCATCAGTTTCTTGAACTAAAAAATCAATTTTATCCATATTTACGTTCTCTTCAATTAGCTTCGATTGGACATGTGTTTTTTCTTCTTCATCATATACAACAATATGCACATTCTCTCCGTAATGAAGCTCCTTCGCCATCGTTACCCAAATATCATCTAACTTAGCTCTGTAACCTTCACCTCTATGCGTTTTATCATGAGGCCATTGGAGCCATGTCCCCTCATGTTTCTCCCATTCTGCAGGCATATAAAACAAACTATTTTCTATATTTCTCATACATGTTCACCCCTTCTCTAAATGTAAGTCCAGTCCATACTTTGACATCGTGTTAAGGTCAACAACAATATATTCATTTGCTTGTAACTACTTCATAACGTTACTCTTTATTCTCCCTTGTGATACACTACTTCTCCTTGTAAAACTGTCATTAATACTTTCACACTCGGAATCTTATCGACACTCATTTTAGTAATATCCTCATTTAGTATTACGATATCAGCCGATTTTCCTACTTCAATTGAGCCAGTAATCTTATCAAGTCCTAGTGCCTTAGCTGGCTTAATTGTATAAGCATCAATAGCAGCCTGTACATTAGACAAGCCTTTCTCATCAATACTTAATGCGTTCGAAATCGTCACAAGTGGATTCAATTCATTTACATCCCAATCACTACTAAGTGATACATTTGCACCTGTTTTCCAAATTTGTCCTAACGGCATAATTCGTTTCATTTGCTGGTCTGTAAAATACGTACTTGCCCAGCTTTGTTTAGGATCTTCCGCAAAATCATGACCGACTTGAAAATCAGCGCTAACTCCTAAATGAGCAAAACGCTTCATATCACTATCTTCTACCATTTCCACGTGCGTAAGCGTATACGGCTGTTTTGCCCCTTCTTTTTTCGCTGCTTCAATTGCATTTAAACTCTCTCTTACTCCACTATCTCCAATTGTGTGAATAAGTGCACCGTAACCAAGTTTATTAAGTTCAGTTAACCACCATTTCATTTTTTCTTCTGGAATATAGTTCAAACCATACGGGGTTCCTTTAAACCACTCAAATTTATATTTTTCAAGCGTTTTCGCTGTACTGTTAATACTAATTCCATCACTATACATCTTCACTTGATTAATAAGCATGCGTGATGACAAATCATCTCGCTTAATCTTTTGGAAATACTCGATTTGTTCTGCTTCATTTAAGTTCGGATACACCCACGGACGAAGTACTACCCGTGACGTTAACTTTTTCTCATCATTTACTTTATTCCAAACATCTAACCAGCCTCGTTTCCAATAGAGACGTCCATCCCCCACTGTAGTAATACCATTCTTCGCAACTTCATCTAAGCCGTCCAGCAAACCTTCATAATTTTTTTCGAACAAATTCGGTTGGGCATTCCATGCTTTTTCCATTACGATATCTCCAGCTGTATCATAAAGAATACCAAACGGTTCTCCTGTTTCTGGATCCCGAATAATTCTTCCACCTTGTGGATCTTTCGTATCTTTATTTATCCCAGCCAACTCCAATGCTTTCGAGTTAACCCATACAGAATGAGAGGTTCTTTCCATAATTATTACTGGGTTATTAGGAAATAGCTCATCAAGAACTTGTAATGGCGTTTGTTGTTCTGACTTTTCATCCATATTTTTTAACAGCTCTTCCAAACTAAATCCTGTTCCACTTATCCATTCCCCATCTTTCACATCTTTTTTACAAGCATTTAAATACGAGCGTTGTTCTTGCAACGCAGCATCTGGTGAGACACTACAATTCCCTGCTGCTGGTGATTTCGCTTCAAAAATATGATTATGATTATCCACAAAACCAGGAAGAAGTTGACGTCCTTGTAGATTTATCACTTTCGTATCTTTATTAATCAATTTTTCTACATCCTTATTTGAACCGACAAAAGTAATTTTCCCATCTTTAATCTCTATAGCTTCTGCCATTTCTTGCTTTTCATTAGAAGTGTAAATTGTACCATTTTTAAACACTACATTTTTGGGCAACTGACTAGGTAGAGCAGAGCTACCATTCTCACCTTCTCCTACTTCAGGCGTACACGCTGAAATCCATACCATACTTAGAATCAAACAAATAATCATGATTTTTCTTTTCATATTCTTTCTCCTTTTTATTATGATAAAATGAAACTTTAATCAGTGGTGGACTCCATCCCTCACTAATTATTTGCCCACATCCATCAGGCTTTTACGGACAGCCTGACTCCCAAAAAATAGCGGGATAAATTGCTTTCGTATATAGAATAAGGATTGACATAATGTTAATGTCAATCCTTATTCTCATTCTATTTTCGTAACTAAAAAACAAATTTGTGTCACATACTCTTCTGTTAAACAATCACATTCTGGTCCCTTTATATAGACTTCATATGGATGACTCTCTAGTATATAGCCATTCCTTTCAACCCACTCTTCTAACGCCATATAAGCATAACCTATATAGTCATAGCTGCCATAATGCAAAGTGGTAACAATTTGATGCTGCTTTAACCTTTTTATGTCGCACTCTTGTAATACACCTTTATTATCTTCATCCATAATCGGAATTCTTAATTCTATATAGCTGCGATTTGGAATATACTCTTCATCATAAAAAACTGTAGATGGAGAACCGACTATTTGAAAGCTATTTTTTTGTACTTGTTCATATAAGTCATAAAAATAATCATCCATATCGTCTATATCTATTTGTAACTTTTGAGCAATTACTGTTATTTCATTTCTCATTCCAATTAATATATCGTAACTTCTATGGCGAGCAATATTTAGACCTTTATTCATATTTACTATTTCATTCATTTCTGAAATAACCTGTAAATTTTGTTTCACTTCATGAGATAACTCCATAATTTGAGATTGCATATGTTCAACAAACGAATCTTGATCTGCTGACTGGAGAATGATTATAATTTTTGGTAAAGGAAACTTGTACTCCCTCAGCTTTTTAATTTTTAACGCTACTTCCAGCTGCCCTTGTTCATAATATCTATATCCATTTACCGGATTCACATATGCTGGTTTTAATATCTCTTCTTTGTCATAATGCCTTAGCATCCGTGTACTCATTTTACAAATTCGTGAAAATTCAGTAATTGTATACATATAAATACCCCTTGAATACATTTTCTTATAAACTTATTCATCCCGATTGGTATGGGCTAATAATTAGAGGGGATGACCTCCTCTAATTAAAGTTTCACCTTATTAAAACCAATCAAAAATTTTTCTAATTGAAGAACTTTCACCCTGACTGCTCAATCTTTTCATTTTTGAAGGCAATAAATGACTCGGACAATACCACGTTAAACAATTCATTGCACCTCCCATAGTCGATATTTCTCCTACATGAATTTGAATGACTTGTTTTTCCGTATGCTGTTGAATATATCGTAAAACTTCCCCGTCTTTTGCTAATCCAAACTTAGGAACATAAAGGGCGTCACATGTTTCTAACATATTTATATATAAACCTTTTGCCGATGCAATTTCTTGATCATATTGCCCTTTCTCTGTATATGACGAAGGAACAACGATAAATTCAGCTTCTGGCATTTGCTCTTGAATAATCTCTTGCACATGATATCTAAATTCATTATCACCTAGAAAATCACTAATAAACATTGTGTGTTCATCAATAAATTTAACCATTCCGTCCGCGTGCGCAAGTACATCTCCTTCTTCAGCAGGAATAATAATAACCCGGCTTACATCTAAATCCCACTCTAATTGCTCAATTATTTCCTCTTCCGTCCAATCATCGTTGTCATCAAATATGCGTTCTGTTAATATAACAGTATCTTTTTTATTCCAAATAAGATTGCCACCATCCAATATTAATGGTGATTTCACATACTCAAATTCATTTTTCTTCAACCATTTATTAAATTGTTGATCTAAATATCGCCCTTGATCCTCTGGTAAATAGTTTGGGTAATATTTAAATTTAACAAGATGATTCGTTATAACTGGCGCAACATCTCTTAGCCAAATATCATCATACTCAAAGAAGTTTGTATGAAAGTCTTGCTCTTCAACAGATAAAGATATAAGTTGATCGGTAAATGATTTTTTTTCATTTAAGTATTCATTAAAGTAAATAATGTCTTCATACAATGGTTGATAATATTCATTCGATTCGTCTGGTATTGCAGTAAAAATAATGCCACTATGTTTTTGTTCCATTTTATTTACCTCGCTTTTTAATAATGATTACATAACTGATTTCAATCAGCCAACTATTCCCCAATCCATTTCTCTTTTCATTACAATTTTTGAAACGTGCACATTTCATGAATGGATTATAGCACGGAGAAATATTATATATTTATATAAAAATATATAGCTGTCGTTAAGCCGTAAAGTAACTCTTGACAAGATTTGAAAATAACGCTTTTCATACAACATTAAAAATATAATCATCATACCCAATGAATGATTAGCTGATTTTTCTATCAAGATTCATATCCATTACTTCGAGCAAACCGTTTTGATTACATAAATCTAATACATGTGTTTCTACTCCTATACAAATCCCTTCTAATGGAAGATCGTTTGGGTCCTGGCCAAATGGATCTTCAATTTCAACCCCTATTGCTTCAATCCCTATAAATGCAAAACTTATAAACGTAGTTGCAAGTATTGTAAACCATCCAAGACTATCAACAAGCCCGATCGGTAAAGTCCCGCAAAATATGAGCAGTAAAATTTTAATATGAGCAAAATATGCAAATGGGATAGGCGTTGTTTTAATACGATCACATCCACCCACAGCCGTAAGCAAATTATTCAAATCAGCTTCCATATTAATTATTACATTTGGATGAATTCGACCCGTTTTTAAACCTTTTGATAGTATAGTTTTTAACATAAAAACTATACTAATTGGTAAATGAATAGACTCCGCCAATATTTCCTTTTCCTTCTCGGAACAAATATTAAGCAATGCTTTTATTTCAGTTAGATCTTTATCGTCTCTCAAATGCCCTTTCGCTATCTTAGGAAAAGCAATTAATAAATGTAAAAATTTTAGCTTTTCCTGATCCGTCTTTTTCTCTTCAGACTCCCAATGACATAAAAAACTAACTGCTAAGTTTCTAGTAGAAGCACCAATCGTGCCAAATAACTTTCTACCTTCCCAGTACCGATCATAGGCAGTGTTCGTACGAAAAACTAACAGTAGACCTAAAGCTCCTCCAACAATTACCCAAGGAGTTTGATTAATTTTTATTTCTGCATAATAGTAATTAATCACAGTGATTACTGTTGAAATGCACATATATAATAAAATTTGTGGGAAAATATCTCTTATAACTGTTCTCTTTAATGTAAATATTCGATGTAAACTATTTTGATTATTGTAATGTACCATATTTACAAAAGCCTCTTCCCTTTTTAACTTTTTATCCTTAAAAATTACGAAAGTATACAATTAAATAGTAGAATCATAAACCCTATCATTACGAAACTGGTGAAAATTATTTCTTTCAATACTCTTACTCCTTTTTGAGCCAAAAGATATACCACTTTTAAAATTTAGACAACAAATGTTCACTATTCTAAATCACGACGCATTATTTTAGAGTTCGCAATGAATAAAGCACTAATTAATACAAGAATCGCGCAGGCGTATAACAATATATCTATTGGACTATCATGATTTATAATAATGAGACGAACGATAGCTGTTATACCTATATATATAAAATATCGTAATGGAAAATGAAAATTCATTTGAAAATACTTTATAATCATTACGATGAATTCAAAATATAAAAAGAATACGACGATACTATCGATCAAATGATAACTAGATTCCTCACCATTTAATTTCAGTTCTTGTATAAATTGAATGACTTCTTTCACAAGAAACACACTTAGAACAACCCCTAAACAAATCAAAGCTACATTTAAAATGTACTGTAGAACGATAGGGAAAAACGAAAATACTATTTTTAAGTTCTTTAACACAAACATTTTCTCCTTTTCCATATAAAGTGAAACTTTAATCAGTAGGGGGGTTGTTCACCCCCTACTGATTATTAGCCCACACTAATCGGGCGTTTATGGACAGCCCGACTCCCACCTAACTTCTTTTTTCGAGTCGAGTTTTAAGGTGAGAGTCTTACTACCCGCAAATAGCGGGATAAAACGAAAAGCGACAATACACTATACTCCGATTATCATTATATTAAAACGTTTTATTTTTACGAATAATAAAGCATGACAAAATAGGTAAAAATAGTATTTCATCTATTTTGTCTATACAGCAGTATAACGAAACTCCAAACGACTATTTCAATTGAATTGGTTGTTGTTGTGTCACACAATGAATCATACCGCCATTTTTATAAAGCTCTCTCACATCAATACCTACTACTTTACGATCCGGGTATAACTTCTGAATCGCGTCGTTTGCGATTTTATCATTTGGATCATTATAATTAGGCACCAATACCACTTTATTCCCAATATAATAATTGATATATGATCCCTTATAATCAAGAGTTTTCCCATTTTCTAAAGCAACCTTGTCTTTACTAAGTGGTAAGTATTCATACTTATACTTATTTCCTGAAGCATTTTTTGCATCTAACAATGTATCCATATCTTTGTTAGACAAACCCCATTCGGCTAGGTCGTCTTCTTTCATCGTTACAATAGTAGATTTATTATGGAATTTAGCAAATCCATCAATATGAAAGTCCGTAATATCTAAATTAGGTACTCCATCTAACCAAATAATGTTTGACACCCCAAGGTCACTTATATATTTTTCAATTTCCTTTTCCGATAAATCAGGATTTCTATTTTTATTCGTTACAGAACTTCGAGTTAATAAAGCAGTCCCATTGCTATCTAATTCAATTGCGCCACCTTCAAGGACAAATTTCCCCCAATCAATTCTTTCAATCCCTAATT
>Ga0105250_10001665_pt1 | contig 11771 bp, 9 predicted proteins | sample KBSS54metaG_FD_80425 | JGI IMG/M metagenome (GOLD analysis project Ga0105250, IMG submission 80425) | Switchgrass rhizosphere microbial communities from Kellogg Biological Station, Michigan, USA - KBS S5-4 metaG | ecosystem: Host-associated > Plants > Roots > Rhizosphere > Soil | place...
AGTTGTAGTCTACTTGACCTTAATTTTTTTGTCTAGTTCAGTGTAGCCTATCCAGGTTGTATTCAGAAGAAAAGAGAAATGTAAGTGCCTTATACAACCCACGTATTACAAAATTTAAAGAAGACAAACAATTATGGAGTTTTAACATTAAATATATTGAAGCAACTGTAAAGCATGTACTAGAATATTTAAATTGGCTAAGTGTTGCACAGGAATGGCGGCATAGATATAAAATAATTAACCCTGAGGTCACACGAAGATCAATTGAGTATAATCCTCGAAGTAGAAAAGAATATGTAACTTGGGATGTTAATCATAGAATAAAAAAGATAGCCGATGTAGAAGATTCTATGATAAATCAGAGAAGAAAGAGAGTTTTTTATGAAACAGAGTTAAAAAGATTTTTTGAATCCTATATGTTACAAAGTCATTCACAAAGAAAATTATTTTTTATTTTCTTATTGTTATCTGGTGCTCGTGTATCAGAATGTCTTAATTTACTAATTAAAAATGTAAAAGTTTCAATTCCCCGAAAAAATAAGTGTCAACCACTCTCAGAAGAAACTATAGTTCATTGGGAAGATATGTTTGATGAACCGCAGAATGATGAAGACGTTGATATACTCCTTAATAAATATCTTAATTTCACACTACGTTTTGCTAAAAGACCACTTTATGAATCTGCTAGGAGAAAGAATAAGACGAAGACACCAAGGATTACAGTATTAAAGGATTATTTTTCTCTTCCGGATTTATTAAATCTTAAGTGTAAGAGCATCTTTATTACACAGGAAGATATAGAGAAAACATTTGAAAAAGAGCTAATTTTAGAAAGTAGAGAAAAAGCCCCAGCAGAATTTATAAAAGATATAATGGTTTATCACTATGAACAAAAGCGTAAGGGAATCTCAATATTTGATCCAGAGTATTCGTCAATCTATAGCTATAGAATTCAAAAAATTAGAAATTTAATTAATCAATCTTGGCTAGGAAATTTAATAAGACAATATTTAATAGAGGGGCAATTACTATTTGAAAAACACATTAATAATCAAATAAATAAAGATTATCTTTTTATAAATTTTAAAAATAATAAATGTAATCCTATTGAACCACAAACTATAGAAATTCATTGGTTTGATAAGATTTGTAGTACTGTTGAGCCTAAAATAGTAAGGGATTTATATATACCTAATCGCGTTTTACAACATGCCAAAAAGAAAGGATTGAGTGTACATTCCTTTCGGCATACCTATATTTCAGCTCGGATAACAGTAGAAACAAAAAGTTGTATATATAATGATGCCTTAATGAAAAGAGAAATTGGACATGTTCCTACATCCACTGTAGCAGCAACAACGTATTTTTTCTCAAATGGTGAAGTAATTAAGGAAGCTCAAACTAAGCTTTTTAATTATATGCGAGAGAATATTAATAAAGTAATTTTTTATGAAGAAAAGAAGAAGGATGAATAGGGAGGGGGGGAAATATGTTATTAAAAGACATTAAAGATATGTTGATAAAAGATAATAAGAGAATATCGGATATAGCTACGAAAATGGGAGTCAGTGAAAGTAATTTTTATAGAATATTGAAAATCCATACACCTATGAGATATCAAGGACAAGATGGCTGGGTAGTTGATGGTGAAATAGATGATGATGCCAATATAGCTGTGCTGTATTGGTTAGGAGAAAAAATATTGAAGCCAAATACAAGTATACAGTGGGAAGCTTCGAATGATTTGATTTCTAGAGATGAGGTTATTGAAATACTAAATCAGATAGAAAAATATAAGGCCGCCGATTATATAAAATTAACTGAGACTCATAAATACCGTATAGCTGTATATATAACAGAATGTTTAAATCATGTTTTAGATTCATTATTAGTAACACAGGAAATGGTGGAATTTAGTATAAAAGGGAAGGCGAGTTTTAAACCGCATATGACAATGTGCATTAATACTGTCGGATTTTGTATAGCCTTAAAACATAATATCAAAATTCAAATGGATACTTCTATTGGTGCTTTTAAAAAGTTTTATTATAATTCTATAACTGAAAATATTAATAAAACGAAAAGTTTAAAAACATTAGACAGCTTAAATATCAATTGCTATGTAAAAGTTATATTATCTTACACTAAAAATACAGACTCAATTGAAAAGGAGCTAATACCTTTAATTAATGAGAAAAAGAGATTTACGTTATTAAAACGTACGAATAATTTATATTATTTTGTCATCGTTCTCCTTCTAAATGCTGAAGGTGAAATTAGAAATGATTGGGAGAAAATAAAGTTTAAAGATCTTGATATAAGGAATCTGTTGTATATTAAATATTCTGAGTTGTCAAAAAACAATGATATAGTAGCTTTGAATTATATATATTATCAAAAGTTGGGTATTGAAGGGGGATTACAATTAATTAATTCTTATGATCAAGAAGTTTTGCTATTAGAGGATGAAATAGTATATGTATTTAAATCGTATAGAAACTATTTGATTATGAACCGAAGAGGAATAAATGCATACCAAAAAGCTCAAGAACTATTGAAACATAAGCCTAAAGATATTAAAAAAATTGAATACTTAACAGTTGAAAATTTAAAAAGATGGATCGATTGTTATCTAGAATATGCAGCTGCTAATGGGCTGAAAAAACAAACAGCATGGAGAAGAGTAAACTATTTTTGTACGATTTTGCAAGAGTTAAAAATAACATTTGAAACGGGAGCTTTTTTACGATTGATTGTAAATTTCCCTTTTCAAAATTATGAAATAAGATCAGAGAACAAGACTTATCGTTGGAATAATAATCTAAATGGATCAGTGAATATTGCCAATCAAACATTGAATCTGATGGAATATAGTATCAAAAAACAAGAAAATATGAATGAAGAAATAAGAAAGGGTACATTGAAACATGATATAGCTGAAGTGGATCAATTAGTAAGAGCTATTTATAACTATAATATTCAAGAAGAACCAGGAACTATCAAGTATTTTAATGAATTACAAATGACAACAATGCTAAGAGTTATTGCAGATAGCGGTGTTCGGGTTAGTGAGGTTATCAATGCCCCATATGGTGCACTATCATACTTAAAAGAAGAGGATGTTCACATTTGCGTGCTAGGCTGGTCAAAGTTATTTGAAAGGTTTGGTGTCGTACCCATTGGAAAAGAAACGGCTAAAATGATGGAGAAATGTATGAAAATACGAAGAGAATATAAAGACAGTCTAATAGCACTGCCGCTTTTAGATAGGACAACAGGGAAGGTAAAGTCACAAGCTGAGTATGTTTTACAGTTTGTACATATACATCCAAGGCATAAAAAAGTAACGTATATTAGCGAACAAACCCTAACAAGACATCTAGATAAAATTTGTAAACAAGCTAATATATCTCGACAACCTGGAGAGAGATTTCATGCTTTACGACATAGAAGTGCAGAGTATTTTTTCTTTTGTATGAGTTATTATGATTTTGAATATAGAGACGACTATGAATATAAAGAGATGGTAGTTAAGAGATTGCTGAGGCATAGAAGTAATTTAATGACAAAGGAATATAATTGGTCTGCACTATTAGATTTATTAACAGAAGGTAAATTGATTTTTATGAAAAGTTTACCTGATGTTATGCAATATTCGAATGTAGATGCGAAAATGCATACACATTCGATAAAAGAGAAAATAAAAAAAGATTTGGAAGTGGACTTAACTAATCCAAATATTGATAAAGTGATTAAATTACTTACTTTACCTTATGGCATTATAGGTGATGATGTCTTAGAGAAATTATCCAGTAATAAATCATTTAAAAGTATCTTAGATTATTTACCACATGTAGATGGAAATAGAGGACTTGTTCCAGAGGGAGCAGCATATTTTGGTATGTGTATTAACTTTAGTTGCCCTAAATTGAAAGAAAATATTACGTGTGTAAGTTGTACGGATCATATTTTACAAGACAAAGATGTTCCTATGATGATTGATGAAATTCTCAGATGTAATGAAACAATTCAAGAAATTTATAAGCTATATTCTGGGGATATTCGAGCAATAGACCACTTAAAATCTTTACGCATTAGAAATACTTCTTAATCAGAACGAATAACAAAATAACTTAATAACACGCCAACTCTAACATGGGAAATGCTTGCAAAGAAAAGAAAAAGTGAGGTGTAAAAATTGGAGAAAGTCATAAAAAAGGAGTTTGTAAAATCAGAACTTCCTAAACGTAAACGTTCTGCTGGGTTACTAACGATTGAAGAGTATAAAATTCTAAGAAAACATTTTGGGTTTGTGTCTAATTCATTTGTTCCAAATATTAATTTATGTTTTGAGTTATGGGCCAAAGATGGACTCATCAATCCATTAATAATAACTTCAGAGGAAAGTGAAACTATTATTTCTTCGTATTCAAAAAGAAAAAAGAAGGTGTTTTTGGATTATATTTTGTTAAATATGATTTTCGATAGAATTGATATAAATAGAGAGTTTATTGAAAAATACATATATACCGAAGGGTTTATTGGTTTGGGGAGGTTTGAAGCATTATGCTATCTGTACGACTTATTAAAACTAAGTGAACTTCCTGATATTAATTATATTAAGGAAAACAAAAATAAATGGTTTATTATATCTATTGTAATCTTTTATAAGTGGGATGCGTTAGATGAGGAGACTATCGTTGTACAACTACTTTATTATTACAGGCTTCATTCAAATCGAGCAAGAAATTTAGGAAAACGATTTAATGAATTCACACAGCTGTTTTACCCGGTTTTTAAGGAACATACCTTGATGAGTGAAAAAGATAACGTTATAGAGTATTTATCTAAAAGGTGGGCTAATAAACCTATTGATATAGTGGAAGATGTAAGGCTTTTTTTCAAAAAAAAGATGGGAAGCTATACTAACACGGAATTTTATGATGTGTGTACGAAATTTATAGAAGAGTGTCTATTCAAAAAAATATATGATCCTAAGAGAATAAAAGTAATAATCACTCATTGGTCTCAACTTACAGGGATTTGTGTAGAACACAACATTACAAAAATTAGTGAGGTAAATGTTCAACATAGAGATTTTTTTGCACTAGTGAATATTTCTCAATCGCATGGGAAATTTCAGTCTATAAGAGATATTTTGAAGTTCTATAATGATGTGTTGTTTGAAGGATATGATAATCAAAAAATTATTTCTCTATTTTCTTCAAGTAAATTACCTAGAAAGCCCACAAATGTAAATCATACAGGAATTATGGAAACTGGAATTAAAGCTTTAATTTCTTCAGTAGGAAGTGAAATTATTCAGTCAAGATTAAATAGGTTTTCGAAAATGAAAGAATCTGAAAAAATACATTTTATACATGTACGTCTTATTTGGCTAATCATGTTAACTGGAGCAAGGGTTGGAGAAATATGTAATTTGAAGCTTGATGATGTAAAAAGATCACTTGATTATAAGGAACCTTATATTTTGATTAAAACTTTAAAAGGGAATAATGATAGAGCATTTGAATTGTATAGGGGAGAAAAAATTGGAGAAAATCGTTATGAGTTTGATTTAATACATTTTGAGATAATCAAGGAATCAATAGAAGCTGCTGAAAATATGTATCATGGTTTAGAGATGAAGGATAGATTCTTATTTCCTAATAGAAAGAACGGGAAAACCGATACGACTTCAGTTTATATAAGACTAATAGAAATTCAATTAAAAAATGGGATAGTGTGTGGTTCCCATTACGATGTTTTGAATAGAGAGCTATATGAAGGAATGCCATACTTACAAGGGAATTTGGAAAAAAGAAAGGCTTTATTTGTTACACATGATCTTAGACACGCAAAGATAAATTGGTTATTATTACATGGTGGTCTAAATAAATATGAAATTCAAGATTATATAGGACATAGGAATATAAATAGTCAGGATGAGTATCAAAAATCGACAGCAATGATGTTCAAAGTAGCAAAAATGATGGAAGAACATAATCATTATGGAGCAAAAAATGAATTAGTTACTTCTAATTATCAAGTGATTGATAAGGAAGTTAATAGAAAAGAGTATGTCCTCTTAAAAGATATTGATGAATACTTAAGTGAGTTTGAAAAAAGGCATGATCGGATAGAGATAAGAGATGCGGAGGCCTATATTGATAAAAATACAGCTTGTGAAGTAATTATTTCTTGTTCAGCAACTGGTATTTCGTGTTTAGGGTGTAATGATTTTAGAGCTGGACAGTATAGTGAGGAAAAGATAGACAATATATCTAGGATATTAGTAGAGCAAATAAAAGCGATTGATTATCAAATTAATAATATCAATAAATTTAAACGGAGCATGATATCCAAAAGAGGTAAAGTGATTTTGGAAAATGCTCTTTTAAGCCTTGTGAGTCGTTTTGAAAGTATTGAAGCAGCTAAAGAGATAACACTTATTTCGAATAAAACGGGTTTTGGCTTGGAAGAAGCTCGGGCAGATAAATTTATTTATCATCTAATGCTCAAGTATAGACAGAGTGATTTAGATAAAGAAATTATAAAACATATTAAGGGATTAAAAAAGAATGGGGAATTTGAAGATATTAATCTTTTATTATATCGCTCAAAAACAAACAGGGTGGTATTTAAATGAATAATAAAAATGATTTACTTCGGAGAGAAAAAGAAGAAGGGATTAGGGCTGCCATTCGCCATTTAGATGGGAAGGGAATTCTGAATATTTCCAATAAAATGATATCAAATACAACAAGAGACTTATTTCCAAATGATTTAAACAAGCAAATAGCTGTTAATACATTGTCAAAAAAAGAGTACTATAAGTCTAATCTTCAGAAGTGGATTGAAGAAGAAACAGGATTGAAACTCAAAAAAATGGAAGAGGTTCGTAAAAAAGCGCTAGAAGTTCGTAAAAAATTAGTTATGCAAAATTATAAAAAGATCGAACAGTCTGTGGATGAGATTGTTGATTCAATAATAAAAGGAAATTTAAAATGCGAAAAAATGTCAAAAGCTTTTCTTACAGACTTATTAATAAAAAAGAAGGAACAAAAAGGATTGAAAATAAGTAAAGCTACTTTGTCGTTGGAGACTTACAATTCTATTTATGAACGTGCTGTAAAGCGTTTAAATACAAGCTCGCTATTAACTAATGCAAATGATTCTGAAGAGGTTGTCTCTGTTAAAGAGTTGGCACATTTAAGAGAAGAAAATAAAAGGTTGAAAAAAGTAAATAAAAATTTAATAAGTGGTTTATTTCATATTAATAATGAAGAGATAAATGATGCTTTTTTTATAGTTGGTGATGGAAATACCTTAACACAAACAACCATTGATAAAGATTTATTATATAGTTATTTAAATTTGTTTAAAAAAAAATTGCCAAAAGATATTAATGCTTATAGTTTTATGAAAGAAATAGTAGAATATTGTAAAAAATAAAAGTGAAATTAGGAATACGCTTTTTAATTTAGTTGAATTAAGTTGAGCTAAACACCATAGAAAAATTAAATTGATACTATTATTATAGTGAACAAGTTACCCTTCACTCACACATAATTATTTTGCGGTCTATGTCAGCTCCGCTGGTATTAGTCTATGTAGCAGTACGAATAAAATACAGGGGCTTTCTTCAAACTATTGTAAACTTTTTATTCAGGTGATGTTATTCTCACTCTGTATTAAGTAATCGATAGCGGAGTTTTCCCCGTTGGACGAATAATGTGTTGAGGGGAAATTTACCTTTACTGAAATGAAGATGAATATGCGAGCGCAATTATATATTTTGAAGACAATCCCCATCCAAGTTACATAGAACCTATTATGATGCCCTTCAGTGTAGATGATTGTTATGGTGTGAATGAACATGCAACATGTATTTTGCGTGAGTTTAGTAATGATGAGATAGTTCCACACTTAATTACGGCTATACAAGATAGCCATGGAGGTAGAAGATACTGGGGAACAGAATTAGCTATATTCTTTCCGGATGTAAGATTAATAAGTTCTTTACTGACCTGTATTGACGATTCAAACGGTGATATTCGAGGATATGAAGTTTATGTATTAAGTAAAATTGGTGATAAATCGGTTTTACCTATATTACATAACAAGCTATTGAGCGAACATGATGAAGAAGTTTGTGAGGAATTAAAGCAAGCCATCTCAAAATTAGAAAGACTTAAAAAAATGAAATAGGACGAATGTTTTTAGCTAAGGAACCACAACAAAGTTATAATAACAGTTTTATGAAACAAATGTGTTGGTTTAGAATAAAGTTTGATTATAAATCACCTTAAACCCTTGATTTTACTGCATATAAAAAGCTATCGTTTTGAATAAAGATTGATCAAAACGGTAGCTTTCTTTTATTTTTAAGAACTGTTTTTTATAAAAAAGATTGAGTGTTTTAAATCCCCTTATTCAACTAAAGCACCCCGTTAGTTCAATAAGAAAAGTAATTCTATATGAGAGTGTTCATTTTTAAAATTTAAACTCGATACCTTTTAGCTATTTGTAATAAGAAGTTAATAATGATTATTAATCCTCAAGTTTTTCATATATTCGAGATAAATTATTAATTCAAATTCTTTTTGAAACAGGATTACGTATTGGAGAAGTGCTTTCATTGTTCATTGAGGATTTTATTTTTGATCATAAGAACGGACATCGTATACGATTAGTAGATCGGGGAGAATTAGAGAACGGAGCAAAATGAAATGCGATAGACAATCCATATGGAACGTGCCATGCACGAATCAATGGAAATTGTCCTTATGCCGAAGAACATCCATGTCTAACGTGTAACGGTGGCAGTCCATGTAAGGACTTAGCTATTGGTTTTTCTGAATTAGATCAACAAAAGTATGAGCTACTAATAAAAACCACTACAAGGACCGTTGAAGCATTAGAAAAACGTGGGAGAGAAGAAATTGTAGAAAAAAACAAAAAGAACTTAGAACGCTATCAAAACATTTTAAATACTATTGAAGGTGTAACATCATCTTTGGTCGATTGGAACGCTTAAAACAAAAGCAAGGTGTCATAAATGTCTAAATATGACCGTATTGAACATTTAAAATCTATCCATGCCCATCGGAAAGCAAACACCCATCAGAAAGTAGATGAAGCTATTAAAAGGCTCATACGAGCCAATGAAAGAATAAACTTTAACAGCGTATCAAATGAATCAGGTGTGACTAAGGCAACGCTGTATAATAATGTGGATATTCGTGAAAGAATTGAAAAACTAAGACAGCAACAATCACAAGTACCTACACCGAAACAAGCAAAGCGAGAAATGAATGAAAGCAACAAGGGTGCACTTATCGCATCACTTCAAAGGAAAAATAAGAAATTAGAAGATGAAAACAAGCAATTAAGAGACCAACTGAAAGTAGCTTACGCAGATGTTTATAAAAAGTTATAGTCAATAGGAGAACGATGTTCTCCTTCTACAACAAACGGGCCAGATTTTTGTAGATGTAGTTTAGCATTAACAATGGGGAACCGTACCATAAGTAAATGAGGTTTTTTCTGAAAAATAGATACAGCACCATTCCAACATATATGGACGGTGCTGTTTTCATTAAATGAACATTTGTTGCATGAAGGCTTGTTTTTGGTTTTGTAATTCAGTTAGTTTTTCTAATTCTAAAAATATTCTTTCATCATTTTTCTTGAAAAATGCACCAATTTTCTTTTGTTCTTCATAACAGGGAATTGCATATTCAATAGTTTCAATTATTTTTTTTGATAAACTAGGAACTCCAGTTGATTCATTATATTTTTCCCAATTTATAAACTGAAACAGAGTATAAATAAAATCTAAGTCGTTACTTTTCTTAGAAGTACAATAAAAAAGTGTATCCACTGTCCAAAATGGAGCTATTAGTTTTTGAGGTTGATTGATAGTACCTTTTCGTCCTATACCGATAGCATCTTCATCAGATAGAGATTTATCAACACTAAGCATATAACCACCTGTACCGTAGACAGGGATGTTTCCCGAATTTAAATGCTTATAGTCTCGTCCTGAATTTACTTTAATAACATCTCCTAAAGTCTTTAACTCCCACTTAGGTAACTCCTGTTCATCCTCATCTTTAAATCGCAATTCCTGACTGAAAATCTTCTGCATATAGCCTTTTTTCTGTTCTTTTAGCAAGTCGATCTTTACTTGTTGAAGGTGGATTTTATTATCTAGTTTTTCCAAGAATGAAGATATAAATTTTTGTATTCGGATATTAGGTAAAATGATTTCTGAATTTAAAAATTCTTTTTGTCCCAGAGTTTTATTTCGCCCTGCTCCTCCAGGAGAGGCTAATTCTAAAAGTGTTTGTCCTCTTTTAGTTAAAAATAATCTTGTAAAGTAATCTAAATCCACTTTTGTATCATCTAATTTATACATAGGAAAGCGATGTGAAGCTACTAAACCATTTAGATTAGATGTTGTTCTAGCTACGGCTCTTTCCCAAGCAAAAACGATATTTACAATGAAACAATTTGGTTCTATCCAATAGACACGTTTATTACCTAATTCTTTACCAGTAACTCCTTCTTTTATAAATATCCCTTTACCATGAGAGCGAATCCCAATTTGTGTATATTTTTTTTCAGGAATCACTTCAACGGGATTAACAACTCTTTCTACAATATCTTTTAATTTATAGTGGGAAGATGGGGATATAATTTTATCAAGTTGGTACATTAAATTAAACCCCCAACTCTTTAAAATAGTTCTCTAACTCACGATCCACTTCTGTAATTTCGTCATCGATTTCTTTCAGACGTTGTGCAACAGCTTGTAAGTCAATCGGCTCTTCTTCTTCAAATGTATCCACGTAGCGAGGAATATTTAAGTTATAATCGTTTTCTTTAATTTCCTCTAGTGTCGCTGCGTATGAATACTTATCGATTGTCTTACGACTTAAGAATGTGGCGATGATTTTTTCAACATGTTTATCTGATAAAAGGTTTTGATTTTTCCCTTTTTCAAATTCATTGGAAGCATCAATAAATAATACATTGTCATCATGCCTGCGGCACTTTTTGAATACAAGGATACACGTTGGAATGCTTGTACCGTAAAAAATATTTGCTGGTAAGCCAATGACTGCATCTAGGTAATTTTTTTCTTCAATTAGGTATTTACGAATCGCTTCTTCTGCTGCACTACGGAATAGGACACCATGTGGTAACACAACAGCCATTGTACCGTTATCATCTAATTGATGAATAAAGTGTTGAATAAATGCGAAGTCTGCTTTTGATTTTGGTGCTAGTTTCGCATAGGCACTAAAACGCTCATCTTCTTTAAATTTGTCATCTGCACTCCATTTCGCACTATATGGAGGATTGGCTACAATTGCTTCAAAGCGATGATCTAGATGTTGTGGATCTTCTAATGTATCTGCATTTTCAATATTGAAGCGTTGATACGGAATATCATGTAGCAACATGTTCATTCGAGCTAAGTTATATGTTGTTGATACCTTTTCTTGTCCGTAGTATTTGTGTACTTTCGCTTCTTTTCCTACACGTAATAGCAAAGAACCTGATCCACAGGTACCGTCATATACATCGCGAATTTCCGTTCTCCCAGCAGTGACGATTTTCGCTAAAATTTTCGATACTTGCTGTGGTGTATAGAACTCCCCAGCTTTCTTCCCAGCGTTTGCTGCGAATTGAGAAATCATATATTCATAAGCATCGCCTAATACATCGATTTCCACATCATCTTGTAAAAATGGAATATC
>Ga0105250_10001666_pt1 | contig 11764 bp, 10 predicted proteins | sample KBSS54metaG_FD_80425 | JGI IMG/M metagenome (GOLD analysis project Ga0105250, IMG submission 80425) | Switchgrass rhizosphere microbial communities from Kellogg Biological Station, Michigan, USA - KBS S5-4 metaG | ecosystem: Host-associated > Plants > Roots > Rhizosphere > Soil | place...
GCGGCCCGAAGTCATAACCGCCGCGCACGTTCCAGGTCACGTAACCCGGGATGTCGCCATACTGCCCGTCGGCCGTGCCTTCGGTGATGTAGTTGCCGTTGAAACTGCCGTCGGCATTCACACCGGTGCCCGGCGAGCGCTGTTTCGACTGAGCGAAACCGTCGATGTTGTAGGTCCAGCGGTTGATGTCGTAACGCAACCCGACGGTCGCCACCTGCCGCGAATAGAACGGCAGATCACGACCCTTGAAGCCCGGAATCTCACCTTCGTAGGTCACACGGGTGTAGGTGAAACCAGCGTTGGCGGTCAAACCGTCTAGACGTGGATCAAGCGCCGCCATGTCGTAATGCACCGACGCTTCAAGGCCCTGGTGCTTGGTCGCGCCGAGATTCGTCCAGCCGACATCGTTGCTGATGTATTGCAGCTCGTCATCGAAGTCGATGTAGAACAGCGTCACTTCCCCGCCCCACACATCGTCGTTGTAGCGCGTGCCGATTTCGTAGGTCTTGGCCTTTTCCGGCTCCAGACCGTTGGCGGTCTGATCCCCCGAACCACCCTGGCCGAGCTGGAAATACTGCAAGCTGCCGAACGAAGTTTCGTAGTTGGCGAACAGTTTCCAGGCGTCCGACAGGTGATACATCACGCTCAGCGCCGGCAACGGTTCGTTGCTCTCGATGCTGCGGTTTTTCGCCTGCACCGGTTTACCGGCCGTGTCGAGCACGGCGCGGTCATGCCAGTCGGTGCTGATGTGTTCGAAGCGAATGCCCGGGGTGATGGTCCAGTTGCCGACGTCGATCTTGTTGTCGAGGTAGACCGAATTGGCCTCGGTGCCGCCCGTGCGGTCCTGGAACACATGGCCGTCGGAGGTCGGCGTGAGCACCGGCTGGTTGTTGACCAGCGCCACACGGCTCGACGATTCGTGCATCGCCTCTTTCAGGTAGCGATAACCGACGCTGACTTCCTGGGTGGTCGGGCCGACATCGAAAACCCGCGATACTCGTGGCTCGATGCCCAGCGTGTAATACGAGCGCGGGTAGGAGCTGAGGGTTTTCTGGTCGCGGGCGGCGATGGTACTGCCACGGAAACTGTCGGTGTAATACGTCAGAATTTCCGCTTGAGTGCGCTCGTCGATCTGACGGATCCACTTGAACGACACGTCTTTGCGCCGCCCGGTGAACTGGTCGTAGTCACGCACCGAGTCATACGGTTTGTCGTCGTACTGTTTTTGCGTCAGACCGCCGGGCATGTCGGCCGTGGCGTCGTAGTAGTGGAAGTTGAGGCTGAAATCGTCCTGATCGGTCGGCGCCCAGTGGGTCTTGAGCAACACGTCATCGATGTCGTTGCCGTTGTTGCGCTCGCGGTAGCCGTTACCGTTGACGCCGGAATACAGCAACGCCACGCCCATGCCGTTGTCGGCAGTGCCGCCGAGGAACGCGGTGTCGATGTGTTTCCAGCCACCGTACTGAGTGGTTTCCAGGGTGGTGCCGATTTCACCGGTGGCTTTTTCCGGAATCGCGCGGGTGACGAAGTTGATCACCCCGCCGACGTTCTGCGGCCCATAACGCACGGAACCGGCGCCACGCACGACGTCGATGCTGTCGAGGTTGCCCGAGGAAATCGGCGCCATCGACAGTTGCGGCTGACCGTACGGGGCGAACGCTGCCGGTACACCATCGATCAGCACGGTGGAGCGCGGCGACAGGCGCGAGGTCAGACCGCGCACGCCGACATTGAGGGAAATATCGCTGCCGCCGGTGCCGTTGGAATCCTGCACCTGCACCCCCGGCACACGTTTGAGCACGTCGCTGACGTTCATCGCGCCCTGCTCGACCATCGCTTCGCGGCGGATCACCGTGCGCGCGCCGGGGTGGTTCTGCACCACGGCGGCATTGGCATCACCGAGCCAGTCGCCGACCACCTTGATGTCGGTCACGCCCAACTCCAGCGGACCGTTGCTGGCGGCGGAAGTTGCCGCTGGCGACAGGGTCACCGAACCTTCGTTGATCTGATAATCCAGACCGCTGCCCTGCAGCAATTGGCGTAACGCCTGCTCCGGCGAGATATCACCATCGACTGCCGGCGCCTGTTTACCGGCGACCAGGTCGGGGCTGAAAAACACTTGCAGCGATGTTTGCTGACCGAGTTCGCTGAGGGCCTGACCCAGTGGCTGTGCGCGGATATGAATCGCTTCGCCAGCGAATGCCAGTGGCATCGCCGCGTTGACCGCCAGCGCAAGGGCCAGCGGTAACCAAGGGGATTTTTTGTTGTTGGCTGTGGTGTTTTTCACGTCGTACGTAGTCCTGTGGATCGCAAGAGTGTGCGGCTGTTAATGCAAACCAGTTGCAGTTGAACAGGAAGACGATGAACTCGAAAAAAACCTGAATTTTATTTTGAAATTATTTCCTGACTGCCATCCGCGAGGGTGCGCACGGCCACCGGGAGGATGCTCGGCAAGGCTTTGAGCAAGGCGTCGGTGTTGTCGGATTTGAACACGCTGGTCAGGCGCAGGCTGGCCACGGCGGGGTTGCCAACGGTCAGCGGTTTGTCGCGATAACGCGACACTTCGGCGGCGACTTCGCTGAGGCTGGCATTATTGAAGACCAGTTTGCCGCTGCGCCACGCCGTCAGTTCCGCCGCGTTGACCGCATACGCGGCGGCGACTTTACCCTGCGCATCGACGTGAGTGCCGAGGCCCGCGGTCAGGCTGATAAATTGATTATCCGGCGCATCACGTCCCTGTACTTTCACCGTGCCCTGCTCCACCGCCACGCGGGTTTGCGTGACGTCGCGGCGCACATCGAAACGCGTGCCGGTGACCGTGACCTTGCCCTGGCCGGCTTCGACCACAAACGGTCGCGAAGTATCGTGCGCGACGCTGAACATCGCCTCGCCTTCGCTCAACTCGATGACTCGTCGATCCTTTTCATAGCGCACCTGCAAGCGGCTGCGGCTGTTCAGATCGATCACCGAACCGTCCGGCAGCGCCACATGTTTGCGCTCGCCCAACGCTGTGGCGAACTCGGCGCTGTAGCCGCCCGGATGATTCAAACCACTGAACAAACCCAGCCCGAGCGCCACCGCCAGCACACTCGCGGCCACGGCATAACGCAACAACGGACGGCGTTCACGGCGGGTTGGCGGCGTTTCAGCAAGCGCTTTGAGGCGTGGCGCTGGCAGCAAATCAGCCGCCTTCCACAGCCCCTGTAGCAACTGGAACTCATCACGGTGCTGCGGATGTTGATTCAGCCAGGCGTCGAAGCGCTGCTGCTCGTCGGCACTGACGGCCGGCTCCTGCAAACGCACAAACCAGCGAGCCGCGTCATCGCGCACCGTTGTTTGCCCGCACGCGCAATCACGCGTATCCATCATGGAATGTCCTGTTTGGCCGGGAATATAAAGACACACAGCCCTCTGTAGGAGCTGCCGAAGGCTGCGATCTTTTCGCCATGAAGCACATTCACGATTGCAACCCGTCGAGGCGATCACGCAGATGCCGCAGGGTGCGGATCATATACTTTTCGACCATGTTCTTGGACAGCCCCAGGCGTTCGGCGATTTCGGCCTGGGTCAGGCCTTCGATCTTCTGCCAGACGAAAATCTTCCGGCAATTGACCGGCAGCTCGCTGAGCGCCCGCTCGATCGAGTCGGCCAGCTGGATCGCCTGCATGTAATGCTCCGGGTCGCCGGACGACGACTCACTGTGATCGATTGCCTGCGACTCCATGGCGCCGCGCCGATCCTCCCGCCGATAACCGTCGACCGCAATATTGCGCGCGGTCTGATGCAAATACGCCCGTGGCTGCTGCACCGCTGCCGAATCGGACTCAAGCACCCGCACAAAGGTGTCGTGCGCCAGATCCTCGGCCTGCGAACGGTTGCGCAGGCGACGAGTCCAGGTGCCGATCAACTCTTCGTAATGCTCGAAAAAGCCGGGTCTGCGGGGACGCATGGGGGGTTGGCGACGTGCTGAGGAAAGGGGTGTGAATAGTAATGGTTACTATTAAGGCGAAGCAATGGATTCCTCAAACCGACCGTCCGGGCAGCAAGCGCTCAGGGCGCGCCCATGGTCAGACGGCCTCGCTCAACCAGTTGCAGGTAATTGGCCAACATCGCCAGACCTTGCGGCGTCATCAATGACTCGGGGTGAAACTGCACGCCATGGATCGGCCATTCGCGGTGCCGCAGCGCCATGATCTCACCCGGCATGCCGTCGTCATCCAGCACGTGCGCAGTAGCCAGCAATTCGTCGGGCAAGACACCGGCCACCAACGAGTGATACCGCGCGACTTGCAAGTTGTCAGGCAAGCCGTCGAACAGGTCACGACTGTCGTGACTGATACGGGAAACCTTGCCATGCAGCACCTGCCGCGCCCTGCGCACCTCACCGCCGAAAGCAGCAGTGATGCATTGATGACCCAGACAGATGCCCAATATCGGCAAACGGCCTGCCAAACGATGGATGGCCGCAAGGGAAATGCCCGCTTCAGTTGGCGAGCACGGCCCAGGGGAGACAATCAAGGACTCTGGCGCCAGCGCTTCGATGTCGGCCAAGGTCACTTCGTCATTGCGACGCACTTCAACCTCAGCCCCGAGCATGCCCAGGTACTGCACGATGTTGTAGGTAAAGGAGTCGTAGTTATCGATCATTAAGTGCATACGGCAACTCCTGACGTTGGGCGATCGATTGACAGCGGCCGGCGGCAACCCTCAGCAACTGGCTTTTCTCCAGCGTTTCCTGCCACTCGCGATCGGCTACCGAATCCTGCACCACGCCGGCGCCGGCCTGGATGTAGAGTCGAGCGTCTTGCAGCAACCCGGTTCGAATGGCGATCGCCAGATCGGCGCGGCCGCTCCAGTCCAGATAACCGATCGCGCCGCCATACACCCCGCGAGAATGCGGTTCCAGTTCGGCAATGATTTCCAGTGCACGCACCTTCGACGCGCCACTCAGCGTGCCTGCGGGGAAAATGCTTTTGAGCAGATCCAGCCCGGTGACGTGGTCAGTTACGTCGCCGGTCACGGTTGAGACGATGTGCATGACATGGGAGAAATATTCCACATTGAGCAACTGCGTCACCTGCACACTGCCCACGCGGGCCAACCGGCCGAGGTCATTGCGCGACAGATCGACGAGCATCATATGCTCGGCAATTTCCTTCGGATCAGCGAGCAGTTCATCCCTGAGTCGATGGTCTTCGACCACCCCACTGCCCCGCCGGCGTGTACCTGCCATTGGCCGGGTGGTCACCGTTTGCTGATCCTGCCGAAACAACATTTCCGGAGAGGCGCCGACCACCTGGCAGTCGCCCAGATTCAACAAGTAGCGGTAGGGTGTGTGGCCCAGATCAGCCAGGGACCGGTACAGCGCGACGGCGTCCTCCTCGAAAGGCAGGCTCATGCGCTGGGATAAAACCACCTGCATCACATCGCCCGCCGCGATGTAGTCCTTGATCCGTGCCACGGCCTCCACGAACGCAGGCTGCGGGAACGCCGACTCGGCGGCCGGTGTTGTCACCTCAAATACGTGTCCGCCGGGTGCAGGCGGTACGAGCAGTGGACGCAGATGTGCGACGAGTCGATTGAGCCGGTCCTGGCCACCTTGATAATCGCCCAGCGCCTTCGGGCGTTCATGCACGATGCAATAAGCCAGGTGCGCGCGGTGGTCCAGCACGACCAGATCCATGCTGATCAATTGCAATACATCAGGCAGCTGAAAACCTGAGGGCTTGCGCGGCACTCGGCGCAGACGCGGTTCGATCAGCCGAGTCGTTTCGAAACCGAAATAGCCAAAGAACCCACCACTGAAAGAAGGCAGACCCGGGCATTGCGGGATACGAAAGTCCTGCTGCAACTTGCCCAGTTCTGCCAACGGATCAGCGCATTCAATCGTCGCCGAAATCTGCCCGTCGCGGTACACGCGCAAGACGCCCTCATCGAGTTCGACGCGTTGATTGCAAGGCAGGCCAATCACCGAGTACGCCTGCTCGAACACACCCTCGTGCCAGTGCCCGGTTTCGAACAGATAGTCTTGCCCGCAGTTGGCTAAAACCTGGTATAGCGCAATGGCTTCGACCCCTGTCGGCAACGGCAGGCTCTGCCAAAGCGGCACGTGGGTATACCCCGCTTCGCCGTAGGCAAAAAAATCTTCTAGGCTCAACATCCTTGTGTCTCCGGTTGATCACGCAGTAACCGATCGGCCAAGAGCGTCAAAGCCCTGCGATCAGATTTGCCGTTGCGATTGAGAGGGATTCTGTACGGTGCGGTGATACGGCCTGCCCCGACACCGGGGCAGGCACAGGGCTTATTTCAGGGGCGTAGCAACAAACTCCGGCAGTCGCTCGACCTGGTCAGCGTACGCGGCAAGCGCGGTATAACGTTGGACCTCGACCAGGTGGGACACCCTGAACTGGGTGAAGCGCCAGGCAGCGGCCACGGTGACATCGGCCTGAGACAGCTGTGCCGTTGCAAGCCAGGGATTGGCGCTGGCTGCAGCCTTTTCCAGAAGCGCCAATGCGGCATGCAATTGCTCGGTGACGCGCGTTTGCCAAGGCTCATAGTGATACGCGACCGGTTTGTTGTACTCATATTCAAGCTGGACCGCTTTTTCGCAAACCGCGAGACCAAGGCCAATCAGTGAAAGTACCTTTTGATGCTCCGCCGAATCTTTCGGCATCAGACTGCGATCCGGTGCGACCCGCGACTCCAGATAATCAAGAATCATCGATGAATCCATGATCATTTCGCCGTTTTCGCAAATCAGCGTCGGCGCCTTGACCACCGAATTGATGGTTCGAAACTCATCCGTATCGCGGAACACCGAGATCTGCCGATGCTCATGTTCCAGCCCCATCAGCCGCATCGAAACGGCCACGCGCCGAACATAGGGTGAGCCCATCATGCCAACCAGTTTCATCGCTTTCTCCTGAAGTATTGATTATCCGTTTTATCTAACCTTCCACTCCGTGTGCCACGGGGGGACAAAGAGCGAAACTTGCTGCGATCAGCTACACATCAATGCTTGAAAACGCCACCCTCGCCCCGTAGAACAAAGAAGCCCGTTGTGAAACTGTTTCAATGTCGCCGGTCGTCAAGAACGTGTTGCCGCCCGCTCTTGCACTGGAAAAACGAGGATTGCTTTTCAGGTACTCAACCAGGCTCTCAGCGGCGGCGTTGGACTGGGAAATCAGCCGCATGGAATCCGGCAGTTCGCTGCGCCATAGATGTTCAACAATCGGATAATGCGTACAGCCCAGTATGCAAACGTCCGGAACGTGTGGAGCAGCGTTCAGGAGCGCATTGATATGGTTACGAATCTCATTCCGCACTACGTCCTCAGGCGCACTTTGCTCAATGAGCAACGCCAGGCCCTGACAGGCTTGTTGGTAGACTTTTATAGCGGGACGCCGGTGACTGATTTGCAGCGCAAAGATATTTGACTGAACCGTGTGCTGGGTCGCGAAAACCGCGACGCTCTGCACCGGATCATCACAAGTAGCCTTGGCGATCTGTTCGGCGACAGGTGCAACAACGCCGATGACCTTGCGATCGGGATAAACCTCAGGAAGCCACGTCTGCTGCAATCTTTGCAGACTGGTGGCTACCGCCGTATTACAGGCGATGATTACCAGTGCGCAGCCATACTTGAAAAGGCGCGACATGGCAGCCTGGGTCAGATCATGGATATCGTCGGCGGCATCATTGCCATAGGGCGCGTTTCCATGATCGCCCAAATAGACAAACTGCTCATTGGGCAAGACCGCCTCAAACGCACGCATCACTGTTAAGCCACCGCTGCCGAAATCAAATACACCAATCAATCTGAATCCCTCCTTGAATGCTCATAAGTTCTCAGATGGTGGTCGCAATGGCCGCAGCGACGCCGACATATAAAACACCTGTCACCACACTCATTTGGCGTTTTGTGCGAAGAATCTTCGCCGCATGCCCCGCCATCAGCATATACAGGGCATATACCGAGGTAGAGATGAATATCGCCGTCGCCACCAATGCAATGCACTGCGGGATATAGGGCAAGCCCTTATCGATGAACGTCGGGAACAAGATGATGTTGGTCAAAATACCCTTGGGATTTGTAAATGAAACAATCATGGCCCCGGTAAACATTTGCAGAGGGGTACGCTTGCGCGAAGTTGCAACTGCAACCTGGGAGTGCGAACGCAACGCTTTAAAAGCGAGGTAGAGCAAATAGACAACACCCAGCCATTTCAGCCAGAACAAAATACCGGGGTTATCTCTTACCAGTATCCCCAGACCGGATAGAACTATAACGGCGTGCCCGCCACTGGCCAGGCCGAAACCAATGGCACCCGGAAATGATTCCTTGAAACCGTGATCCAGGGCTTGTGCCATGGAAAAGGCAACATTCGGCCCCGGCAGTATCGCGGCCGAAAGAAATACCACGCAAAACAATATCCAAAGTTGAAAGTCCATACTGCGCAATCCCCGCACACGTAGCGAATCCAGGATAATTAATTCATCACTGATGTTATTCATCCGGGTTTTGATACTCGGACACTCAGTTATCAAGCAGGCGAGCCGATCCATTTGGGAAGAAACGCTTTGATCCAGGTCGCCACCGCGGAGTCATGTTGATGCCAACCCGCAGTATGTTCGGCTGCAGGCTTGGTACCCGGCGCTTTGAGGCGTTCAGTGCCCAGCGTCGACCAACGATCGATCGTCTCGTAAGTCACTTCCGGGTGAAACTGCAGAGCGTAGGCGTTAGTTGCATATCGATAGGCTTGAACCGGAAAGGTCGAGCCTGCGGCAAGTTGCGTGGCGCCTGTCGGCAAATCGAAGCCTTCGCTGTGCCATTGATAAACATGGTCGGGAAAAGGTGCACTGGCGTCAGCCGTTATCTCGTGAGCAGCAGCCAGCGGTGTTATCGGGTAATAACCGGCCTCGGTTGTGCCGCTATCCAGTCGGTAGACGCGTGACCCCAAGTGTCGAGTCAGCATTTGCCCGCCCAGACAAAGCCCCAGCAACGGCTTGCCTTCCTTCAATGGCTTGGCTAACCAGTCGATCTCGTCGCGAATATACCTGTCGTTGTCATTGGCGCTCATCGGGCCGCCGTAAATGGCCACGCCGGCGTGCTCTGCCATGCACTGCGGAAGCGGATCACCGAATCGCGGCCGGCGGACATCCAGCTCAAATCCCATTTGACTCAGGAGGACACCTACCCGGCCAGGCGTAGAGTGTTCCTGATGCAAAATAATCAGGACCTTGCGTGTTTGATCCATTGCACAACTCCCTGTGTTCAGTTGATCAACTTGATCCCGGGTTGATTTAAATCGATGCGGCGAAGGGAGGATTGCCGACCCACAGTTCGGCGAAATTCTGCGCCGCCGGGCCAGACCCGAGAATGCGATCAAGTTCCGCGATCTGAAGTCGTCTGTGGAATTGAGCGTTGTCGTCGTAACGATGCAGCAACATCGCCATCGAGTGGGAAAATTGCACATCCCGCCACACCTGCTTCAAGGCAATGTCGGAATACGACAGCAAGAGATCATCCTTGTCGTTGGCATAAAAATGCTCAAAGGCGCGAGCAAGAATGTTGGCATCGGAGACGGCCAGGTTCAGCCCCTTGGCTGCAGAAGGCGGCACGATGTGCGCGGCATCGCCCGCGAGGAACAACCTGCCCTTCTGCATCTTTTCAGCAACAAAACTTCTCAGTTGCACAATACTTTTTTCGATGATTGCCCCGCCGTTGACTTTCTCCGGCCGTCCTTCAATCCGTGATTGCAAAAGCTCCCAGATGCGCGTGGCAGACCACTCATTGGGATCTTCGTCCGGAGCACACTGCAGATAAATTCTTGAAACTTTCGGGGAGCGCATGGTGAACAATGCCAACCCGGTGTCATGACTAGAAAAGATCACATCCGGTGAAATGGGTGACATTTCGGCGAGAACCGCCAGCCAGGCAAAGGGATAGGTGTGCGAAAAACAGGTCAGCGCGTCAGCGATGTGTGGGCGGCAAATGCCGTGAAAGCCGTCGCAGCCGACAACAAAGTCGCACTCAAGCGTCTGTTGTCTGCCGTCGTGCCTGAAGGAAACGGCAGGCGCGTTTCCATCGGTATTGTGAACCTGAACATCGGCAGCATCGAACAGCAGCGGCGACTCGCTTTTTAAACGGGCTGCTACCAGGTCCTTGATAATTTCCTGTTGTCCGTAAATGGTCACCGTGCGTCCGGTGAGCGCCTGGAAATCCAGCTCGCGTGTCGCTCCGTCATAATGAAACTGCAGCGCAGAATGCACCATTCCTTCAGAAGCAATCCTCGAACCGACACCACTTTCAGTGAGAATCTGCACCGTAGCGGGGGTTATCTGGCCGGCGCGACTGCGGCCTTCTACGTATGCTTTTGATCGACTCTCAACAACGACGTTGCTGATATTCATAAGCGTAAGAAGCTGCCCCAACATCAATCCGGCCGGGCCTGCTCCAACGATTGCAACCTTTGTCCGCATGGGTTTGTCCCTCTGAGTTATAAGGTCTGAAGCGAAAAGCTTTTCACTGAATAACGCGTTCGCAAACACCTTGAAGCGGCTCTTGGATTAACGTGTCCATCGCTCACTTCAAGATGGTCATTTCTTTGAAATCAATCCACTCATGTACTGATTCAAATCGCGCAGATCATTAATAGTCCAGGCATGTGGCGGGATCTTCACAGCATTCTCTCGCAAGGTTTTTGGAATCAGACTTCCACTTGGACGAAGTATGATCGACGAAACAATAACGCCCGGATAATCATTGAGGCGTTTCTTGAAAGCGGCAGTGGTCAGATCAGGTGTTGGGGGGGTGCTTTTTCTGGCCAGTGGCCCTGTACCCTTGATATCGGCTCCGTGGCATACGGCACATCGTTGTGAATAAAGGTTCTTGCCGTTGCCCATATCCGCAAAGGCAAGTGACGTTTGAATCAGTGTTAATACAGCGAATAAAGGAATTAATGTCTTTTTCATTTTGACTCTGGCCTTGCTGAACACATCAGCTCTTGATTTGCCGCTATTCCCCGCAAAGTCTCCAATCACCAGCATCAATTCAAAGACAAAACAAACCACACACAACTACGCACACAACCAAGGGTTGTGTCGCAGGTACTTTTTTATCGAGCAGTGGTAAACGGCAGAGAAACTATCTCGCAACCGGGACGTAATAAAACCTGTCACGGGAACGCCGTCGAGGAAAAATAAAAAATGCGCGGAGTGCCTTGGGGGAAAAGGCAAGCGGAGGTGAGTACGTATTTACAACGGAGGTATGAAACATGCCAATCCCTGTGCGCTTATAATTTTTATTGCCACGAGTACATCCTTACTCGTGGCCGGTAATCTCACACTTGTTTCCGAATATGTCAATATTCAAAAATTAAATTTGACAGTCCCATGTGCAATTTATGCACTGCCGAGTACGAATAGCAGCCTGCATTGTGGACGCCCAGCCTCTGAGACACAGAAGCTGACCGAGGTCTAACCTCTCACGCAAAACCAATGTGGGAGCGAGCCTGCTCGCGAAGGCGCTACACCAGTCACTTATTGCATTGACTGGACGGACGCTTTCGCGAGCAGGCTCGCTCCCACGGTTTTTACCGGTGTTAAATCAGCCTTGGCGCTGAGATTCAGAAGCTGATCGCGGTTCACCGACCGGCGCAAAACCAAGGTGGGAGCGAGCTTGCTCGCGAAGGCGCTACATCAGTCACCATTGCATTGACTGGATGGACGCTTTCGCGAGCAGGCTCGCTCCCACAGTTTTTAC
>Ga0105250_10001667_pt1 | contig 11763 bp, 10 predicted proteins | sample KBSS54metaG_FD_80425 | JGI IMG/M metagenome (GOLD analysis project Ga0105250, IMG submission 80425) | Switchgrass rhizosphere microbial communities from Kellogg Biological Station, Michigan, USA - KBS S5-4 metaG | ecosystem: Host-associated > Plants > Roots > Rhizosphere > Soil | place...
GGATCAGTGTTTCCGCACGAAATAAAGTCAGTCCCATAATAGGCGTTTCGAATGTACCTTTTTCACGGGTCCATTGATCGATAAGTTGAGCCAGTGTTTCATTATTGCCTAGAGACATATTCGTCATTCAGATTTCACCTATTGTCATCTGTGTTTTTATTGTAGGCATTTCAAATCAGAAAAATAGAGAGAAGTGCAACAATTCGGAGGATTAGGCAAATCTGCAAGAGGAATAGAACAACACCTTACCGCTTTCATTTTTATACTGATGAACATGGCAAAAAAGTCGATTGATTAAAGCCTGTTGATTCACCGTTCCCACAACGTATTCACGGTTTTTCAAAATTAATAGCCGTCAATGAAGGTCCAGCCAAGAAATCGTCTTTATTTAAACATTAAACATGAGAGAAAAATATGACAATTGAAGTTCTAGGATATGCCGCGCTGTCATCAGAAACTCCTTTAGTTCCATTTAAGTTTGAACGTAGAACTCCACGTGAAGATGATGTCGTTATTCAAATTGAATATTGTGGTGTTTGTCACTCAGATTTACATCAGGCCAAAAACGATTGGGGATTCAGTTCTTATCCGTTAGTTCCGGGTCATGAAATTGTAGGGCGTGTCACCTCAATTGGCCCCAAAGTCACAAAATATAAAGTCGGTGATTTGGTGGGAATTGGCTGTATGGTTGATTCATGTCGTACTTGTTCAGCTTGCCATTCAGGATTAGAACAGTATTGTGAACAAGGCAACATCCAAACTTATGGCGCTGTAGATCGTCATGACCAACGACCGACACAGGGCGGATATTCTCAAACCATTATTTGTAGTGAAGATTTTGTATTAAAAATACCTGAAAATTTGGATGCACAAGCTGTACCACCGTTGCTTTGTGCGGGAATTACCACATGGTCACCACTTCGCCATTGGAATATTGGAAAGGGTAGTAAAGTTGCAGTTGTTGGTTTAGGTGGCTTGGGACATATGGCCATTAAACTTACAAATGCTCTAGGTGCAGAAGTGACTTTATTTACCCGCTCAGCCAACAAAGAACAAGATGCAAAACAACTCGGTGCGCATCATGTTGTGCTCTCAACAGATGAAGCTCAAATGAAATCAGTGTTAAATCAGTTTGATTTAATTATTGATACTGTGCCTTATGACCATGATTTGAAGCCTTATATTCCAACGCTAGCTTTAAATGGAACAATTGTGTTGGTTGGATATTTGGGTGAAATTAGCGCAAATTCAATCCCGATGATTTTGGGTAGAAAATCAATTGCTGGCTCGGTGATTGGCGGGATTAAGGAAACACAAGAGTTACTTGATTTCTGTGGTGAACATAACATCGTTTCTGAGGTCGAGATGATTGATATGCAAAATATTAATGACGCTTTTGAGCGTATGTTAAAGAGTGATGTGAAGTATCGTTTTGTGATTGATATGAAAACTTTATCTGATCATTAAGCTAGTTTGATCTTGACTGTGCATCTTTTTAGAAAGGTGCACAGCTCATAGCTTTAATAAAAATGTGAGTGTAGGTATTTATCTGAAAAGTATTATGATTTTTATTTCTTATTTATTTGAAGAAACTTCGATCACAATTTTCCCAAACGTGCCTCTAGAAAGATGGTTAAAGGCTTCAATAGCTTCTTCAAATTTATATCCATAGTTAATAACTGGTTTAATTTGATGTTCATTTAGAAACTTGTTTATACGTTCAAATGATTAGCGTACTGTGTTTTGAGAACTAGCATGTGTACCAACTTTGATACTGTATTTGCAGTTTGATTTGCTACTACTGAATAGCTATTACATAGATTTAGAAGACCATCCGAGAGGACGGTTCTTTAAATAAAGTAAATAAGGTGAAGTGACAATTTGCTATGAATTTGTTAAAATTTAAAAACTTTATAACGAATGGTAAAATATTTATTGTTTTATCATGATTGTTAGGTGTTTTTTACTTTTTTGAGTATTTGTTTAAATATTGAGTTGGTTAGAATTATAAGAATTAACAGTTGTTCTTAAGTGCAAAATTTTTAGGAACTTTACAACCTTTGCATAGGTATTTTAATAAATATAAAGCTTATGCTTATTTAAATAATCTATTCGAAAAAATAAATTTTTTGGTTAATGTTGTCGCTATAAATTAAATTTTAGATAGTGGTTATTTTTTTGCATTAATAATGCAATTTGTGTGAAGGGTTTAGTAATTTGATTTTCAAATTTGTTTTAAAGTTTTTTTTAGCTATTTTGATAGGGATTATAATTTGTTTTTTGATTTGTGGAAAAGTAGATATTGAATGTTTGAAAGAACAGACTCGAAAGATTGTATCGTTAACAGAAAGCAAATCACAATCTAGCCTTAATGATTCTTCTTACAGAAAATCTGATATCAAGCCTGATAGAAGGGTTGTTTGGCAAGCTAAACAATATTTTAAAAATAATACTAAGTCACCTGATTCTCTACAGTACCGAAATGTCAAAAGTTTTTTTGGAAAAGATGGGAATAGCTATGCATGTGGAGAATTTAATATAAAAAATAGTCATGATAAGTATATTGGATTTAGACGATTTATTTTTAATGGTCATAGTATATTGATAGAAGGTGAAACTAAAATTTCCTTTGATAGCCTTATTAAGGATTTTTGCATTCTTGATAAGTTACCTCAATCTTAAAATTATTATTAAATTCTTTTTTTTAAGCCCTCTATTTTGCAGGACACGATAATAAAAATAAGATCAATTAAATAGATATGGGAATTATTAATTCTTTATTTTAAAACAAAAAAGCTTAAATTGTTCGGATTTAGGCCTTTTGTATATTTTAATAAATAAGCGAGACAAACATATTTTTAATAAAAAATTCAATCTGTAAACCCCAAAATTTTCTGATATAAATCTGCGAAGTAAGTTGATCTGGCCAGATTATTTTCCTACTGTATAGCGTAACTTTGGTTGAGTTGCAGTTGCTGCTTTTACTACTATTGCTATTTCTGTTTATTTTTCACTTAAGAATTTCCTTAATTATGTAATTTAATGAAAAACAATAATTAATTAAATAATTTCTAGCCAATATCACATTGACACCTTAAATATTGAAGATTACCATTTGCGGACTGGCCTACATTGCCAGGTGGTTTTGACAGACCACATAGGACCGCATCAGACTTATTCCTTTCTGAGGGATAGTCTCATGTGCACACCTCGTTCCCTCCCGTAGCGGTAGGACGGGAGTGGGACACCTTCGGGTGTGCTGGAGTCCTACCAGTCTGTCAACCCACTTCCGTTCTGCCACCATAATTTCTAATGTTTTGGCAGAACTCCCAATAAAAAGGAGTTGGCTATGCACATTCATCATTTCTTGGCAGCCATTGCCAAAAGCTATAACGATACAACTTAAATCATATTATCAGCTTGATTACCTTTAGGGTTTTTAGGCTTTAAGTCATTATGGCTCAAAAACTTGCATCAACAATAAAACTTGAGATGTGCCAAGCACAGTCTTTGTGGCTTTGCTATGCCTTTTATTTGCTAGAAAAAGTATCTCATTTATATACAACAAGAATTTATTTTATAACGGTAAAACTATGCCACATTCAGATCTTCCATTTCGTGCTTTAAGCGTGCTTCATACATCCCGTTATCTTTTTAACAATTATGGCTTTCATAATGTCGGGGTAGACCGAATTATTGAAACTGCAAAGATGCCGAAAGCCACGTTTTATAACTATTTTCACTCAAAAGAAAGGCTCATTGAAATGAGTCTGACTTTTCAAAAAGATGGACTTAAACATGAGGTCATTTCGATTATCTATGTTCAAAAAGAATTAATCGTAATTGAAAAGCTCCGCAAAATTTACTTTTTACATGCAGATTTAGATGGGCTTTATCATTTGCCATTTAAAGCTATTTTTGAAATTGCAAAAACGCATCCCAAGGCTTATCAGGTCGTAGTTAATTATCGAAACTGGTTAATCAATGAAATTTATAATTTGCTTTTAACAGTCAATGTAAATGCATCAAAACAAGATGCGCACATGTTTTTGTTTGTGATTGACGGGGCAATGGTTCAGCTTTTAGATGTAAATAGCGTGGATGACAGGGAAAGGTTGCTGGATTATTTTTTGGCAGGGTTTGTATAAATTAAAGTTTGACGCAACAGTTGGAAACAATGCAAGAAAGCTAAATATTTCTTAGGTTTTCTATCTTTGCGTCACTGAATCCAAATTTTCTATAAACCGACTTAAGCCCTTTAATGGGCTTAACATGCTAACTTCTCTGGTGAGTTAGAATTTTTTAACTAAATTTTATTTAATATATCCATTAAAACTGATATTTGATCTTTGCCGATTTTATTCTCAATTTCTTGTTGAACTTTTTTCCAGTGAGGATAAGAGTCTTTCAATAATTGATGGCCTTCTTGCGTTAGCTTTAAGGTAACTTCTCTTTGATCGCTTTCTCCGGGTAATAACTCAACCAATTTCATTTTAGCGAGAACCTTTACGTTTCTTCCTATTGTAGATCGCTCTAGCTCCATCATTTTGGCCAAAGTCGAAAGGCTAATCGGTTCCATTCTTTTAATCATTGATAAAAGCGAAAATTGGGTAATATTAATTCCAAAATCGGCGAGAGCAGTATTGTATTGATGGCTTAAGCGTCGTGAAGCACTACGTAGAATGGCGCTGTAACAAGGTAAAATCATAATTTCAGTTGCTTTTATCAAGTTAAATCTATTTTGCCACAAAGCGTAATTCTTGTAAGGAGTATATATTTTTACTAATATGCGGGTATATACCCGTATTTTTTTAGTTCTTATGGTGTTTAAAAAATGAAAATTGTTGAATATACAAATAAGTATCAGGATGAGGCGATTAATCTAATTTTGAAGATTCAAAATGATGAGTTTAAAGTAAATATACAATTAGATGAACAACCTGATCTGCTTGATATCACAAAATATTATATTCAATCTGGAGGAAATTTCTGGTTAGCTTTAAATGACCAAGATGAAGTTGTTGGCACCTTGGGACTCCAAGCCTATGATTCCAAATCAGCAATTTTGAAAAAATTCTTTGTTAACTCAGAGCTAAGAGGGGAAAAAGTTGGAAAGGCTTTGTATGATGAACTCATAGCATTTGCTCAAAACAAGAAATTTGAAACGATTGTTCTTGATACTCCTTCAAAGGCAACTAGATCGCATAAATTTTATCGACAAGCTGGTTTTATAGAAATTGCAAAAAGTGATCTTCCATTTAACTATATTTATCCAGATCGAGACTCTTTAATTTTTCTGCTTAAGCTTTAAATTTTAATAATCAGAAAGACTGCATTTAAGAAAACGCTAATGATTTGAATGAAATTATGTTATTTTCCGGCTTACATTGATGAGAATAAGTTTTCATGTACCGGTTTGGGATCATAATAGGCTTGCTAGCAATATTGCTACAGAACTTTGTGTTCTGGCAAAGCCTATTGCCCAATGAAATGCATCAGCAGTTGGTATGTGCTCAAATTGTAGAAGTAATGCACCATTCTAAAATGAGCTCGGAACCGCATTTATCTCATCATCTATCAACGCATGTAAATAAAAAAATTTCAAACAAGAGCGCTCAACACGATTCAAGCACAAGCTGTCATTTTTGTTATTTGTATAGTCACATTGCAACAATTGATGGCTTTAAATTATCTCTGTTTGAAATTGGAGTGACTGTTCGCTTAATCATATTGGCAACCATCACTTATATATTATTTTATTTACGGCGTTTATTTCTCTCGCCCCAAGGCCGCGCTCCACCTCAACAACTTTGTTTTGCTTAATTGGTTAATGGGTACAGATAAGTCCCTCATTCATTACTAAACAGAGTTTGTCATGTCTAAATTTTTACTCAATCCACTTGCGTGGAGTATCTTGTTTGCTCAATTTTCGATGTCGGCAATGGCACAAAGCCAACCTCATAGTCAGACAACTGAATTAGAGAAAATTACAATTAAGGCTGAAGATGTTGCCGAGACTTCTTTTTCTTCAACAGGATTGACTCAATTTGAACATAGCTTATTGAGTGTTCCATTTACCAAGTCTCATGTGTCGGCAGAAGATATTAAGAACAATAATATTCAGCGGGTGAGTGATGCGTTATCACGAGTGAATGGCGTAGTTTATCAAGATAGTTATGGTGGAGGTTTTTGGGACAACTACTCATTTCGTGGCTTTAGTACCGACCCTAATATGGGAACCAGCTATTTACGTAATGGTTTGAGTTCTTTAAGTGGCATCCATACTCCAAGAGACATGGTCAATATCCAAGCAATTGATTTCTTAAAGGGTCCAATGGCTGCCATGTATGGACAAGGTGCTATTGGTGGCATTATGAATATTACGACTAAACAACCCGAGTGGACGCAAAAAAATGAGGTGAGTTTAAATGGTAGTACCTTAGAAGAATATCGGGTTTCTCTAGACAGTACGGGAGCATTAAACGATGCACTGGCTTATCGCTTGGGATTGGCTTATGAAAATAACCAGAGTTTTAGAGATCAGGTCGATAGTCAGCATTACTTTGTTGCTCCACAGCTTGCATGGAAAATATCGGATCAAACACAACTCAATCTCGACACCGAGTTTTCAGAACATCAAGGTGTTTTTGATCGTGGTATACCGATGGTTAATGGACAGTTTGTTGTCAACAAGAAGACCTTTTTAGGCGAACCATCGGATGGTGACATTAAGGTTAAAGATCAGATGTATCAGTTACGTTTGAATCATCAATTCAATGAGAACTGGAATAACACCACCGCTCTTAGCTATAACCATGGGGAACGAGCAGGAACCTCAACTGAAATTTCAAGCATTGCCGCAGATGGACAAACCGCAAACCGTTTTAGACGTTACCGTCAATTTGAAACAGATACATTTCAGCTTCAGTCAATTCTGCGCGGGAAGTTTAATACGGGGGCGTTAAAGCACGAACTCGTTGCAAATGTTGAAGCTGGCCACTACACCATAGATCAAATTCAACTGCGTAATGCGGTGGGTACATCAAGCCCGATTAATATTTACAATCCAGTGTATGGGCAAAATATTTTAGCGCTGGCTAGAACCACAAAAAACTCTAAAGAAACTCAAAATATGCTGGGAGTGAATTTACAAGATCAGATCTTTTTAAATCCTCAATGGAATGTACTGATTGGTGGACGTTTTAATCGTCTGGAACAACAAATTGATGATTATAAATCAGGTCTTTCTGATCAACAGGACTTTACGCCGTTTAGTCCACGCGTGGGTGTGAACTATCAGCCTACGACAAAAATTTCCTTCTATAGCAACTGGGGTAAATCTTTCGAATTAAATACGGGACTCAATAAAGACAATCAACTTTATGACCCAGAGAAAACTCAAAGTTGGGAAATTGGAGCTAAATACGAATATCTACCGCAAAGCTGGTTTGGACTGACCTATTTTGATTTAGATAAACAGCATCTATTGACTGAAGGTATTACCGATAGTTATGTAGATAGTGGTCGTGTACAGAGCCATGGTGTAGAAGTCGAGTTAAAACATCAATTCAGCGATCATCTTCGTGTGGGAGCTAATTACACTTTTACAAAGGCATCGGTCATTGAAAGTGAAGTTGATACAAAAGGTGCTCGTCTTAAAAACATTCCCAAGCACACAGCAAATTTAAATGCGGACTACCAGTTTGAACTATTTGGAAGAGAAGCTGGTTTGGTAGGAACGATCAACTATTTTGGCAAACGCAGTGCGAACTACATAGATAATGGAACCAGTTTGCCAGAATTTACCGTGGTGAATGTTGGGGGCTATGTACAAGTTCGTCCTTATCTGCGGGCGCAATTGAATATTGATAACGTGTTCGATAAGGATTATTACGTTTCGAGCTATACAGATGAATGGGTACAACCTGGAGAGCCGTTAAAGGCAACTTTATCTTTGACTTGGAACTTTTGATTAAAAAAAGGAGTTAGGCACAGTTTTTCAGTCTAACTCCTTACTAAAATGAAGACTTATGATTTAGAAGGGATGTATTTACGCATTGTAAGGATGAATACCGTAAATAATATGCTAAAACCGAACACAGGCAAGCTGAGCCCTAAGACAATGCCAGCGAGCATTAACAATACTTTTTGTGGGCCAGTTGCACGGTTCCAAATTAATAAGCTTTGACTTACAAAATGGATGGTCATGTGTTTTAAATTCGAATTTTTAAATGCAGCCTTATATGCGTAAATAATCATGATACAAAGCGTAAGTGCATAAAGTACGAGAACCAACTGATTTATCCAACCAAATAACATACCAATATGGGCATCTACTCCCCAACGAGTTAGTTTTGCCACCAGTGAGTAATCCTTAAAAGCAAGTTGATCGATGACTTTGTGTTGTTCCATATCAATTGCGATGCTATCAGCTTGAGTTGGCCATTTACGCTGAATTTCGGCTACTGTCCAAGCTTGATTTCCACTGGTAGGTGGTTTGATTTGTATTTGTGCCGCATCAATGCCATGTGCTCTGGCCATTGAGAGGACCATATCGTACTCACTTGAGACAATATTTAAATTAAGATTTTCACTGTGTGGCATCTCGTGATGTTCATGGTGCATCACTGTAGGTAAATTATCTGTTTGAAGAGAAGTTGCTAATGTTGGGGTTTGCCAGTTGAGCCATTGACGAGCAACCCGAATATTATCTCCAGCCCACTGTGACCATGTAAGACCAGTAATGGCAATGAATAATAAGAGTGGAAATAAAATTGAACCAAGCGTGCTATGCCATCTCAATAATTTATTTTTTTGTGTTTGCCTGATTTTGAGGTTTTGACGGCGCTTCCACCAATTATACAGTCCAGTTAAAGTTAAAATGGCTAACCAACTTGCCGCCAGTTCACTATAAAAACGACCCCATTGTCCTAGTAATAAATTACTGTGTAGCTGATCGAGTGTAGTTCGAAATGGTAGAACTCCACTGGTCCCATAAACAGCTAAGTGGCCTTTGGCTTTAAGCGTAAAAGGATCAATAAAAACGGCTTCAGTGGTAAAATGATGGATCGGGTCTGAGAAAATTACTCGGGTCGTCTGATCAGCGCTTGGGGCTGGTCTAACTTCAATTACCTGTGCAGACTTAGGCATCACTTTTTTTGCAGCTTCAATTTGCTGACTGAGCTGATATTGCGCCTTATTTAGCGGCTCAACATACAGAACATTTTTATAAATCGCTTGTTCAAGTTGAGGTGTAATTGCATAGAGTAAGCCGGTGAATGCCGCGACCAATATAAATGGTGCAATAAAAATACCAGCATAAATATGAATTAAACGATAAAGACTACGCCAGAAGGATGAATGGGTCAGCATCAGAAGATAATGTCTATCAGGTGTTGGGCGGATTATAACGACTTATTTCTCTGAATGTTGATCGAGCTGTAACTGCTATTAAATTATTTGAGTGGCTCTTATGCAGACAATTTGGCCTAACAATTAAACAGTTTTTATTGCTTGGTAAATTTGGCGCTTTTTTTGCTTATTCTTTAATATCTTATCTATCAGACTCTTTTTAAAAACAGTAAGGCTTATGATTCAAATATTCTTGATCACTTATAGTGTGTTTTTCACATGAAGAATGCACCAAATAAGTACATCTTTTTATTTTGCACTGTATTTGTGCATTGGGTACTGTAATGAAGTTTTTGGTTTCAATACTCACTGTACTCATCCTATACGGATGTTCTTCATCTGAACAAAAGGGAAAAACACAAGAAAAGTCAGCGGCCCATTCGATATGTGTGTTTGATAGTACAAATACAAAAATCTGTGTAGATAAACCAGCACAAAGAATTGTGTCTTTGTTTGAGTCGGGCTTAGATGGTCTCTACATGCTAGGGCAAGGCCATAAAGTGATTGGTATACCGGCTGAGGTGTACATACAGCCTTTACTATTTAATGCCTATTCAAAAATCGATCAACGTATTGCCAATAGAGAGCTTGCTACACCTTCGCAAGGTGCAAATGCCACCAATATTGAAAGTCTGGTGCTGTTAAAACCAGATCTGGTGATTTTGGGGAGCGGACAAACTCAAACAATTGAGCTGTTGAGGCAGTTTGGCATTGCTATATATGTCATGGAGTCAGGTACTTACCAGCAAGTGAAAGAAGAACTTTCTGAAATCGCTGTGCTTAGTGGTGCTCAAAAGCGTGCTCAAGAAATTTTAAGTTTTTCTGATGAAATTGTGTCGGAAGTTGCAAAGAAAACTGCACGTCAGCCAAATAAGCAATCGATTTATTATGCATGGTCTGGAGGGCGAATTTTTTCAACTTCTGGCCGTAATTCCATTACGAATGACTTTATTGAGCTGGCAGGTGCTTACAACATTGTTCAGACCGACACCAACCAACCCAATGTAAATCCCGACACTTTAATTGAATGGAACCCCGACAATATTGTGCTTTGGAATACTAACCCAAAACTGATTTATGAAAGAAAAGAATTACAAGGCTTAAGCGCAGTACAAAACCGAAAGGTCTTTAATTTGAGTCCAGCATTTATATATAACCCGCATACCATCAAAATTATTATTACGGCGATTTATTTGAATCACAGTATTTATCCTGAACAGTCCGATTTACCTGTAAGTGCTTTACAACAGCGTATTTTAACTAAGTTGTATGGTGAGCACCTTGCCAAAGCGTTGGTGCAATGAATATGCAAAAGCTGAAATATTATTGGTTTTACCCGTTACCCGTCGTGATGATTTTTATCTCGCTGCTCATTGGGCCAACTCAGACATTGAATGCATGGGACTATGTGCTGTGGGGCGTGCAAGCAGTCTTCGGTACACCATATTTTGATGCTGAACAATTTAGACTGATGCAAAACATTTTAGTGAATGTCAGACTTCCCAGAATTTTACTGACCTTTATGGTGGGGGCTGCCTTAGCAACAGCGGGTAATGGCTTGCAGGCATTATTTCGTAACCCCTTAGTCGACTCTTATGTACTCGGTATTTCATCTGGCGCGGCATTCGGTGCGGCTTTGGCACTTTCTTTAAGTTGGCTTTCACCCAATCTATCCGCCTTTATTTTTGGTGTTTGTGCTGTTGCTTTAACGTATTTATTTGCTCATCAAAAACATGAAAGTCAGACGTCTTTAGTGATGGTGATTTTATCGGGCATGATTGTTTCGGGGCTGTTTTTGGCAGGCCTCACGGTGATTCAATACTTAAGTGATCCATTTAAACTGCAAGCGATTGTGCAATGGACCATGGGTAACTTACATCAAGCCTCTTGGCAAAAGGTTCAATACGCTGTGCTACCGATTTGCATTGGACTTGCCGGATTATTTGCGATGCGCTGGCGTTTAAATTTAATGGCACTGGGTGCTGAAGAAGCACAAGCTGTTGGGGTTAACCCACGCTGGGAACAGTTGGTTTTAATTGTTCTGGTAACCGTTTGTACTTCAACTTCAGTTGCGGCGGCAGGCATTATTAGTCTATATGGACTCTTTATGCCGCATATTGTGAGAATGTTGGTTGGGCCAGATCATCGATATAGCATTCCTGCCAATATGATTTTGGGCGGCAGTTTTCTACTCATGATTGATAACTTTTCTCGGGTTTTACTTACTTTTGAAATACCAATTGGCATTTTTACCATGCTACTTGGTGCACCATTTTTCTTATTATTAATGAAAACACAGAGGACTCATTGGGCATGATTCAAATTGATCAGTTAAATTATGCCTATGGGCAC
>Ga0105250_10001670_pt1 | contig 11740 bp, 10 predicted proteins | sample KBSS54metaG_FD_80425 | JGI IMG/M metagenome (GOLD analysis project Ga0105250, IMG submission 80425) | Switchgrass rhizosphere microbial communities from Kellogg Biological Station, Michigan, USA - KBS S5-4 metaG | ecosystem: Host-associated > Plants > Roots > Rhizosphere > Soil | place...
CCCATCGTTTCCTCTGGGGGGATGCTCATTACCCCACAGTTATCAGTTGAAGCCATCAACCTCGACGAGGTAGACCTGTTGATCGTCTGCGGCGGCACGGCATGGCAAAGTGGACAGGCGCCAGACATCACAGCGTTGGTCGCCGAGGCTCACCGAAAAAGTATCGTCGTCGCCGGTATTTGCGATGGAACTCGCGTATTGGCACAGTCGGGCGTGCTCGATAATCTCCGCCATACTTCCAATTCAGCGTAAAATCTGTCGCAACTGAACTATGCGGGAGCCGCGTACTATCAGGATGTGCCTTACGCCGTTGCCGATCAACGCGTCGTCACCGCGCCCGGCACCGCTCCCGTCAGCTTTATGGCCGCGATCCTTGGCGTGCTTGGTTTTAACGACGAGAATCTTAAAGCCTATTTGGCGATGCATGCGGCCGAACACAGCACGCCGGTTTAACCGGCTTGCTGCAAAAAACCGCTGTTGCAAGGCCTTGGTCAGGATATTTCATGAGGTGCTCGCCGCCTCATCAATCAAAGCGACCACTTCTTTTGGGTGCGAGGCAAGCGACGCATGGCTGGCATTCAACGTAATCACTTTTTTAGCGTTCAACCGAGCCGACATGCGCTGCTGATTCTCAGGCGAAATCATCCGGTCGTCGCTGGAAATTTGGTACCAGGAAGGTTTGTGCTTCCACGCAGGCTCATTGATAACGTTACCGAAGGTGCTTGCCAGCGGAGCCTTTTGCGTCACCGCCATCACCAGAGCCTCATCAGAGGAAAGATCCTGGCCGAAGCTTTCATGGAACTTGTCCGGTTTAATCCATAAATAACCGTCGCTGTCCGGCACCAGGTTAGCCATAGCCTCCGGAGGATGTTCCTGCGTGATACCGCCAGGGCTTTCCCCGGCATCCGGCGCAAAGGCGGCGATATACACCAGCCCGACCACGTTGGGTTGGTTACCCATTTCGGTAATAACCGCACCACCATACGAATGACCAACCAACAAAACCGGCCCTGCCTGCTGAGCCACCATTTTGCGCGTACGCTCGGCATCATCGGCCAACGATGTCAGCGGCATTTCTACGGCGTGTATCGAGTGATAACCTTTACGTGACAATTCGCCAATCACCTTACTCCAGTGCGCGGCCCCACCCCAAAATCCATGCACCAGGACTACTGTAGGTTTTGTATTCATACCTGATTCCTTCTTTAAGATGACGGCGTTACGCCGGCCCGCCTGTGCAAGGTCAAACGCCGTTTAGACCTATGATATATAGTTCACCCCAGCAGATTCCGGCAATAGCTACGAATAGTTAACGCGGCTGGCCACCCCTACTCCTGACGTTCCATTCACCCCGCGTTATTTCCAGATGTCTGACGACATGCCCACGCAGACACCTCCCATAACCAAACCTAAACGCAGTTGCAAATCAGTATGAAAACCACTTTAAAACTAGGATTTTTACCCATTAGGATATAAAATACCATGTAAAAACAATGGGAAGTAAAAATACCAAACATCAAAAGGGAATTTTCACGTGAAGGAAATGATCTCCATCCTTTTCATCGTAAGTCTGTTGGCGATGCTTTTTTCATGGTTGTTTGTCTACGGCCTCAACATTTATTAGACGGCTGAACGGCGTAAAAAAACCCGGCATGCGAACGCATACCAGGGTTGAGAGTCTCGGACTACATGAACATGTCCCCCAGTGCAAAACGGCTGGGCCAGATGATGGCGCCACTACTGTTTAGTCTGGATCCAGAAGGCATGAATCAATCCAGGGAAATAGCCCAACACAGTCAGGATAATGTTGAGGATAAAAGCCCCGCCGATACCTTTATCAAGCAACACACCCAGCGGCGGTAGAATAATGGTAAATACGATTCGCCAAAAACTCATACTCTCTCCTCACTTTCTCCAGGGCCTACCAACATATTATATCTGCCAAAGGCTTTCAAATTATCCGATTAATTGGGCAACTGCGAGCAGTGGGGAATTATGTTCTTCCGCTTCGCCAATACGGCCGCCGAACAATTTCCCCCACCGAAGATTCCTGAGTTTCCCCCGCGGGTAAACCTATGTCCTGATTTCTCCCATTATCGCCAACAGGAGCCGTCCCGTGCACGTCAGAGCCTAATAGTAGCATTATTAATGTGGTTATAAATAATAAACTAAATAAACAACTAATAAGCATTGATTATGTGGAATTAAGCCCCTAGAATTCGCGGCTTAAAAATACAACTGGGATAGGTTTCATGTCACCGCTGTGGGTTGCGACACAATATTTCTATTTAATAGGCCTTTTAGTTTCTATGGTTTTTACCTATTTAGTCAGCCGGGACACCATCAAAATTCGTTTTATCAGCGCGTTGACGATTGGTTTGACCTGGCCGCTAAGCCTGCCGGTGGTGTTGCTTTTCTCCCTGTTCTAGCAATGTAAAACCGCCCCGTCGGCAAAGCGACGGGGCGATACTGCCTTTCCTCAGAAATCGTACCCCAGGGTAGCCACCACAGAACGCTCCGCCCCCCAATACCAATAGCCGGTGCCATAACAAGCCGCGACGTATTTCCTGTCGGTCAGATTATTGACGTTCAACTGAACGTAGGCGCCTTTCATTGATGGGTTCACGCTGCCCAAATTCATCCTCACCGAGGCATCCACCAGCGTCACCGAAGGAATGCGCAGCTTATTTTCATTGTCTGCCCACTGCTTGCCGATATAACGCACTCCAGCGCCAAGATCCACGCCGAATCCGGCCGCGTATTTACCCCAAAGAGAAGCCATTTGGTCGGGGGCCAGATACGGCGTATTGCCGTTGTTGCCATCGATCGCGTCTTTAAACTTCACCTTGTTGTAGCTGTAGCCGGCAATCAGATCGAAACGTTCGCTGATCTTGCTGCGCGCTTCCAGTTCAATCCCCTGCGAATGCACTTTGCCGGCCGGCAGATAATAACTTTGCTGCACCACCCGGTTGGCAACGTCTTTCTGCGTCAAATCGTACAATGCCACGCTGTAAATCGATGAACTGCCTGGCGGCTGATATTTCAACCCCACCTCATACTGCCCACTGGTGCTCGGTTTCAGCATGTGTCCGTTTTGATCGGGCAGCGCCTCAGGCGTTACCGCCGTACTGTAGCTGGCGTAAGGTGAAAGACCGTTATCAAAGTGATACAGCAAGGAGGCACGGCCGCTGAAATTATCATCGCTGCGCGCATCGCTGGTGCCGGTATTGAGCGTCGTATTTTTAGACTCGATACGATCGAAGCGGCCGGACAGGTTCAAATACCAGTTCTGTAAGTTGATTTCATCCTGCAGATATACGCCGCTCTGCTCGTAGTGGCGCCTTGAGTCGGTATGAGTCAGGCCGGTTAACGCCGCCCCGCCGGACACACCGGTATAAGGATTCAGCTGCGATGCGCCGGCAGATTCTTCCCACAAATTATTGCGAAAGCGCTGGTAGTCCAGCCCCAGCATGACCTTATGATCCAGCGCCCCGGTGGTAAAGTCGGCTTCCAGTTGGTTATCGACGGCAAAGGCGTCCAGCGAAGTGGCAGAACCGCTGTAATAACGGTTCAGCAAACGGTGATCGTCATTCCAGCCAATCTGATACACCTGTTGCAACTCGACATTGGAATGGGTGTAACTGGCATTCTGACGGAAAGACCAGACGTCGTTAAAACTGTGAGAGAAAGCATAGCTGTAGATTTGCTCCCAGCGTTTGAACACATTCCGGCTGCTCTCACCGTCAAAGAATCAGCGCCCCAGTTTGTCGCCCGATCTGGAATAGAGGCTGCCATCGGCCGGCACGGCACTGTGGTAACCGCCGGAAGGATCCTTCTGCAGGTAGGCTTTGAGCAACAACGAGGTATTTTCATCCGGCTGCCACAGCAATGAGGGGGCGACGGCATAGCGTTCTTCACGCTGATGGTCGTACATGGTTCCGCTGCTGCGCGTCATGCCGGTCAGCCTGTAAGCCTACTGTTCAGACAGCGGTCCGGTCACATCGAAGGCGCCGCCCTGAGTACTATTGTTGCCTGCCATCAGGTTAACGTGCCCTTCCGTGGCGAACTGAGGCCGCTTGGATGTCAGCGCGACCAATCCACCCGGAATGCTTTGCCCATACATCACCGAAGAGGGTCCTTTGATGACGTCGATACGTTCCAGGAACCAGGGATCAACCTGCAAGGCGTTATAGGTGCCACCGTCACTCAACAGACGCAGGCCATCGAGGAAAGTGTTATTGACGTCACCGCCATGAAAACCGCGCAATGCAATGGTGTCATAGCGGGTGGCGCCACCGGAAAAATTGGTGAAGACGCCCGGAGCATATTTCAGCGTATCGTTAACCGTCTGGGCATTCTGATCGGTCATCTGCTGCCGAGTCACTACCGAGATCGACTGGGCCGTCAGGGCTAACGGTCTGTCCGTTTTCGTCGCCCCCTGGCTGGTCGTAGCCTGATAGCCCTGTGTCGCCGCCTCCGCCGTATCGGCAGATTTGGCAGTGACAACCAAAGTATCCTCAGCCAACGAGGTAAGTGGCAGGAACATGGCGAGCGCGCAGAACAGACGCGATCGTTTAACCGGAAAATGCATCGACATCTCTGTAACCCCTGGTAAATACTCAAAATCACGCCGAATAAGATTCTCTGTCAGCAGCGCTGGCTGACAACGTCTGCAGCGGATCTATCAGCGCACTGAATCCAATGAAAGATAATATTAATGATAATTATTATCTTTATCGACAAAAAATTTCAAGCATGGTGACGCTTTTTATGAGCCGGAAAAGTGTTTCATCGTCACTGAAAAACCAAGGGTGCAAGCTAGGTTAGTAGCCTGAAATAAAAGAAGTAAAAAAAAATGCCAGCGCGAGGCTGGCAACAAAGATTGGAAGCAATGTGAGCAATGTCGTGCCGGCTTGGGTGGCACATAAGGAGACAATCCTTCTACCCTTACCGACCATTAAATGATAATGACTATCATTATCTATTGTAAAGTGCTTTTTATCTCCCCCTTTTTGTCAACGCACAAGGGGGGTTCATCGATGCTTTGTCCTGCCAAGACAACGATATAAACCCAATATCGCAAAAAAAATGGCCGCCACCAGGGCATTGATTGAAAGCCATACCACTAATATGGGCACAACGGTCTGATAGATCGGAATCCCGCGTGCAGCAGCGAAGGGATTGAGATGCCAGGATCTAATAAGAAAAAAGGGGTTCAAGTTAAACCATTGGCAGAACAAGGCGATGAGCGTCGGCGGCAGGAAAAAGTAAAGTCCCAACGTGGCAACCAGTAAACATACCGTAGAGTGACCGTTTTTATAATTTTTCATATCAATGTATTGTCATTACTCTTTCGCTGAAAATACCCTGGACGTTACCGTTTGAACAGACCCAGCAGGCGCTGATTAGTTCCCGTTTGGGGGTAAAATAAAGCCCGTTTGGCGTTTAATTTTCATTTAGCTCTTCGGTGTTATAACGCTATCCAGCTCAGGAGGCCCCAATGATACCGGACTATTGCCCTATCTCGCCAAACACCCAAAAATTCAAAGTCATCTATGGTTGGTATATATATGCCGTCTATACACTGTTGATCTTTAATATCTACCTGGCCGTGTATAACGTCTGCGTCAGGCATCCTATTGAATCGCCAATGATCTCATGGTTTCACAGCCTGTTCATCGCTTTTATACTCTACCAATTGCTGAAAAAACGAACGCGTTTTGCCTGGTTAATGCTGGCCTATTTTATTCTGATGCGACTCTATTACGCCAACATATTGCATATCGAATTTAATTCCTGGAGCCGGGGATTGGTATTCGTGATCCTGACAGTGATGTTCGCCGGGACGGTTGCTCTGGGACAACTCGCAACGCCGCCGTTGCGTCAAGATTGGCTGGCGCGATTAGGCTGGCGGCAATGGGCTACGTTAGCCTGCCTATCCGGGATACTGACGCCATTGATCACTACCGATTATCTGGGTTGACGACGGTCATTTATTTTGGAATATGCGGCTCGGAGATATCAACCATACGGCACAACTTGGTGTAGTTACTGGATTGCTCGCACAGTTTATCGGTGACGTAAACACCAAGGTAACCCAGTACCAGCACATAGGCGGCCATGCACAGAATAAAAATCAACGTTCTCACCGATAGAACCAACCTGACAACAATACCTTAAGCATCATACCTTGATTTCCCTGCTTTAGACTATTTCAAAGTATTTCAGAAATCTGCTGGTCATTTCACGCCAACGAATGTTATGTTATTACATATCACAATTGCTTTACACAGACACGCTAATGGAAAACCAAAGCCCGCCGTTACTCACCGTAGAACAGTTGACGCTGTCGATTAACGGGGAAATCAAAATCAGCGATCTGAACTTCACCCTACATGCCGGCGAACGGCTATGCCTGCTGGGCGCATCAGGCTCAGGCAAATCACTCACCGCCGCTGCCATTTTGGGCACGCTGCCGCATGGTGCCGAACTCAGCGGGTCGATACGGCTATTGGGGCGAGAAATCAGCGGCCAACGTTTACAACAGCGCAAGTCACTCTCGCTGGCAGCCATTTTTCAAGATCCTTTTACCAGCCTCAACCCCCTGACCACCGTGGGTAAGCAATTGATCATGGCTCTGCGTGGCCGGAGCGGCATGAGCAAAGAACACGCCCAACGCTGCGCCACAGAACTCTTGGCTGCGCTGGGCCTGCCGCCGGAGAGCATCATGATGCGCTACCCCGGGCAATTGTCCGGCGGCCAATGTCAGAGGATCTGTGCGGCTCTCGCACTGAGCGGCGAGAAAAGCCTGCTGATAGCGGATGAACCTACCACCGCACTGCACATGGTCAGCCAGCATCAGTTAATCGATATCCTGAAGCGCTACACCGAGCGCCCCGCCGCGACCGCCCTGCTGTTTATCACCCACGACCTTGCCGTCGCCGCCAGCCTGTGCCAACGGGCCATCGTGCTGGCGAACGGCACGATAGCCGAGCACGGCTCTGTCGCGCAGCTGTTGCGCCACCCTGTACATCCATACACTCAGCGGCTGGTTGCCACGGTACTGCGCCCGGCATTCGGTCATGACTCCTCTATGAGTATGGCGGGATAACCAATGAGTCACCTACCGGTCAACGCCGCACTGCCTTTTATCAGCCTGCAGAATGTCTGTCGGCAATATGCGTCGGCGTCCGGTGGCCTTAGCCCTACCGCTCTGAATCTGTATGCCGAAGAACGCATCGGGTTGGTTGGCTGCTCCGGCGCAGGCAAATCCACCTTGCTCAAGCTGCTGCTAGCGCTCGATGCGCCGGATTACGGCCATATCTTCTGCCAGGGTACCGCGATTCGCCCAGCGTCCGTTCGTCGGCTGCGTTGGTACCGACGCTTGGTGCAGTATGTCCCGCAAGACGCCCACGCCTCGCTCAATCCACGCCATACGGTCGCCGAACTGATTATCGCCCCGCTGCGCCAACTCGGTCTGCCGCAGGATCCGGGTATCACTGCAGAGCGCGCTCTGCGTCAGGTTGAACTGGATGAACACCTGCTGTACGCCAGACCGGGCCAGCTTTCCGGCGGGCAGGCACAAAGGGTGGCACTGGCACGCGCTATCGCGCTGCAACCTCGTTTTTTACTGGCCGATGAGCCGGTCAGCGGTCTGGACCAGCCCTTACGCCAGCAGATCATCAACCTGCTCGATCGTATTGCCCGTCAGCAACGGATGGGAATGCTGCTGGTCTCCCATGATATTTCATTGGTGGCCGCCTTGTGCCACCGCACGATGGTGATGGATCGCGGCACCATCGTGGAAGATCGCCCAACCCACGATCTGTTGCAATCGCCCCGGCATGTCGCTACCCGCACGTTGATCGCCGCAATCCCATCATTACCCCCCTTTTAGCCCTGAGACCTTGAGGAATTCTGCATGTTGAATCCGCGTATTATTGGCCCGACCGGCTGCCTGCTAGCCGGCAGCTTGCTGCTTGGCGGTTGCTTTGAACCTGCAAAACCAAAAGAAAGTGCCGCCGAAGAAAAACGTATCCGGCTGGCCATGCTGCAGCCGCCCCGCTCCGGGTTAACGCCGTTGAGCGACGATGCCTTTAAACTCTCGCGCTGGAGCAATGCCGAAACCCTGGTGGTGCTGAACGCCAATGGCGATGCCGAGCCGGCACTGGCGACTGAATGGCAGCAAATCGATGAACGCCGCTGGCGCTTTGTGCTGCGTCAAGGTGTCAGTTTCCACGACGGCAGCGTAATGACGGCGCAAAGCGTAGTGCGTTCACTTTCAGCGGCGATAAATGCCGCGCCGAAACCACGTATTCTGGACGGCGTTGAGCTGTCGCTCACCGCCGAAGGCGATAATGCCGTGCTGATCGCTACGGCCCGCCCCGATCCTTTAATTCCGCAACGGCTGTCCAGCCCGCAACTGGTGATCCTCGCTGAACGGGCCTACACCGCCAACGGCGTGGTCAATCCGCTGCAGGCCGGAACCGGCGCTTTCGTGTTAACAGAAATCAACGGCACCAGCAGCGCACGGCTAAATCGTTTTGACGGTTACTGGGGCGAGAAAGCCGCCGCACCGGGGATCGACGTCAGTTTTGTGCCGGACAGCAATGCGCGTGCCGCCGCCCTGAGAACCGGCAGCGCCGATCTGGTTGAGGCTCTGCCGGTATCGCAGTTGCCGCTCATTGAAGCGGGGCTGATCCACGAAGTCCCGATGCCGCGCACCAATACGCTGTATCTGAACACTCGTGTCGGCGCTTTCCGCGATCCTGCGGTGCGCGCAGCGGCGGCGGCGGCGGTTCAACGTCAACAGTTAGTGGACAACGTCTACGAAGGTCGTGCCGATCTTGCCACCGGGCTGCTTGGCCCCGCATTACCTTGGGCCGCCTCATTACGGCAACCGCAACCTGCTATCCCGCCGGCGGCGGTGAAAGTCAAAACCATTACCCTGGCGACCTTCAGCGATCGGGCAGAGCTGCCCGAAGTCGCGGTTTATCTGGCGCAACAGCTCAGCGCAGCCGGTTTTACAGTAAAGCAGGAGGTGCGGGAATACGCCCACATTGAAGCCGATGCGTTGGCGGGCAAATTCGATGCGTTTATTTTGTCGCGCGCCACAGTGTTGGATTCCGGCGATCCGGTAGCCTACATGTACAGTGATTTTGCCTGCCGGGGATCGTTCAATATCGCTCAACTCTGTGACCCCGCGGTGGACAAAGCCTTAACCCTCGCGGCGACCATCCCGGCCGGCGCGCAAAGACGCCAGGCGATTATCGAGGCGGAGAGACTCATCCTCGCCACGCATGCGGCTATCCCCTTGTTGCATGAAAGAGTTATCCAGGGTGAAGCCGCCACCCTGCAGCACGCAGAACGCGATCCGCGTGAACGTCGGCTGGTGACACCGCGCAGCGTTATTTCCGCCGGGCAGCCCTGATCGTGATAAAGCGCTCGATAAAGATGTTGTTGCCACTCGCCTCACGCCTGCTTGCCCTGCTGGCAATGATTTTGCTCATTGGTCTGATGCCTTGGATTTCCGGCCGCGATCCCGCGCTCAGCCTGCTGCGGGCTCGCTCAAGCGAGCAAGAGGCGACACCGGAAGCCCTGAATGCCATTCGCCAACGATTCGGTTTGGATGATGGGCCGCTGGTGCTGCTTGGCCGGTGGTTTTCCGGGTTGTTGCGGGGGGATGCCGGTAACTCCTGGATCTCGGGTCAGCCCGTGCTGGAAGGCATGTTGCAGGCCGCCGGAGTGTCTTTGATCCTGATGGCCTGCGCGCTCACGGTGGCGCTGTCGGTAGCACTGTTGTTGGCGTTGCCAACCCTGTGGCATGGCATGCGCGGCGACAGTCAGCGCCCTGCCGGCGTTCTGGCCGTAGCGCTGACCTCCCTGCCGGAATTTTTGCTGGCGGCGCTGTTGCTGATTGTCGGCGCCGTCTGGCTGCGCTGGTTCCCGCCCTACGGCTGGCAAAGCCTCCAACACGCCGTTCTGCCCGCGCTGGCGCTGGGCCTGCCCGCTGGAGGATTGTTGGGCCTGTTGTTCAGCGACGGGCTGGCCGCAACCTTTTCTGAACGCTGGTTGATCACCTGGAGTCTTGCCGGTATCTCCCGGAGGCAACGTCTCTTGGCGGTATTGCGCCGCACGTTGCCCGCCCTGTTGCCACAGATTGGCCTGGTGCTGGTAGGGCTTACCGGCGGCGCCATTGCCGTCGAGAAGGTGTTCGCCATTCCCGGTCTTGGTCGGGCGACCTTAGGCGCTGCCATCGCACAGGATCTGCCTGCGCTGCAGTGCGGTATCCTCATTCTGCTGATGATCGCCTTCAGCGCCGGTTTCCTGGCGCAGGGAGCGCATTATCTGCTGCTGGGCCGCATCGCCGCGTCCCTGCCTAATGCGCCGCAACCCCAGCACAGCGCCAAAGGCAGTTATCTTGTCGCCGTAATCGCCGCGCTATTGCTGTGCCTGCTGGTGCTGAGCGGGATCATCCGCGATCCGTTCGCGTCCCTGCATATGCGCCTGCAACCGCCCGGCCTGGCATTACCCTTTGGCGCCGACGCCACCGGCAGGGACATTCTGGCGCGGGTCGCCCACGGCGCGGTGAATACCAGCCTGCTGGCGCTGGGCGTCAGCTTCGCTTCACTGATCCTCGGAATGCTATTTGGGTTGATGCCGCGCCTGATGTGCGGGGTGATTGAACTGGCCAACGCCACGCCCCCCATCATGGCAGGCCTGTTGGTCATCGCCATTACAGGTCCTTCAGCCTACGGCACCGCGTGCGCGGTGATGTTGGCCAGTTGGGCACCGTTGGCGGCACACTGTGCCTCGTTATTGACGGAGGCGCGTACGCAGCCCTATATCCGCATGCTCCCCGTATTGGGGATAGGCCGCTTGCGTACGCTGACGCACTACCTGCTGCCGGCGTTAGTCGGGCCGTTGCTTCGTCACGCCATGCTTCGCTTGCCGGGTATTGCGCTGGCGCTGGCCGCGCTGGGTTTCCTCGGCCTGGGGCCTCAGCCGCCGGGTGCAGAATGGGGGCTGGTGCTGGCCGAAGCCATGCCTTATATCGAACGAGCGCCCTGGGGCGTTGTAACCCCGGTGGCCGCCCTGGTGTTACTGGCAGTGTTGGCGGGAACGCTGGCTAATGCCGCAGGCCAGCGCCGTGGCTGACTGCGCATCCTCGCCCGGTTTGTAGTAACATACTACGATGACTCAGCCTGCGGAGATCGCCAATGCACCATCTGATGCTAGACATTGAAACTCTGGACATAAAACCCAGCGCAGTGATCCTGGTGGTTGCCGCCGTATTTTTTGATCCCAAGACCGGCCAGCTCGGCGCGGAATTTGAAAACGCCGTCAGCAGCCAAAAAGATCAGCCTGGCAGAACCATCAGCCTGGATACCGTGGCCTGGTGGGCAAAGCAGTCTGACGAAGCGCGCAAGCTGGCCTTTGCCGGAACCGAAAGCCTAAAGCGCGTACTGACCAGCCTGAGCCGTTTTATCCATATGAACAGCACAGACAGAGTGAAGGTCTGGGGGAATGGCAAGGAATTCGATTGCGCGATCCTCGAGCATGCTTTCCAGCAGTTGGAAATGCCCTGCCCATGGAAGTTTTGGGACACGCAGGATGTGCGTACGGTGATCACCCTGGCCGAACTGCACGGCTTCAACCCGAAGAAAGAACGCCCTTTCGAAGGCACACCGCATCGGGCGCTGGACGACGCCAAACACCAGGCGCGTTACGTAGCGGATAC
>Ga0105250_10001674_pt1 | contig 11733 bp, 10 predicted proteins | sample KBSS54metaG_FD_80425 | JGI IMG/M metagenome (GOLD analysis project Ga0105250, IMG submission 80425) | Switchgrass rhizosphere microbial communities from Kellogg Biological Station, Michigan, USA - KBS S5-4 metaG | ecosystem: Host-associated > Plants > Roots > Rhizosphere > Soil | place...
AACGAACGATTGATTATTATACGAATCTAGGTATCTTAAAAGCGGAGCGATCTCAATCTAATTATCGCTATTACGATGAAACAGCATTTGAAACATTACAATTTATTGAGAAATGCAAGGAAATGCATATGCCGCTTTGTGAGATTAAAGAGAGGATCGAGGAGAGGAAGAAGCTGCTCGGTATCAATGAACACGTTTCGAAACAAGTGAATGAAGTGACAAACCACATCCATCGATTAGAAACAGAGCTAACACAGTTGAAACCTCTGTTAGATGGGTTAACAGATTCACAACGTGAAAAAATATCGAAATCTTTATCGGGTCAAACGACAGCTTTAATACAAACACTGATACTATTTTTATAGTTAAAGTTGGATCCAACTCTTTTAATTTCTGTATAGGGCTATGTTTTCTAAAGAAACAGAGAATAAGAAAACATTATAAGTATACAGGAGGTGAACACCTTAGTTTTTTTACTAAGGGGATTCATTGGAAATATTTAATTTAGTCATGGTTGCGATTTTAATCGCATTTACTGGATTTTTCGTAGCAGCAGAGTTTGCGATTGTTAAGGTACGTTCAAGTCGTATAGATCAGCTTGTTGCGGAAGGAAAACGCGGTGCGTTAGCAGCAAAAAAGGTAACAACAAATTTAGATGAATATTTATCTGCTTGTCAGTTAGGAATTACAGTAACGGCAATGGGACTTGGTTGGTTAGGTGAACCGACAATAGAAAAGCTATTGCATCCATTATTTGAGAAATGGAACTTAAACCCTTCTATTTCACAAGTATTGACTTTTGGCCTTGCATTTATGACAATGACGTATTTTGCACGTTGTAGTAGGGGAATTAGCTCCGAAAACAATGGCAATTCAAAAGGCTGAAAGAGTAACTTTATTATTTGCTGGACCTTTAATGATGTTCTACAAAGTGATGTATCCGTTTATTTGGGTACTAAATAGTTCAGCGCGTGTCGTAACTGGCTTATTCGGTTTGAAACCAGCTTCTGAACATGAAGTAGCACATACGGAAGAAGAGTTACGTCTGATTCTTTCAGAGAGCTATGAAAGTGGAGAAATTAATCAAGCAGAATATAAGTATGTAAATAATATCTTTGAATTTGATAATCGCATTGCGAAAGAGATTATGGTACCACGGACAGAAATCGTCGGTTTCTATCTCGAAGATTCAGTAGAAGAACACATGAAAATTATCCAAAGCGAACGATACACACGTTATCCAATCTTTGGAGAAGATAAAGATGATATTATCGGTATGGTCAACGTAAAAGACTTTTTTATTCGATATATGAAAGGCGATACAGAAGATTTATCATCTATTCGTACGTATATGCGTCCGATTATTGAAGTGATGGAAACAACTCCAATTCATGATTTACTTCTGCAAATGCAGAAAAAGCGAATTCCAATGGCTGTATTATATGATGAGTACGGAGGTACAGCCGGAATCGTAACGCTTGAAGATATATTGGAAGAAATCGTCGGCGAAATTCGTGATGAATATGATGAAGATGAACATCCACCAATTCAACACGTAAATGAACATCATAAAATTGTTGATGGAAAAGTGTTAATTACAGAAGTGAAAGATTTATTTGGCCTACACATTGAGGAAGAAGATGTGGATACAATTGGTGGATGGATTATGATGCAGAATCATGAAATTGAAGAAGGACAATGTGTCGAAGCAGAGGGATATGAGTTTAAAGTTCTTGAAAAAGATGCATATCAAATTAAACGCATTGAAATTCGAAAAATTGATCATCAACAAGAGAAAGCAGCAACTGTGTAGGTTGCTGCTTTCTTTTTTACCTATCGCAAAACTTGAAACAAGGAGCGGATATTTTGATTGAAGTTGCGTTACGAGTATACAAACTACAATTATATATGATTTTTAGTGGTTTACTACTTCTATGGACGATAACGCCTTTTTCAAAGCAAGTTACTGGATTCGGGATCGGATTAGCTGTAAGTGCATACTGTCTTTGGTTGTTAGCCAGACGAGTTGAAAAGATTGGGAAAAGTATTGTATTAAAACAACGTGCGCCTGGATTAGGAATTTTAAATCGTTTTGCAGCTGCGATACTAGGTGCGATCATTATGTATGAAATTGAACATGAAATGGAAATGTGGGCATTTGGTACGGGCATTTTAGGTGGTCACTTTTTAATGATTGCGAATTTAGCGTATGCGAATATGCAGTTAGTAAGAGAAGAAGAGGAAAAAAGAAAAAGGGTTACACAGGATTCAAAATAAGAAGATAAAAGGGAACCGAAAACGGTTCTTTTTTTATTTTCTTATTTTTTCATGGGAAAATAAAAAAATTTAGAAAACCCATCGCTTTCTAAAGGTTATATATGTTATTATGACAAAAGACTTTTTGAAAGAGGTGGATGCAAATGTTACAAGCGCTACTTATTTTTGTACTTCAAATTATTTATGTTCCAGTTTTAACGATCAGGACGATTTTGCTTGTAAAGAATCAAACAAGATCCGCTGCTGGTGTGGGATTACTAGAAGGGGCAATCTATATTGTAAGTTTAGGAATTGTATTTCAAGATTTATCAAATTGGATGAATATTATAGCCTATGTGATCGGTTTTAGTGCCGGACTTTTATTAGGCGGTTATATAGAAAATAAATTGGCAATTGGGTATATTACATACCAAGTTAGTTTACTAGATCGTTGTAATGAGTTGGTAGATGAATTAAGACATGCTGGGTTTGGCGTAACTGTATTTGAGGGAGAAGGGATTAATTCTATCCGTTACCGCCTAGATATCGTTGCGAAGCGCTCTCGTGAGAAAGAGCTATTGGAAATTATTAATCGAATTGCACCGAAGGCGTTTATGTCTTCCTATGAGATTCGTTCTTTCAAAGGTGGCTACTTAACAAAAGCGATGAAAAAACGAGCATTAATGAAGAAGAAAGATCATGCTTCATAAAAAAATAGCTAATTTCTTCTGAATTTAATAGTGTTACACATTGTATAAAAAGAAAAGGATAGATGCAGGCAGAAGCAATCTGAGTGATCTATTCTTTTTTTTGCCACAAAAGAGCTTATTTGCCACTACAACATAAATGGTTGTAGTATGGAAGGGTGACTTGTTGATAGAATAGCTGAAAAAGAAAGTTTTAAATAAATTTGATATTTGTTTCGCATCGTCATCTTTTATTTTTAAATACTCAAGAGATATTTTGTTCTAGACATCATTTTTTCGTTACAGTGATCAAGAAGATAAGGAATCGCGGGAACAGCTGAAAATCGCATATGCGAAGATGTATGAAAGAATATGATCAGTTAATTGGAGAAGGGATTTGAATTACCAAAAGAGAATATATTAAGGATCTATAAACCATTTTATTCCAACATAATGATATTTATTGAAGACGAGGAGGGAAAAACGTGTATAAATTACCGTTAGGCTTACAAATACCAGATCGAATACCAGATCGAATTGATTATCCAAGTGGGGATGATTACGATACTATACAACAAAAACGGGCGAGAGCGAACATTGTGGAAGGATACAAGATGAGAGAGATTGAAGGTGGAAAGTTTCAGTATTTTACCGAAATCAATATTGATGCTGATAGAATTTGGCACTTGTTTGTAACATTAGTTAATACAATGATTAAAGAAGGGATAGCTTATGGAATTGTAGGAATGAAAGGGGAAGAGCCCGTTCTTAGTCGCTTTACTGAATCTGACCGAATCATGAATCTTTTCAAAGAATATAAATTTGAACTTACAAATGATGGATTTCTCCAATTTGGAATTGCGACTGAAGATGGTACATCCTATAATGAAATTTTTGTGACAAGTTTTAAAACCTTTCGAGTATGGAGTGAAAACAAAAGTGACGTTCTAACTGCATTGAATCAACTGCATTTAAAGGAGTATAAGGACCTGGAATTCATTCATGATTTTCCAATAAAGTCAAAAGCACTTTCTCCACAACAATACCCTGGGATTCGACATTACACAGAGGTTTTGGAAGAATTGGAAAAAGCTTTTTCTCTCTTATTATAATGAATATGTTCTGAAATAGGAAATCATAAGAAGGCGAATAAAGAGGTTTATAAAAGAAAAAAGTACATCACTTTAGATAAATGATGTACCAATAGATATATAATGTGTAACCTTATATAGTTTTTCTTTATCGTGGATTATATGGTTTGTAATGCTATAAATATATTTTATCCAAAGGTGAAAGGTTACATAAAAGATATTATTGCATTGGTGGCAGAAAACGTTCAAAGTAAAAAAGTATTGATGATATTTTAGTATCAAAAGCTTATCAAGACTGGTACTTTACTACATATTTTAAGACAAACTTGAAAAAAGTTTATGATTTTATCACTAAATCAGTGAACTAAGAAGAGTATAAAGGATATAAGATAAACATAGTTGCACTTGAAGAGAAACTGGTTTTTGTTGAACTAACGAGGATTTTTCCGGAATAAGTAACGAAAAACATTCACTTCTTTAAGTCTAATAAAAAATCAATAAATTCCACCTTTTTATGTAGAAAAGTAGAATTTATTTTTGTAAAAAATCTATATTCTCTCTTAAATAGTTAATAATTATCAGATAATACTAGATATTTTAGTCTATTAATTATTATAATAGAGTATGAGATGGTTATATTTGAGGCAGGAGAGATAGGTTCCTAGGTAGAGGGGTCTAGGCGACGCTTTGCTTTTTGCGACCTTTAAGCAGATGCACCTACTCTTTTTTGCTAATATAGGGGATGGAGAGATTATCATGAGCAACATGCAGCAAAAAACAGACGTTATCTTAATTGGTGCCGGAATCATGAGCGCGACTTTGGGATCATTACTGAAAGAGTTAGCACCTGAATGGGAAATCAAAGTGTTCGAGAAACTCGCAAACGCAGGAGAAGAAAGTTCTAACGAATGGAATAATGCGGGAACGGGCCACGCTGCACTTTGTGAACTGAACTATACATCCGAAAAATCTGATGGATCTATAGATATTCGCAAAGCTATCAAAATTAATGAACAGTTTCAGCTTTCAAGACAATTTTGGTCTTATCTTGTAAATAGTAATCTGATTCGTAATCCGCAAGACTTTATCATGCCAATACCTCATATGAGTATGGTGCAAGGGGAAGAAAATGTAACGTTTTTGAAAAAACGTTTTGAAGCGCTTTCAAACAGTCCGCTGTTTCAAGGAATGGAATTTTCTGATGACCATGAAAAGCTGGAGGAGTGGATGCCACTTATTATGGAAGGGCGTACATCGAATGAGCCAATAGCGGCAACGAAAATCGATTCTGGAACGGATGTCAACTTTGGTGCTTTAACACGTATGTTGTTTGACCACTTGCAGAGTAAAAATGTCGAAATAAACTACAAACATAGTGTCGAGAATATTAAACGTGCTAGCGACGGATCATGGGAAGTGAAAGTGCATGATATGGATAGTGGTAAAATCGAATACCATACTGCAAAATTCGTCTTTATCGGCGGTGGGGGCGGAAGTCTGCCTTTACTACAAAAAACCGGTATTCCTGAGTCAAAACATATTGGAGGGTTCCCGGTAAGCGGATTATTTATGGTATGTAACAATCCGGAAGTTGCAGCGCAGCATCATGCGAAAGTATACGGTAAGGCTAAGGTTGGTGCTCCGCCAATGTCTGTTCCGCATCTTGATACAAGATATATTGACAACAAAAAAACATTGCTGTTTGGACCGTTTGCCGGCTTCTCACCAAAGTTCTTAAAAACTGGTTCGAATTTTGATTTGATAGGTTCCGTAAAACCGAATAATGTCCTCACTATGATGGCGGCAGGCGTAAAAGAGATGTCATTGACAAAATACTTGATCCAGCAAGTTATGTTATCGAATGAAAAGCGCATGGAAGAATTACGCGAGTTTATTCCGAACGCCAAAAGCGAGGATTGGGGTATAGTGGTAGCGGGCCAACGTGTGCAAGTTATCAAAGATACTGATGCCGGTGGTAAAGGAACACTTCAATTTGGTACGGAAGTTGTTAGTGCCGCTGATGGCTCGATAGCTGCATTGCTCGGCGCTTCTCCGGGTGCTTCTACTGCTGTTCACGTTATGCTTGAGGTATTAGAAAAATGCTTCCCACAACGTATGAAAGAGTGGGAACTGAAAATAAAAGAAATGATTCCTTCTTATGGCGTGTCACTAGCGGAAAACCCAGAGATTTTCCAAGAGATTCATACTTCAACAGCGCAGACGCTTGATCTAAGCCAAAAAGAACTAGTTTACAGTTAATTCTTTGGATGTAGGAACAAGGGCATTTAAGGAAGTTAAACAGTTCATTGAACTACCCCCACCTACCTCTACACGAGCTTGAGGCGGGGGATTCTACTATTTCAAAACACTTCCTCTCGTTCAACAAAGAGGATACAACGATATAGAAATTCCGTAGTGTCCTTATGTAAGACGACCTATTCTATCTTCCGTGGAAAACAGGTACAGCTACTTTTTTCTTATATCGAGGTGTAGAACACTTTGTCATGCATCCAGTTCCTAGACTTGTTATCTACTCTGGTAACAAGTGTAAGAGACTGGGACAAGGTATTCTTTTTTCTTTATGCAAACAATTTTGTTAGCTTTTTCTTTTCACTTTCAAATACGTCTAATCGCTCGATCTGTAAGGCCTCTTTCGGCTGATCCACATCGTATAGCTGATAGAAATGGTGTGTGCGAATAGCCAATCGATTGTTTAATTGATGCCAATGGCTCCAGTGATGGGCGTCTTTCTTGGGAATATAAGGCTGAAGTACCTGTGGCACTTTTTCTGTATACCCCAGCCCACGGCGACCAATCGTAAAAGCCGCAGATTGATGAATAGAGATACCGAATTTCCGCATATATTTCATCTTACCTGAAATCGAAGTGTAAGCAGGATTGACTTGAAAGACAGCCACATCCCTTTTATCTGCACGCCTGAGAATCGCACTTGTCATCTTCTCATAAGCGAACATACTCTTCATTCGATTTGCTCGCTTATTTCCGTATCGATCACCTGTCTTTGATTGTGTGGTATCTAAATTCTCGATGACAATTGGCTTATTATACCGCTCCGCTAAGTCAACTAAGCGAATGGCTTCCACTTCGATGATCTTTGTGATTTGTCCGGTGGATTTACCTAGAATCGAAAAATGGAGGGAACCACTTCCTTTATAATTTCCATCCTTTGTTACATTTGCCCACGCAAAATGCTCAAGATTGCAATCTACACCAATAACACCATCTGCTTTACTATAATTTGTGTTTGGATTTTCCGGTACATCGACTAAACATTTTGCAATGTAATATTCACCATGGTCTTCCACAGACCACGCAATCGGTTTACCGTTTTTTTTCTTATTTTTACACTGTAATTGAGTTATGATCACTTCTTCAATGATTTCTTGTCCATACGGGAACGTAACCGCTGGAAACATAACCGGTTTTCCTGTACTTGTCGTCATCCATAATTCCTGTTTCTCGATCACATACTGGAATACAAAATTTTCGTGTTTCGCATCTTTACGACCAGATAGAATGAGTTGTTTATTTTGAGCACGGGAAAAGAATGTTTTCCATTTGTCATGGTTCGTAAGCGTCAAACTGTCCCCACCTACCAATAGAATCAGTTCCATGTCAAAACAGATCAATCAATAGCGTGGAAGAATCGAGTGGACGCTTGTTGTTCCAGTGGTTTAAGCATCCGAAGCTCGTAAGAAAAAGAAAGATGTTTATTTAAATCTTAATGCGTTCGCTTTTACTGTTGGTTATGATTGGTAGGGACATTCTCCATTAATAATTCGTAGGAAAGAGATAAACATTAGAAAAACTGTCAATAAAAATTCATGTAAACCCTCTAAAAAAGTCTTACAATCAAAGCGGAGAGACTTTGGAACGGGAGGCGCTAGCCATGAATCGAATTGAACGTGAAGAGAAAACAATTAGCATTATGATTGATATGTATTGTAAAAACGAACATGAACAAGATACTATATGTGAAGAATGTCAGAAGTTAAAAGAGTATGCTTATTTTCGTTTATCAAAATGTCCATTTCAAGAAAAGAAGCCAGCATGTCAAAATTGCAAAATTCATTGTTATAAACCAGATATGAAAGATTTCGTTAAGGATGTTATGAAGAAGAGCGGACCGAAAATGATTTTAAAACATCCATATTTCGCGGTCATGCATGTTGTTGACACGATAAAGAAGGCTCCTGACTTACCGAAAAGAAAAAAGAGCTAAAAGAAAAAACGGGTTGTCTAACAAGCCCGTTTTTTCTTTTATTAACGTAAACGACAAATAGACCTAAAAAATCAATTTTATTATATCTTTAGGTCTATTTGTCGTTTACATATAACAAGGATTTAACAATAGGAGTCAAAAACGGACGTTTAAGGAACTTTATTGAGTTCTAACGAAACTAACAGAAAGATGGTCAAAAACCAGTTCCGAAACTCATTACCAAAAACAAAGTCCCGTAACAAGCATTAAATATCGTTTATGTTGTTTTATAAAAAAGATAGATTATTTAAAACAAAGTTCGATTATTTATAATAAAGATTGATCATTTATAATAAAGTTTGATTAAAAATCCTGTGTGAATATGCAGGATTTTTTCTTGTTCAACAATTGGGCCATATTGTTGAGTAAGGCTTATTGAAAAATGACAGTTTATTTTAAGAAAGTAGATCGATAATATAGTAAATAATACTTCCCTTGACCCTGTACTATGGTACAGGGTTTATACTTTATATGAGGTGAGATAGATGCAATATCGTATTGGAGAACTGGCTGAAAAGTGTGGCGTTAACAAGGAGACCATTCGATTCTATGAACGATTAGGCTTAATTCCAGAGCCTAATCGTACCGAAAAAGGATACCGAGTGTATTCCCTACAAACGGTCGATCATTTGAATTTCATAAAACGGACGCAGGAATTGGGATTTACCTTAAATGAAATTGACAAATTGCTAGGGGGTGTCGATCGCAATGAAGCAAAGTGCCGTGACATATATGATTTCACTGTTCTTAAATTAGAGGACATCCAACATAAAATTCAAGACCTTAAAAAAATTAAACAATTTTATTTTAACCCCATCCTAAAATCAGCATGGGGTTATGCGTGTTTGAGGTTTTAAAATTAAATAATTTTATTGTCACTTTACATATTTCTCGTATAAAAATCGCATATCTGCTATTCAGTCTAATACTTTATTTTAATAAAAACTTTTTTCACGAAATGAAACTTAGTCCGCAGTCTAAATCTTTATTTTATTAAATTAGAAAAATAAGAATAGAGAAATCTAATCAGACCAACGATGTTCGGTCTAAAACATTTTTATAACAGGACAAGAATTGCGCCCAATTGTTGAAGATCAATTAATTCATTTTTTTGAAAACTTTCCCCCTATTAGATTTCAATAAGTATAGGAACAATCATTGGCTTTTTCTTAGTATGTGTATATACATATTGTCGTATTGATTTTTTTATTTGTTTTTTTATTACATTCCATTGGTTTCTATTTGCTTCTTGTAGCTCGTTAACAGTTTTTGTAGTAAGTCGATTAACGTCTCTTCGGAGTTCCGAGAAATCTCTATCCACAAATCCACGAGAAATGGTATCGGGTTCAGAAATCAGTTTTCCTTCCGCTTTGCTCATAGTTAAAACAATCATGAGCATCCCATCCTCTGAAAGTTGTTTGCGGTCTCGTAACACAACTTCCCCAATATTATCGACATCCCCCCCGTCTACGTAGGTATTCCCAACCGGTATTTTCCGGGTCTGACGGGCAATGGTATGTTCAATATCGACGACATCGCCATTATTGATGATAAACGTGTTTCCTTGCTCTACTCCAACGGATTCACCTAACAAACGGTGATGGTGTAGCATTCTAAATTCACCGTGAATGGGAATAAAATATTTTGGTTTCATTAATGTAAGCATTAGTTTTAAATCTTCTTGATAACCATGGCCAGAAACATGCATTCCGGATGTACTTCCTGATCCATAAATCACTTTGGCTCCAAGTGCAAATAAGTTGTCTACGATACTCGTGACATTTCGTTCATTCCCGGGTATTGGACCTGCTGCAAAGATAACCGTATCTTCAGGTAAAATGTCGACACCGCGAAAGTTTCCAGTGGACAGGCGAGCAAGAGCAGCCAATGGTTCTCCTTGACTCCCCGTGCATAAAATGGCCACCCTTTCAGGAGCCATTTCATTGATTTCATGTGGGGCAATTAACATTCCATCTGGAATTGTTAAATAACCACGTTCCATAGCAACCGCTACGACATTAACCATACTTCGTCCAAGCAACGCAAGTTTTCGATTTGTTTTTTGCGCTGCATTCACGACTTGCTGAACGCGACTAATATTTGAAGCAAAGGTAGAAAGAATAACTTTGCGTTCGGCTTTCATGAAAGCTGCTTCCACATGTTCACCTACCATTTGTTCCGATGGGGTCAAACCAGGACGTTCTGCATTGGTACTCTCAGACAATAGAAGCAAGACTCCTTCTTTGCCGATTTCAGCCATTTTATGAATATCCGAATTCTCATTATTCGCAGGGGTTAAATCGAACTTGAAGTCCCCCGTATGTACAATATTACCCTCTGGTGTGTGAAAGACCATTCCCAAGCAATCAGGAATACTATGGGTCACTTTGAAAAAGCTTACACTCATTTCTCCGATTGTCAAGTTTGAGTTTGAGTTGATTTCAACAAGTTCGCTTTCTCTTAGAAGTTTATGTTCTTTTAATTTGATTTCAATTAATCCTAGTGTGAAGCGTGTGGCATAAACGGGTACATTCAATTTTTTTAAGAAGAACGGGATCCCCCCGATATGATCTTCATGTCCATGTGTGACAATTAAAGCCCTGACTTTATCTTTATTTTCTACTAAGTAAGCTATATCAGGGATAATCAAATCAATTCCTAATAAACTTTCATCTGGAAACTTATTGCCACAGTCGATAATCACGATATCGTTTGAATATTCGATTGCATACATATTTTTCCCGATTTCATTCAAGCCGCCTAAGGCGAAGATAGATAATGCATTCTCTATTGTACTCAAATTTATATCCTCCCATTTTAAATATAATCTTAGTATGCCCTTTGGGTTTCCCTTTATCAGTGGGTCGAATGCTCGAGCTTCCTATAAAAAAGGGAACTCTAGACTTGTTTTTTTCCTAAAAATACTGACTATAACATTGATGTCTTAGTTTCTCACATCGTTATCGAGGTCTTTCCTCCCGTGGAGACAGCTGCTATTGAAATCACTCATGGTTTTTGATTCTTAATAAAGACGCAATTCTTTTATAAGAAATACGCCCGATAATGGAAGATCGTTATGCAGAAGTGATGCGAAAGAGACAGAGCAATTAATTAAAGAAACAGGCGTTTCTCCAGAAGAGTTACATCTTATTGTAAACACGCACTAGCATAGTGACCATGTAGGAGGCAATTATCATCTTCAAAAAAATTATGCTGTTACGATTGCTGCTCATAAATGGGACGCCGATTTAATTAATTCTTGTGACCCTGAAGCCTGTAGTGCAGAATGGTTAGAGCAGCCTGTAGAACCTTATCGAGTCGATACAAAGCTCTCAGATAACGATGAGATTAATACAGGAAGTAGAACCTTGAAAGTTCTTGTACACACCAGGACATACATTAGGGCATATTTCTTTAT
>Ga0105250_10001675_pt1 | contig 11730 bp, 15 predicted proteins | sample KBSS54metaG_FD_80425 | JGI IMG/M metagenome (GOLD analysis project Ga0105250, IMG submission 80425) | Switchgrass rhizosphere microbial communities from Kellogg Biological Station, Michigan, USA - KBS S5-4 metaG | ecosystem: Host-associated > Plants > Roots > Rhizosphere > Soil | place...
TATCAAAAACAGATTGATTGTTTACTAAATACATTCTTAGCCGAAGAAAATAAGGAACATCGTTATAAACTTATATACGAAATTGAAGAATTCCTTCGAACGGAATATATCATTTTATTTAATTATCATGTTCTAAAAAAGAAGATCTACCCATCTTCTTTAAAAAATGTAACGATCGATTCTTTTGGCTGGACGGATTTTTCAAAGCTCTGGATTCATCCTACAGAATCAGCTAAAGAGTATTGAAATCAAATTACTTAACTATTTATATATATTCATTTTAAATTTCCGACATATAAGTCGCGGTTATGAAAACAAAGTAAGTTCTTCACTCATTTTCTCCTTCTGTTTTCACATGGCATGGAGCTAAAAAAGGAACTGACCGCTCCTACGCATGATCGGATCCTCTCTCCCGCCTAAAAGAAATGGTTTTATGTCGGTCTTTCAATCCGCATCTCTATAATATGGATAACTTGCATAACCGTAAAACCTCAATCTTCAGATTGAGGTTTTACTAGCTATTTATTTTTAAAATTTAGGAAAGGTTTACTACTTCTTTTAAATGTGTTTCCAGTTCTGCTAAAAACATATCAATATTAGGATTTTTGACTACATCATAGCACGCAAAACTCTTTAAAGGACTCATACCAATAAATTTCTGTACTCGGTGCAAATGACCAATTGCTTCTTCTAAACTCTCACCTTCAAAGAATTGTGTGGAATTCTGAAATGCTGTTTTAGGTGCATTCCATGTAGTGGAAAACATGTATTGTTTCTCTGTTAATAATCCTCCTGTTCCGTATTGATCTCCTCCTTTAAAAAAGAGGCCGTACTCATATACTTCATCCATATACGTTTTAAATAATCCTGGTACACTAAACCAATAAATCGGTGTTTGATAGATGATAACATCCGCCCATAAAAACTTTTGTTGTTCTTCCTTAATATTGTATCCATCTTGAATAATCGTTGTTTTCACATGATTCTTTTCACTGAGTAAACTGACCATGTGATCAACCAATGTTTGATTTAATTTCCCTCCGTCGGCACTATATTTTTGATGACCATTTATGATTAGTATGTTTTTCATAGTTTTCTTCCCCTTTATCTGTTATTGATTGAATTGCATATATCTAAATCCACATTTTTTCGTACCGCTATCATTTAATTCTCAGCTACTACTCCAAGTTGTTGCATAAGAGTAAGATTGTCCTCTAAATGCCAGTCTTCCGTAATTTTCCCATCCTTAATACGTAAAATATCAATGGCAAAAAAGCTAATCGGCTTTCCATTATGCGTTCCTGTAAAGGATAGACGAGCTGTGACCTTATCACCAACCACTAATAAATCCTCAATCTTGCAATGTATATCCGGAACGACTTTACGAAAGTTTTTTGCAGCAAATGCTAAGCCTTCAGGACCTTGCGGGCGCCCTTTTGGCAACGTATTATCAAAAAATTTCTCTGTAACGGTTTGTGGAATAAGCTCCTCATTGCCAGTATCCCAAAATGCATAAAAACGTTGGGCTGTATGAATCATTACTGTAGCTTCTTTTTGACTTAATGAAGGATCGATTGTCATTGTTTTAGGTTCTGGCGAGCCTTTCAACAATTGAATTTCACTTTTAGAAGCAGACGTTTTTGTATTACTGCACGCAGTAAGTATGGTACCGATTATAACAATACAAATTACGAGAAAACTAAATGACCACCATAACTTTTTTGTTTGATTTTTTATTTTCATCATAGTCACCTCCTTCGTTTAGAAATCATTTGTGGTTCCTAACGCTATTTTATATGCAGTAATTTTCCTTTTGGAAGTAGTGATATTTTTTTCATATAGTTACTAAAAAGATAGTTTTGTGATACTATAAAGCAAATCAATTCAAAAAATTTTTATGGAGGCTATTTCCATGAGCAATATAGATCCGATTGTATTAACGAAAGGTTCACCTGATATACCTTGTCCTATTGCAAAAACACTCGACGTAATTGGAACAAAATGGACATTTTTAATTATTCGTGACCTTCTTATTGAAGGAACATTGCGCTTTAGTGATCTACTAAAATCAATGGATGGTATCAGCCCAAAAACACTCTCACTTCGCCTTAAAGAATTAGAAAGTCAAGGTATTGTAACAAGAAAGGTTTATCCTGAAGTTCCTCCTCGAGTGGAATATACCCTCACGGATAAAGGGAAACAATTAGAAGGTATTTTTATCGAATTAAAGCGCTTTGGGCTAACTTTATAAAGTGGAACCTAACTTCTTTGCTTGCACTGCATTTTGAGGGGGAAAGATTACTGCCCGCAAATAGTAAGATAAAATAAAAAGGAGATGATCGCCTATACACAAATATGTGGCGGTCAATCTCCTTTGTTATTTATCTTTGGATGATAGGGATGCTCAATCGCTGGATATACAACATTCAAAACTATAATCGGCATTATGAATGCAAATCGCAAATGAGGGATGTTTTTTGATTTGTATAGCATTCTTGAAAAGTGCAAGTGTTAAACCGTTTTATATTTTGAACTTGGATCTGGTAAAGTAATCCATGTTTTTATTTCCTCTCTATATCGTTTTTTAACTCGTATTATCAATCTATCACTATGTAATTTACACAACACATCAAACTTATTATTTTAAAAAGAGACTACAAAAGTGAAAATTTATTACAGCTCTTTCTATAGATTTATAAAAGCTCCTTCAAATTTCGAAGGAGCTTTTTTCTTATTTTTAAGATGTATTTAAAAATGTAACTCTACTTATTTTTTATTTCGCTAAACTTTCTACCATTTGCTTTTCTTTCCACATGACTGTAATACCGATGCCAATAGCCATAATAAAAGCAGAGAAAAGATACGGATAGTGGATGTTTACATCAAATAGTATTCCTCCCATAGCCGGCCCAACAATATTACCTAAGCTTGTATAGGTTGAGTTCATTCCCGCAACAAACCCTTGCTCTTTCCCAGCTGCTTTTGATAAAAATGTTGTTAATGCCGGACGAAGTAAATCGAATGCGAGAAAGATAAAACAAGTTACAGCTAATACTACCCAAAAATTAGAGATTAAGGTGGATACCACCGCTAATATTGCACCTGTGATTAAACATACTTGAATCAAGATTTTTTCACCAAGTATATCTACTAACTTTCCAAACATAAATATCTGTACAACAACACCAAAGATTGAGCTTATTGTAATAATGGTGGCAATATCCTTCGGTGTGAAACCAAATTTATGATCAGAAAACAGACTAAAAACAGTTTCATATGCTGATAACCCAAAAGCGAGTACAAATACAATAACAAATGCGATAAAGTAAAGTGGATTTAGTGATTTTTTTAAATCTCTAATAAAGTTTGTTTGCTTCGTATTAGCAGAAATTTCTGCTAGCTGTTCCGTTGTTAACGGCTCTTTAAGAATAAATATTGAAGAAACGCATGCGAAAAAAGCAATGGCTGCCGCAAAAAAGAATGGTATGCGCACACCATATTCTGCAATAAAACCACCGATGCCAGGTCCGATAATAAAACCTGTACTAATAGCAGCAGAAAGATATCCCATCGCTTTTGGTCGTTCTTGAACTGATGTAATATCTGCAACATATGCCGTAACACCAGGCATAATAAAGGCTGCACTAATTCCTCCTAACATCCTTGATATATAAAGCACCGATACATCCGTTCCCAAACCAAAGATAAGTTCTGAAGTACCAAAAATAAATAAGCCAATTATGATAATTTTCTTCCTGCCATAACGATCAACCCATCGTCCTGTTAATGGTGACATAAGTAGTTGTGCCACTGCAAATACGGCAACAAGATAACCCATCGTTTTTCCTGATAATTGCATGATATTCATAAATGACGGCATAACTGGGATGATGAGACCAATTCCGAGAAATGCAATGAATACATTACTTAGAAGAATGAGTAATACCATCTTTTGTTCTTTTATTGATTTCTTCATGTATTAACACCTCTTTCTGTAAAAATCATTGATGTGAAATTCTTCCCGACAATAATACCCAAGAGGTTTTTATTAGCGAAGATTCTTCATCCCTACAAACAGCAAGACAAAACAACATCACAAGTTATATCCTCTATATGGATTGAATGATGAGATTTATTTATAGTATTTACCTCTTACCTTATTTTTCATAAAATCCCTACTCGAAATGACTGACTATCATTCATTTTTAAACAAAATGAACCCATCTCTTTACTAGTAATGGATTCACCTAACTGTTTATTCCCGAATGTCCAATGCATGTGTTAAAAAGTCTAGTACTTCAGCTTTCTGGAGATCAGCCTGATCATCCTTTTTATGATCATATAAATAAACCTGTTCCGCTGCAGATTCAACCAAAGCAATAAATAACTTTGCAGTTCTTTCAGCGTGAATAGAATTACGAATTGCACCTGCATCTTTTGCTTCATTTAAGAATTGATTTAGCCACATATAAAGAGGTTGATATACAGTTTCCCATTCTTTTATATGCTCAGTTGATGCAAGACCAGCATACATTAATGCTTGTATTTCACGATATTCCGCTATAAAGTCAAAAACAGCATCTATCACTTGCATAACTTTCTTTGAAAAAGGTTCATTATTCTGTACTCGTTCTTTTACTGCATGTATCATCTTTTCAACCATAACTTCTGCTATTGCAGGCATAACAGATAATTTAGAAGGAAAATACAGATAAAAAGTTCCTTGAGCAATACCAGCCAATTTTACGATATCAGAGATCTTTGTTTTTTCAACGCCTTTTTCCTGAAACACTTCAATAGCTGCATAGACAATTTTCTCTTTTTTATTCATGATCTGAGTCCTTTCACACGCGTATAGAATGACCGTCACTCATTCTATATGAAAAATTATTGTACTGTCAACAATAGAGTATAAGACATTACTACTCCTCCTATACGATCTTTTTAACAAGCTTGTTCTATCTTTAAGAAAGAGCCTTTAAACCTGTCACTCCGCATACAATAAGAGCCACACTAATCATACGCGCCTTACTTTTTGATTCTCCAAAAAAGAACATATTTAACAAAACAGCTCCGGCTGTTCCTATACCAATCCAAACCGCATAAGCTACACTTATCTGCAAAAATAGGAAAGATGTATATAAAAATGCGAAAGACATACCAAATCCACCTATATAAATCGCTCCATGCGTTACTGTTTTATCCTTACTATACATTTTAAGACCTACTACACCAACCATTTCACAAATTGCGGCACAAAGGACAAAAATCCATCCCATCCTTAAGCAGCTCCTTTCATAACTTCTTCTTCTACTTCTTTGTTATCGGCTAACTTCAGGCCAATAACGCCAGCTACTATCATAACTATGAAAAATAATTTCCCTAGACTAAAACTTCCACCAAAAAGAAAAACGTCCATTAAGAAGGTTCCCACAGTTCCTGCTCCAGCAAAAACGGCATATACTGTTCCTGTCGCAAGATGTTCACATGCTTTAGAAAGCATATGAAAATCAACAACAATAATCCCTAGAATTATTGCCCAATGCCACCATACGTGAGCAGTATTAAAACCAAACACCCAAAAAACTTCAAAAATACATGTTAATATTACATATAACCAAGCTTTATTTTTCATATATTCCCACCTCTTATGACTGAATGTCATTCATTGTTAGCTTGAATTTATCCATCTTGCTATAACCAATGAATGAATATTTATTTTCTTATATCCAATGCATGCGTTAAAAAATCCAAAACTTCAGCTTTTTGTAAATTAGCTTGATCCTCTTTTGTATGATCATATAAATAAATTTGCTCTGCTGCTGATTCAACTAAAGCAATAACAAGTTTTGAAGTTCTTTCAACATGAATAGAATCCCGTATAACTTTAGCATCCTTAGCTTCTTCTAAAAAGCCTTTTATCCAAATGTAAAGAGGTTGATATAGATTCTCCCACTTTTTTATATGTTCGGTCGATGCTAAACCGACATATATTAATGCCTGTATTTCGTGATGTTCTTTTGTAAAATCAAAAATCGCATCTACAATTTGCGAGAATGTATCTAAGAAAGAAGAGCTAGCTTGTACTTTTTCTTCAACTGCACATATCATCTTCTCAACCATAATTTCTGCAATAGCAGGCACTACGGATAGTTTTGAAGAAAAATATAAATAGAAGGTTCCTTGAGCAATACCAGCTGATTTCACAATGTCCGAAATCTTTGTTTTTTCAATCCCTTTTTCCCTAAAACATTCGATAGCAGCATATACAATTTTTTCTTTTTTACTCATTATCTACACCCTTCCACGAAATAAAATGACTGAATGTCATTCATATTTATTGTACATTGATGATTTATAAAATGTCAATCATCCTTTTTTTGATAATTGTTCTTGTTCATACATATATTTAAAAATTCCATAAGGTGAAACTTTAATCAGTTGGGGTTTTATCCCTCACTGATTATTAGCCATCACCAATCAGGCTTTTACGGGCAGTAAGACCCGCGAATAGCGGGATAAACAAAGATTCTAGGAGTTTTTAATTAAATCCCTGAAATTAAGAGCATCCTGGAAGGGGCCTCTCATTATTTAAAATAAATTTGTCACTGGAACTACTCTTCATGTTGAAGGTGGACATACATTAATTTAATTAACGAGGAGGCTATCCCCTCCTCCTTCTGTTTATCTTAATTATCTATTTCATACTAAACCTCAAATAACATACCGTATCATAGCAACTTCATCACAACAATCAAATTTCGGACAATGCCGACAATCAACCCATACTTTTTCAGGTAGCGATTCCTTATCAACAAAATCAAATCCACATTTCTTAAAAAATGTAGTTTGATACGTTAAAGAAATAACTCTTTTCACTTTTATTTTAGTAGCCTCATTCATGACATGATTCACCAACATACGGCCTAAACCTTGACCCGCATATGTATCCAATACAACTAATGAGCGAATTTCTGCAAGATCTTCTCCTAAAACATGTAAACCAGCAACTCCCAAAATTTCTCCTTCCTCTTTCACAACATACAAACACTGTAGATATTGGTAAAGGGACAAAAGTGAACGCGGCAGAACAACTCCTTCTTTCGAATATATTTCTATTAAGTTATATATTTCTTTCACATCACTTGTAATCGCGTTAGAAATTTGCATAATATATCTCCTTAACATAAATATTCATAGCTTATAATGTATAATAATTCATAAATTTATATAATAATACGCCCACTTCTTAAACACGTCAATTATTATTCTGAATTTTTCATATAAAAATAAATACCGATTTCTTCTATATAACCAAGTCAAGTTGGGGCCATTTGCTTAACATACTACTAAAATATTGATCTAATGCGGGTTAAAGCCAAGTTTGAGATGTAGAAAGGCATATATGATGATTTCAGCGTGTCAAAAATCTAATTATAATACGGTTAGAAATGCATAATAAAAGACCTCAACTAGAGGTCACTTTGAAACGATAACTTGATTTTTACTTTTGAGTAGAAAGAAAATCCACCATACGAATAAAAACAAATAACCTATGGTCGTGAATATAGACCAAATAGCTCCTTGTTGTAATTGATTTATTAAATGTTCAAATTCATCCATTCCTTCCGCTCTTCCAATACTATTTATCAAACTAATTATTGGAACTGTTATAGCAAAAACAATGGCTAAAATGGATAAACTTTTCATTTTCTTTCGTATAACACAAAATATTGCAGCCCCTAATGTTATTAATAAAAATGAATAATATATTGCCCAAAACCAATTAGGAAGAGTCTCCCAATACATTTCCCCATCCCCCCTATTTACATTATTTAAGATCCTATTTATTGGAAATAATATAGCATATACATCACGGCTATGAAAATAAAAGAAGACCTCCTCTCATTTTCTTCCTTTGTTTTCACATGGCATGGGGCTAAAAAAGGCCCTGATCGCTTCTATGCATGATCGGACCCTCTCTTCCATCTAAAAAGTGGTTTTATATCTCATTCAGTACTTGTTTTCGAATCTCTTATTGGTAATACTGTAGAATACTTAATTTCACGCAGCGCTAAACTCGTTTGTATTCGCGTAATCCCAAGCTTATTTAACTTTCTAATAAAACGCTCCAACTCTTTACGATCTCTGTTTGCGACCTTTAATAGGTAATCATACTCCCCTGTTAAACAATGACATTCCAATACTTCCGGCATAGATTCCAGTTCCCTTTCCAATACTTCAAGCTTTTCAGATTGATGAATATTTGTACTCATAAAAATAAAGCATAATAAATCAAATCCAAGTTTCTCTTGATTTAAAATCGCGACTTGCTTATCAATAAACCCTTCCCCTTCTAGCCTCTTTATTCGTGCATGCATTGCAGCCGGTGATAAATTAACACGACGCGCAAGTTCGGCATTACTTACTTGTGATTCCTTTTGTAAAATATCTAAAATTTGTACGTCCAAATCATCTAACACTTTAATAACAGATGACTCCATAAAAATCCCCCTTTTTTCTTACCGACGATTCTTCGAAAAAATGCATAATAACCCTAGTGAAATTAAATAAAATTCCGTAATTACAAACCTAAACAAAACATTTTATTGAATTTTCACCATTATACAAAAGAACATATTAGATAACAAAGAAAAATGCTAAAATTATTTACAATCCATACGATATAAATCCATTTTGTGTTTTCAACACATAAGTCACTGCTATGAAAACAAAAAAGGACATACACTCATTTTCTCTTTTTGTTTTTACTCGGCATGGGGCTAAAAAAGGATCTGACCGCTTCTATCCATGGACGGATTCTCTCTTCCCCCAAAAAAGAAAGGTTTTTTATCAGTTTTTCAATTTATACACTAATAAAAGGAGTTCCAAACTATGCCTTATTTTTATGTCTTTTTATTATTGCTAACAAGCTTACTATGGGGGGGAAACTTTGTTGTTGGAAAATCACTTGTCGATCATGCTTCTCCAATGACGCTTACAAGTTTAAGATGGCTGATTGCGATTGTTTGTCTCTTACCGATTGTTTGGTTTAAAGAAAAGAAACTTTTTCCACCGCGCGCTACAATTCTTCCCTTACTACTTATGGGAATCACCGGCGTTGTTCTCTTTAACATTTTTCAATTCTTAGCGTTAGAACAAACATCCGCAACAAACGTTGGACTTATTTCTACGTTAAACGCGATTTCAATTGCACTATTTTCGTCTTTATTCTTAAAAGAAAAAATAAATATGCTTCAAATCTTATCTATGATTCTTTCTTTTTTTGGTGTAATTCTCGTCCTTTCAAAAGGAAATATCGCACTGTTATTTTCATTACATTTTAATAGTGGGGATTTGTGGATGATGGCTGCGGTTTGTATTTGGGGTATCTATTCTGTTTGTAGTAAATGGGCAACAAAAACAACTACGCCAATGATGGCAACTTTATATTCTGGTATTTTTGGTGTCATTATATTGCTTCCATTTAATATACCAAGCTTTACTGTTTCCAATATTAATGCTTCATTTATCACTTCACTACTATATACAGGCTTAATTTCAACTGTAGTCTGTATGGTATTTTGGAATATTGGTGTTCAAAAATTAGGAGCAACTACATCAGGAATTTTTCTAAATTTTAATCCAATTTTCACTGCCATTTTAGCGTTTCTTTTCTTAGGAGAAGAACTAACTTGGATCCAAATCTTTGGGACTATCACTGTTATTACTGGCTGTTATTTATTTTCTCACTTTAAAACAGTTGCTCATCAACCTAGCCAAACTTTAGTACGGCAGCACTCTTAATAGATCAACATCGCCATTATCTTTAACATAATGGCGATGTTTTTACATTCTTCACTTTTTACTTCTCATTTCTTTTAAATACTGCTGTTCTTCTGCTGGTGATAAACGTTCTGTTGCCTTTCCAGTATCCCCGCCTTGAATTTTCCACAAGAAGTTATGTTCCTCAACTGTTTGCGAAAAATCCTCTTTCTCCCAGCGGTCTAAAATAGCAAGTAGCCTTGTTTTATTATTAAAATTTTTACTACTCTCTACAGCCCTCTTCGTATTATGAATTTCCTTTTTCGTCATTTCAATAAATCCCCATTTCTCAGAGGATTTTACTTTTTGATGTACCATCTTATGCATAATAGATATAATTTCATCTTCACTAACTCGCGGCGTTTCTTCCACTACCTTCTTTTCCTTTTGAGCAATTACTTTCTGCTCCTTTAAACGTTTATCCTCTACTTCGACATACTCAAGAAATTTATAAGCGCCAAATATAACACCCATTACAATTACGATAGTCGTAATCGTCCCTATTATCCATTTTTTCATATTATGTATTTTGATATCTCCTCTAATTGTTACTAAAACAAATGGAATCGCCTACAAATAGCCGATTCCATTTGTTTATCATTTTTAAGCTTTCATCGCTTCTCTAACAACGTGACTATCCACATATTGCTTGAACTTCACGATTTTTCCATTCTCAAGTTGCCATACATGAACGAACTCTGCTTCAAATGCTTTTCCAGTTTCTTTATAGACTCCTGAATACACACCTTCAGCAATAATAACGTCTTTTCCTTTTACTTCATGGTACGTATTTACATTCGCTTTATAATCATCCCATTCTGATCCTAAACGACTAAATACATTTTCCATTACTGCATCTACACCAATATACGTTCCACCATATGGAAAACCAGCTGCCTCTGTCCATTCTACTTTTTCAGAAAGGGCTTCTACTAGATGTTTTGCATTTGAAGAAGATGGTCCTTCATATGTGCTTCGAATAATCTCTAAATTTGTTTTTTGTCCCATTATTTTTCCCCTCCAAACGCATTTTCTGCTAAAACAAGTCCAATTTCCCGTTCCTTTACATTTGGAAACCGTTCCTTCATTGCAGTTTGAATTTCTTCACTTGAAGGATTCTTCGAAGGTACTTCATCAAATGGCACTAAGTATTTACGAGTATGTTCAATTGCATCTTTCTCTCCATAAATAATCGTTGATGTAACTTGAAAGGCTTGTTCAGATCCTGTAAAGACTTCTACATGTAATTTTGACATGTTGTTTCCTCCGTTTTTCTATATACATTTACACTTTTATTATTTTATATTTCCTTACTTGTTATAATCACTCTATATTGTAACTAAAGTAGTTACAAATAAACCAAAAAAATATGCTATCTATTTACAACTCATACTTCATTGCTAAGTACTTAGTTGTAATCATCATAGTTACAACTAAGTGCCAAGTCAATACTTTAATATCAAAAAAATTCCCCAGCAAAATAGATATATACAAAAACACTGTTCTTTTCATAAATCTTCTTCAGAAAAGAACAGTGCTTTATATAATAATTTATTTTGCTTTGAGTACTTTTCCTTTTAAGAAACGATCTACATACCCTTCTGCTTTTACAACAAATAAATAGGCACCCATTGCTAATAATGCAAGATCTAATTCATATCCAGGATTCTTTCCGTCTCCTAATAAACCAGCTGCTCCGTTTACCTTTACAATTGCACCAACTAAGATAAGAGCAAATAATAATCCCACATATCTAACACCTAAGCCAATGATTAATAATAGACCACCAACTAATTCAAATGTTGCAACCCCATATGCGAGACCACCTGGTAAGCCAATGCTTGTAAACCAACCTGCTACATTATCAATACCTGATTGAAACTTTGCTAAGCCATGTGCAAAGAA
>Ga0105250_10001677_pt1 | contig 11724 bp, 10 predicted proteins | sample KBSS54metaG_FD_80425 | JGI IMG/M metagenome (GOLD analysis project Ga0105250, IMG submission 80425) | Switchgrass rhizosphere microbial communities from Kellogg Biological Station, Michigan, USA - KBS S5-4 metaG | ecosystem: Host-associated > Plants > Roots > Rhizosphere > Soil | place...
AACCAGATACTCGGCCACACGCTCGCGGAAATCGGGCAGAACGGCGTCACGGATCAGGTCAAACGTTCTCAAGGCGAACTCCTCATTTCATGTTTTTCTAGTTGTGGTTGAGTGTGTATCAGTCTGCACGTCGCGCAACTATTGCTAGAAGTAATAGTGACCATCAAGAAACGCAAGTTCTGCTTTGTCGGTAAACGGCGGAAAATCGCCTTCATCGAACACGCACTCAAGGAATTTGCGCGATGAACACCCTGACCCGACTGGCTTTGGTCGCCCTGCTGACAGGCGGCGCACTGTTCACAGCTCCGACTTACGCAGCCGACGCCGGATCGTGTCATTTCCAGACCATCACGGGCAGCAGCGCCACGTTGCAGCATTCACAAACTGTGGGTGTGCTGCTCAGCGAGAATACCCTGGACAACCTGCAATACCTTGAGCGTTACCACGACATGGCGGTCAACGGCGCGAAAGATGCGCTCGACTCGCGGATTCGTGAAGCCTTTGTCAGCAGTTCCGATCCGGAGCTGGCCATCGACTGGCTGGTGAGTTCGCTGCAACAACAGTTCTTGTCGGTGACCGTTTACGACAACCTGGATGCGCTGGTGCAGGCTCATCCGGACGTGGTGGTGAAGCTCGACACGTTCAATCGGCTGCTGACCCAGCGTAACAGTCTGGTCGAAGCGCGGTTCACCGCACGCTTCTACGACGCCGACCTGCAATACATCGGCAAGGCTGAAGGCGCCGTCGAGAAACAGTTGCCTTCGGTGTGGGTGCATAACCAGGCCGCACCGGTCATCGCTGCGCAGATCGACAAGCAGCGTGACTTGCAACTCAACGCCTTGAAGCAATTCGATGTGTCGCTCAAGGCGTTGGTGGCGTCGAGCTGAACACTTAAAACATAAATGGCAACGGCGGCTCCGTGAGGCTGAACCGTTGCCGGTTGAATCGAACCTTTATTTTCAGGATGACACCGATGCGTCTTTTCTTTGTGCCTGCTCTGGCCGTTGCCTCTTTGTTGCTCGCTGGTTGTGCTTCGGCGCCGAATAACCCGAGCCTGACCTTGGACCAGCAAGACGCCTGCGCAGTACGCCGACTGTGTTGTGCCGAAGTTGCAGGGCAGTGCGCTGAACCCGACGGTTTCGCAGACTCAGCGCAGTTATCGGATTGTGGTGCCGAGCAAGGTTTCGGCTGACAACGTGCTGGAGGCTTACAAGGCTGGCGCTGGCGGCAAGGTGTTTATCTACGAGCGGCATTTGTTGGCTTCGAATCTTTTGCCTTCGAGTTTTGAGCGGGCTGCGCAGGATTGCATCTGATTTTGGCTTTTGTACGGATTTGACTGTGCTCCTTTGGTTGGCCGCAACCAACCAATTTTTTGCCCCGCGCCCTTATTTGGTTGCGGGGCTTTTTTTTGGCTTGGCGGCCTTTGGGCCGACCAGGCTCTTGGGGTTTTGGGTGAATATCCGTTTTTTTGGGGGTTGCGGCTGGCGGTTTCGCTCTTACAGCGAGTCCCTTTGGCAAACGCCCCAAAGGAACCAAAGGTCTGGGCCCCGGCGTTCGGCCCTCGCCGTGGCTCGGGTTCCTTCGTTACGGGATCTATCCGGGGGCATCGCCTACGGTTTGCTTCGCTGCACCTCCTCTCGATGCATTCGACTTCGTCGAACGGTCGCTGCGCTCCCACCCCCGGATAAATCCCTCCACTCAGCCTGCCGAAGGGGCCAGCACGGCTAGATCAAGAGCTGCAGCCGAGCTAACGCTCATCCTGTTGAGTGGTGAGTAGCGGGCGGGGGCGGCTTTTGATTTGTTTCTGAATTTGAGTACGGCTCGGTATTCCACGTCGGTGTATCTCTTGCCATCACCTCGGTCAGTTCCCTCTCCCTCCGGGAGAGGGCTAGGGTGAGGGGCTTTTGATCTGCCGCGGTATTGAGTTCAACTCGGTATTTCATCTCGCTGTATTTCTCGCAATCACCTCGGTCAGCTCCCTCTCCCTGCGTGAAAAGGCCAGGGTGAGGGGCTTTTGATCTGGTTCAGTATCGAATTCAACTCGGTATTTCATCTCGCTGTATTTCTCGCAATCACCTCGATCAGTTCCCTCTCCCTCTGGGAGAGGGTTAGGGTGAGGGGCTTTTGATCTGGGCTATGCGGGCGGTTGCTGTAACATGCAGCAACTTCAATCTTGCGAGCAGCGAAAATGGATTCTCACTCGATATTGACCTTCACTCTGGTCGCCGCAATTGCCATCGCCAGCCCGGGGCCGGCGACGTTGATGGCGATCAATAACAGTCTCGCGCATGGGCAGCGCAGTACGATCTGGTCGTCGCTGGGCAATGCCAGTGGTTTGTTCTGTCTGTCGGCGGCGGCGATGTTGGGGTTGGGGGCGTTGTTGGCCAGTTCCGAAATTCTGTTCAATGCGGTGAAGATCATCGGGGCCGGGTATTTGTTCTATCTCGGGGTCAAGCAGCTGTTCAAAAAGGGGTCGATGCTGCCGGAGGGTGTCGAGGGAGCGGCGAGCACGGAGCGACCGACTCGCGGCAAGCTGTACAAATCGGCCTTTTTGACGGCGGTGACCAATCCCAAGGCGACGATGTTTTTTACCGCGCTGTTTCCGCAGTTCATTGACCAGGGCGCCGCGCTGTTGCCGCAGTTTCTGATCCTGACTTCGATTTTCATGGCGTTGTCGGTATCGTCACTGAGCGTTTATGCGGCGCTGGCGTCCCGGGCCAAGGGTGTGTTGACTCGTCCGGCCTTGTCCCGTTGGGTCAGTCGTGTGGTCGGTTCGACCTTTATCGGTTTTGGTGCGGCGATTCTGACGATGCGTCGGCAGGCGGCTTAAACCCATTTGAACCGGGCCGGGAATCTCGCCACAAAGCAGGTTCCCGCCTCGGCAGTTGAGGTCACGCTCAAGGTGCCGTTGTGCGCTGTCGCTATCTGCGACGCGATGTAAAGTCCCAAGCCCAAACCTTCGCAACGCTGCCCGGCTTCGGATCGGGAAAACGGTTCGAACAGCAGTGGCATCAATTGTGCTGAAATCGGCGTGCCCTGATTGGTCAGGGAAATCACGATCTCGTCATTTTCTGCATAGGCTTTGAGAACGATCGGCGCGCTGTTCGAGCCATGGGTTGCGGCGTTGCCCAGCAGATTGGAGAGCAATTGGCTGATGCGCAGCGCATCGCAATAGATGCTTGCCGGCACATCCAGCTCATGGATAAACACCGCTTGGGGATGGGAGGCTTGTACCTCGGCAAGGGTCAATTGCAGGGTGTGCTGCAAGTCATCCACCAACTTGCGCTGCACCGGAATCCCGCCGCCCAGTCGTCCTCGGGCAAAGTCGAGGATATTTTCGATCAACACACCCATGCGCACCGAGCTGGTGCGAATCGCCGAAATCAGATTGAGTGAGCGCTTTTCTTCGGTTTTGCTTTCCAGCAGGTCAGCGCTCATGCGAATGGCGCTCAGCGGTGTGCGCAAGTCGTGACCCAGGACGGCGATGAATTGCTCGCGCAGGCGCCCGAGTTCATTGGCGTTGTTCAGCTCGATTTGGGTCGCTTCCAGATGGCGTTGCGTGTCCAGGTTCATGGCGATCAATTGAGCGAACAAGGTCAGTGTTTTGGTAATGGCCGGTTCATCGATATTGGCCGGGACCGAATCGATGGCGCACAGCGTGCCGAAGAAATCGCCATTGGCTTTGACGATGGGAATGGAGATATAGCTTTCAAGGCCATAGGTTTTCGGCGTGTGGTGAAGCGAAAAGACCGGGTGCGCACTGGCGTGTCCGAAGATCACCGGCTGCTGATGCTGGCGGATTTCGTGGCAGATGGTCGACTCAAGCACCAGTTCGCCACCGGGTTTGAGCCCGAAATCAATGGAGTCATCGACGGCGCACGCCACCCAGTTGCTCTCAGTAACCCGCGCCACCGCCGCGAAACGCATGCCGGTGAGGTGTTTGACCATGCTCAGGATGACCGGCACCGCGTCAATGCTGCGGATCGCGTCGATGTCGGGGGTAAATGCCGGATTGGTCATGGTGTGATGCTTCGTGAAGAGTTCGCTCAGAGACTATCTGTTATTGCCGAACATGACTAATGCGCTAGCCACAAAGAACAAGGGCGCCACGGATTTTCCGGGCGCCCTTTTTATCGCTGGTTCGAACGTCGACGACTCAGAACTTGTATTTGGCGGTCAGCATGTAACTGCGCGGGTTGCCGTAGTTGTCGTTGGAACCCCAGGTAACATCGGAGCCGATGGCGGAGTAATAGACGCGGTCAAAGATATTGTTCGCGTTGACTTGCAGATCCAGGTGTTTGTTGACTTCGTACCCGGCCATCAGATCGGTGACGGCATAACCGCCCTGTTCTAGACGGTAGCTACCGTTATTGGCCAGGGTGATGTCGTTGTACATGCGGCTCTGCCAGTAGACGTTGCCACCTACACGCAGGTGTTGCAGCGGGCCCTGGAAGCGGTACACGGTGGAGACCTTGAACAGATGCTCAGGCGTGTCGGTGTCGAAACGCTGATTGTTGTTGGCCGGGTTTTCATCCTTGATGTAGTGCGCGCGGGTGTAGGTATAGCCGGCGCCGACTTGCCAGTTGTCGGTCAGTGCGCCTTGCAGTTCCATGTCGACGCCTTGGCTACGCACCTTGCCCGATGACCCGTAGCAGGTCAGGACCGGGCAGCCGAACTGAGTGTCGGCCTGGGTGGCGCGGCCGGTCTGGTCCATCTGGAACACTGCCAGACTGGCGTTGAGGGCGCCGTTGAAGTACTCGCCCTTGATGCCCACCTCGTAGTTTTCGCCGACGATCGGTTCGAGCACCTTGCCGCCGAGGTCTTTCTGGGTTTGCGGGGTGAAGATGTCGGTATAGCTGGCGTACACCGAGTGGTGGTCGTCGAGTTTGTAGATCAGACCGGCATAGCGGGTGAGATTACGGGTGACCTTGTAGTCGCCATCGCCAGAGCGATCATCGTTGTCATACCAGTCGAGACGGCCGCCGAGAATCAGTGTCAGTGGATCGGCCAGGCTCAGGCGGGTGGTCAGGTAAACGGCATCCTGAGTGGTGACGGTGCGGGTTTTTCCGTCACGCACGAAGTCAGGTTTTGGTGCGCCAATCGGCCAGGCCGTGGTGTACGGGTCGTATTCCTTGGTGGTCGCGTCATATACGCGGTTGCTGGCGCCGACGACCAGTTCGTGGCTGCGGCCAAACGCTTCGAACGGGCCACTGGCGAACACGTCGAGCGAGCGCTGCTTGTCGGTGTGATGGGATTGATAGGCGGTGGTTTCCAGCGGGCCGGCGTAGCGCGACAGGTAAGTCCCGGAGAACTCGCCGTCAAGGGTCGAGGACGAACCGGCGACATGCAGTTTCCAGTCGTTGTCGAAACGATGCTCGACTTCACCGAACACGGTATCGATTTGCAGCTTGCGGTTTTCCCAGTCGGTGCCCGGGTAGGTGGAGCGGGGCAGATCGAGGTGGTGGCCGTTGGTGCCGATCGGCAGGCCGCCCCAGAAATAGTTGGTTTGCTCATTCTGCCGCGAGAAACCCAGGGTCGCGGTGGTGCTGTCGCTCAGGTCGGCTTCACCGATGGCGTAGAACAAGCCATGGTCGTTTTCTTCCTTGTCGCGGAAGCTGTCAGCCCCTTGATAGGAGCTGACCACGCGGCCACGCAAGGTGCCGCTTTCGTTCAAGGGGCTGGAGGCGTCGATTTCGCCACGGTAGTCATCCCAACTGCCGGCGGCGCCGGTGAGGGTGACGCGCTGGTCGGCAGTCGGGCGTTTGCGCACCAGGTTGATCGCCGCAGACGGGTTGCCGGCACCGGTGACCAACCCGGTTGCACCGCGGACGATTTCGACGCGGTCGAACATCGCCAGGTTCGGTTGCACTGCCATCGAGAACGGCGAGTACGAACTCGGCAGGCCGTCGTACATGATGGTGTCGATGTCGAAACCGCGCGAGCTGTACGTCTGCCGACCCGGGCCGCTGGCCTGACTGAGGAACAACCCCGGCGTGCCTTTCACCACGTCGTTGATGCTGGTCATGTTCTGGTCGTCCATGCGCTGGCGAGTGATCACCGTCACCGCCTGAGGCGTTTCGCGCATGGTCAGCGACAGCTTGGTCGCCGTCCGCATCGGGCCAGTGGTGTAGGACTGGGTGTCTTCGGTGGTGCTGCTCATCTGGGTGGCGCCGATTTCTGTCGCATCCAGTTCCAGTGTGGCCGGCGCGGTTTTTTCAGGCGTGGCGGGCGTTGTCTCGTCGGCCAGTGCCGGTGTGATGCTGGCCATGCAGATGGCGAGCGCCAACAGGTTAGGTGAACGGTTTGAGCGGCGGTGAATGGTGCGAAACGACATCAATCTGCTTCCCCAAATGATACGAAAACGAATCCAGTGCGAGTGCGTGTAGGAATTATTCGCATTAGTGTGTCAGATCATTCCGGGTGAAGAAAGCCGTACGGCTCAGTTAGTTAACGAATTTTTCACAATTGGCCGGGCGCTCTGCGTCGCGGGTTGGCGCAGGGTTCTGGTTTTTTGGGGGAGAAGAGAGGGGCGAATCGAGGCATGGCGGGCCGATCACAGAAGCGTGTGATCGGCTCGCTGATGAGGGTAATTAGGGCGTGTTATTTCAGATCTTCGGCCTGGTGCCGCTCGGGCACTTGAGTTGCCTCATCGCCCCACGTACGGTTGACCCGTTGCCCGCGAATCACCGCCGGCCGTTGAGCGATGTCCTCTGCCCAGCGCTGCACATGCGTGTATTCATGAGCCGCAAGAAACTCGGCCGCCGAATAAACATTGTTGCGCACCAGTTGCCCGTACCACGGCCAGACCGCGATGTCGGCGATGGTGTAGCTGTCGCCGGCTAGATAGGCGCTTTCGGCCAAACGCCGATCCAGCACGTCCAGTTGCCGCTTGGCTTCCATGGTGAAGCGGTTGATCGGGTATTCCATTTTCTCCGGCGCATAGGCGTAGAAATGTCCGAAACCGCCGCCCAGGTACGGCGCCGAGCCCATCTGCCAGAACAGCCAGTTCAACGTTTCGGTGCGGCCGGCCGGGTCTTTCGGCAGGAAGGCGCCGAACTTCTCGGCCAGATACAGCAGGATCGAGCCGGATTCGAACACGCGGATCGGCGGCTCGACGCTGCGATCCAGCAGCGCGGGGATTTTCGAGTTCGGGTTGATCTCGACAAACCCGCTGGAGAACTGATCGCCTTCGCCAATGCGGATCAGCCATGCATCGTACTCGGCAGCGCTGTGCCCCAGCGCCAGCAGCTCTTCCAGCAGAATCGTCACTTTGACGCCGTTGGGCGTGGCCAGCGAGTACAGCTGCAATGGATGCTTGCCGACTGGCAGGGTCTTGTCATGGGTGGGGCCGGCAATCGGCCGATTGATACTGGCGAACTGGCCACCTGACGGGGCTTCGTTTTTCCAGACCTGGGGTGGAACGTACGGCGCTTTGCTCATCTAAGGGGCCTCATCTTGGCAAGTGGAAAAAATACCTCGCTGATCATAGACAGGACATCACAGAACCCGCTTTGTATTCCACAGCCCGATGAGTCGAAGGTGTTTTTTGCAATCTCTCCGTTGACGTTCAATGCCGTTCATCGCGTACGCCACCGGCCCAGGCTGTGCGCAGCTGCCTTGATAGACGAACGCGTACAAACGCAACGGCAGCGAGGCGCTGTTGGGCGTTCAGTACCGGTCGGCACACGATCAGCCTCAGCGCTGCGGCCATTGATCCTTGATTTCAAACCAAGGCGCCTTCGACGTGACCTCCACATGCTGCTGTTTTTCGGTGGTGAACGACGTGTCGAGCGTGCCCAGTGCTACCGAGATCCAGCCGTTGAACTCCCCTTGATTGCTTGCCCAGAACAGCGACGAGCCACAGTGCGTGCAGAACTGGCGTTGTACCGATTGCGAAGATTGATACGACTTCAGATGGTCGGCGCCCTCCAGCAATTCCAGGTTCTGGCGCTGCACGCTGCCGTAGCTGGCGAATGCCGCACCATGGCTTTTGCGGCATTGGCTGCAGTGGCAGTGCGAAAGCGCTTTGGGCCGTGAGCGGATCTGGTATTTCACGGCGCCGCACAGGCAACTGCCCCGGAAGGTCTGAGGGGAGGGCGTGAGCATTGTTATTGCGGATCCTTGTAGGTGATGGCTTGTTTCAAGGGGGCAGGTGACTGCGCCAGAAACCCGCTGATCAGGGAGATCACCTGCTGCTGAATAACCGAGCGTGGACGGCCACCCTCGCCATCGGTGCAGATGATGCTGTCGCCCGGTACGTCTTTGTCGAGCATGGCCACGGCGCCAGGTTTGCAGATCGCCATGAACGTGAAGTGACTGGCATCGCTGATTTCGACGTAACGCGATGAGGTTTTTGGCAGGCGTTTGGCGAGGTCGACGGATTCCAGTTCAGCAGGCAGTTCTTTCGACGGTACGCCGGCAGCGATTACCAGAGTCGGCACGGGATAGGTCGCCAGGCTTGCATCGGTCATTCCGCGCGACAGACCCAGATCCAGAGAAACCACGGCGGTGACGCGTTTGTCACGCCAGTCGGCGGCCAATTGAGCTTTCGCTTGCGCGGTGCTTGCAGTGTTCATTTGTTGGTAGGCGGTGCAACTGGCCAGTTGCGTGTGGACCTTGCAGTCTTTGGCAAAACGTTCGGGGTCGAAGCGCGCGCCGCCGGCTTCGAGCACGGTCCAGCCGCCGAGTGAATGGCCGACAATGGCAATTCGATCCTTGGTCACCGCGCCGAATTTTTCCGGTTGCGCCGTCACAGCATCAATGGCCCGGCTGAGGTCGACCGGGCGTTGCCACAGTTGTGCCGCCGCTTGTGGGCTGCGATCGCGGCTGGTGGTGCCGGGATGGTTGACTGCAGCGACGATGTAACCCTGATGCGCCAGCGCACTGGCCAGCCAGGTCTGGTTGATCCAGCTTCCGCCATAGCCGTGGGAAAGCACCACCAACGGATGCGCGCCGCTGGCGGCCGGGGCGTCGAGCACGGCAGGGGCGCCGACGAAGACCGGGTTGTCGCCGAACAATTGTGGCGTCGCTTCGGTGGTCGCGCTCGGGTACCAGACGACCATTTCCAGCGGGCGCTCGTTGCGCGGATCGGCCAGTGTGGCGTACTGGAAACCGACGGGTTGGGTGTCAGCGAATACGTGGCTGCTCAAGCAGATCAGTAGCAGAGCGCCGAGAGACTTTTTCATTGTTGTTATCTTCCGTGATGGGCCGTTTGGGCGAGATGGACTTTGCCCGAATTCTCGCGCTTCAGCGAGCCTCTTTGAACGCTTCGTCTTAAACATTTTCCAGCGGCCATCGCGTGGCCAGATACGCGCTCAGGTAATCGAGAAAGGCTTTGACCTTCGGCGTCATCGCCGCCCGTTCCTGTACGCAGGCGTAGATGTCCATCGGCTCGACAACGCTGTGTTCAAACAGCGGGACCAATTGCCCGCTCGCCAGATAAGGCGCCGCAACAAACTCCGCCAGTCGCGTGACCCCGGCACCGTGGACCGCCATTTGCGCCAGCGCATCGATGTCATCACTGATGGCGGTGGCATTGATAGGGGCGTCGAAACGCTCGCCGTCGCGAGTAAACGTCCAGCGCAGAAAACGTCCGTCCAGGGGATAACGAAAAGCCAGGCAGGCATGGTTTTGCAAATCATCCGGCGATTGCGGCCACCCGGCGCGCTGAAGATAAGCCGGCGCGGCGCACATGATGAAGGGCAGCGAAACGATCTTGCGCGCGACGATGCCGTCCTCCAGTTGCGGCGTGATCCGCAGGCTCAGATCGATGCCGTCCTGGATGTGATTGATCTTGCCATTGCTGGTTGACAGTTCGATCAGCAGGCGCGGGTGCAGTGCGGCGAAACCGGCGATCAGGGATGCCAATACATGGCGGCCGAACGCAGACGTCGAGGCGATGCTCAGTCGGCCCTGCAACTCGCTGTCATCGCTGCTGATCGAGCTTTGCGCGGCTTCCAGATCTGCCGCAATTCGGCGGACTTTTTCGTAATACACCGCGCCGTTTTCGGTGAGCGCCATGCTGCGCGTGGTGCGTTGCAACAACCGCACGCCGAGGTGCGCTTCAAGCCGATTGATCGTCTGGCTCACCGCCGCCGCACTGACGCCCAGAATCTTCGCGGCGCCGACAATCGAGCCCGATTCCACCACTTTGATAAAACTGGCAATCGCCGCTAACAGGTTCATTCATGTCCCGCTGAGGGTTGATTCGTAAGTTCTGCTTTATAAAGTACCTGCGGTTGATCGTCTAGTTACGCGGGGGCGGCCTTGCTAACGTGCGGTCTCCCTGTCACTGGATGGAAAAGCCATATGAATCAAAGAACCAACGCCGAAGCCTTGATCATCAGCCGCCGCAAGCTGTCGCCGCGTGCCACGCCGTATGTGTTTGCATTGTATATGGCGACGATCATGGCGTTTCTGATGTCGCTGGTGATCACCGCCGCCAATTCCGGCATTGATAACGACTACCTGAGTAATGCCTTGCATGCCTACAAGCTGGCGATGCCCGCGGCGTTCATGTGCATCCTGGTCGTGCGGCCGATCGTGATCAAACTGGTGGCGTGGACGGTGCATCCGCATTGTTGAAAGGCCCCGTCTCGGCAGTGACTGTTCTGACGACTTCGCGAGCAGGCTCGCTCCCACATTTAGACCGCGATCCCCTATGGGAGCGAGCCTGCTCGCGAATGGCCTCACCACCGATAGACAGGTCTTGTGGGGGACTCAGAAAAACAACAAGGATTGGCCTGAGGAAATCGATCGAAACTTCGCCAACAACCCAACTGTCCAGACCCTTACACCTCCCGGCGGATGTTCTGTCGGGACAGTTCCATGCAGCGGAGAACGGCGAGGATCGAGATGACGATGACAGTGGGAGATTTTCTGGTTGAGCGGCTCAGCCAATGGGGTGTTACGCGGATTTTTGGTTACCCGGGTGACGGCATCAACGGCGTGTTCGGCGCGCTCAGCAGGGCCAAGGGAAAGATCGAATTCGTCCAGGCACGGCATGAAGAAATGGCCGCGTTCATGGCCTCGGCGCATGCCAAGTTCACGGGGGAATTGGGGGTGTGTATCGCCACCTCCGGGCCCGGCGCCTCGCACCTGATCACCGGCCTTTACGATGCACGCCTGGATCACATGCCGGTGTTGGCCATCGTCGGTCAGCAAGCACGCACCGCGCTCGGCAGTCACTATCAACAAGAGCTTGATCTGGTGTCGATGTTCAAAGACGTCGCCGGGGCATTTGTGCAGCAGGCGTCGGCGCCTTCGCAGGTGCGGCACCTGCTCGATCGAGCCGTGCGCACGGCAGTGGGTGAGCGTCGGGTGACCGCGCTGATCCTGCCCAACGATTTGCAGGAGCTGAAATACGAAGCGCCGGCTCGCGAACATGGCACCGCGCATTCCGGGGTCGGTTACACGAAACCCAAAGTGTTGCCTTATGACGTGGATCTGCAGCGAGCCGCCGAGGTTTTGAACGCGGGCGAAAAGGTCGCGATTCTGGTTGGCGCCGGGGCATTGCAGGCGACGGATCAAGTCATCGCTGTGGCGGAAAAACTCGGCGCCGGCGTCGCCAAGGCGCTGTTGGGCAAAGCCGTGCTGCCGGATGATCTGCCTTGGGTTACCGGCAGCATCGGCCTGCTCGGCACCGAACCGAGCTACAAGCTGATGAACGAATGCGACACCTTGCTGATGATCGGTTCAGGCTTTCCCTACGCGGAGTTTTTGCCC
>Ga0105250_10001678_pt1 | contig 11720 bp, 10 predicted proteins | sample KBSS54metaG_FD_80425 | JGI IMG/M metagenome (GOLD analysis project Ga0105250, IMG submission 80425) | Switchgrass rhizosphere microbial communities from Kellogg Biological Station, Michigan, USA - KBS S5-4 metaG | ecosystem: Host-associated > Plants > Roots > Rhizosphere > Soil | place...
CTTTTTTAAATGTGGTCGGCGAGAGAGGATTCGAACCTCCGACCCACTGGTCCCAAACCAGTTGCGCTACCAAGCTGCGCTACTCGCCGAATGCGGAGCGCATCTTACTGCTGGGGTGCGCCCCCGTCAATCCCTTAATTTAAAAAAGCGATTCAACTGGCGATATTCTCACCAGCCGCGCTATTGCGCGGCTTTATTGGTGCTTTCAGGGAGCTTACACCAGTTGTTATTTTCGTTAATTCCACCGTTCGGGGAGGTATAGCCCAGGCAGCCCATAATGGTGTCGTACAGCTCAACGTGACGACGTGGCACCTTCATCTCCGCCTCTTTCTTAAGGTGGTCAAACATCTTCGCTTTTTCCGGGTCTTGCAGATACGAATCAGACATCCACACCATCATTGGCACACGGAACTGCTCCGGTGGCGCCATCTTGCGCGGCGTACCGTGCAGGTGCTCAAATTCATTGATGGACTCGCCGTGGTCCGCCGCATAAAACACGATCGCTTTCTTATCGCGTACCTGGTCAATAACAGACTTGATAAAGTGATCGACATACATGACGGAGTTGTCATAGGAGTTAATCAACTGCTCTTTGGTACAGTCTTTATCCACGCCAAGACACTCCGGCGTCCATTTAGCGAAGCTACGCGGGTAACGCTGGGTGTAGTTATAGTGAGACCCTTTGGTATGCAGGATAACCATATGCTTACCGTCCGGGTTACCGTTTAACGAGTTTTTCATCTCGTCGATTAACAGCATGTCATCCACCGGTTTGCCACGGTTGCGCGGCTCCGCGCCAATCTGCTCACGGTACGCGATATTCTTCGCCATGGTGTTGCTGTAGAACCACATCTCGCTTTGCATTGCATACAGGTCAGAGGTGAATCCGAGCTGATGCAGCACGGAGAAGACGTTCTGCTCTTTAAGGGTTCGCTGCGGGTTATCATCCGCCCCGCCTTCGCGCACGAACATGCAGCGCAGAGAGAGTTTGGTGGCGGTGTCACAGGAGTAGCCACGGTAGGCGACCAGGTTTTTCTCCTGCGCCAGCTCCGGGGTGGTGTCACGGTCATAACCCAGGATACCCATGTGATCCCAGCGGGTCGTTTCGCCGATAATAAAGATAACGTAGGTATCATCGATATCTTTCGGCGCCTCGTAGGTAAACTTCTTCGCCGGGTTCATTAACGATTTGTTATCAGAGGATTCATCCACCTGCGCCCAGGCATATAACCCCAACGCGGAAATCCAGTTGGACGGCAGATAGGAGTTCGCCACCACGCCGCCATAGCTTGGCATATCAACGCCTGAGGTACGCTCATCGTTCCTCTGCTTCACTTCCAGCAGACGAATAGGCCCCCAGACCATCAGCCCGGCCAGCAAAACGACGGCAACGCTTCTGAAACGCTTGCCAGGGGTGCGGATCTGGTGCACCAGGGTATAGCGGCAGCGGTTGCTCCAGATGAGCAGCAGCGGCAAGGCGCTCACCGCCACCAGCCAGAGAATAAAGTGCAGGCCCACGACCTCTTTAGAGAGATCGATATCCGTGGTCATCACCGAGGCAATAATGCCGTAGCCAATCACCACGTTCATAAAGGTCATGTAATAGCTGGCCCCAGCCGAGCACAGCACGATAAACGTTGCCAGCACGCGCCAGACGCGGCGGCCAAACAGTGTGAGAAGACGAAATAAGAAGAAGGTGACCAGTACCGCAGCGACCAATTCGACAACCGCTGCAATTCCTTTCCAGACGGTAAAATCTTGCGCGTAACCGTCAAACCGACGGAAAAACACTGCGCCATTCATAAACAGGCCGATGTACAACGCCAGCAAAAAGCAGAGCTTTTGTTGCGCCATCGATTTAATGTATTTCATGCAAGCTACCCGGAAAAAGGGACAGTACCACCGCCCACCGCAATATATAAAGTGGACAGATTAGATATACGCTCAGGGGATCGTTATAAGAAACGTCTACAAGCGTGGTAAGTAGACCACAGGGAAAGGAAAAAGTGGCAGCAGAGAATGTGATCGGTACAGTTTTTTACAAAAAGAAGATCCGGAAGCAGACAATTTCGCCTGACGCTCGGTTTTAAAGACAATAAAAAGGCCGGAATACCGGCCTTTTTAAATTCGCACTATGCATGCGCTTCTTTATACACTTCGCGCTGCGGCTGGCGAATAGTGGTCGACAGCGCCAGCGAGACGATCAGCAGGGCAAATATCACGCAGAAGGTCACATAGAACCCACCGAACAGCGAGGCAATCAGGGAACCACAGATGCTGCCAATCCCGAAGCCAAGATAGATGACACCGTAATTCTTCGCCAGATTGTTCAGCCCGAAGAACTCGCTCACCAGTGACGGGAAGACCGTAATGGTGCCGCCGAAGTTGAACGCCACGCAGGCGATTGCCGCAAAGAAGGTTGCTTCATTCAGCGGAGCAAACAGCAGTGCCGCCATGCCCACCAGGGAAACCACCTGCCCGATAGTAATCACGCGGATGCGGGCAATTTTGTCAGACAGGATCCCCAGCACCAGACGACCAGAGAGGTTGGCAATAGAGATAACCGTCACCGCATTCGCTGCCGTGGCCACATCCAGTTTCACCATACCCTGAGCAATATCTTTCGCCACGCCAATCACATACAGTCCGCTCATGCAGGCCGTCAGGAACATAACCGCCAGCATCCAGTACTGCGGTTTACGCATGGACTGCGCGAGGGTGAAGTCATTCTCTACCACGCCGTTAACGGATTTCACTTCCTGCTGCGGGGCATCTTTCATCAGGGTTGCTCCGAACAGAATCATCACCAGAACGATAACGCCCCAGATCATGAACGTTTTCTCAAGGCCAACGGACGCCAGCAGATGGGAGTCGATAAATTTAAAACCGAGGCTGCCCAGGCCGTAAGAACCGATGGCAAAAGCAGAGATCAATCCTTTACGCTCCGGGAACCATTTAACGCAGTTCGACAGAGTCAGCAGATAACCCGCACCGTCCGCCAGCCCCACCAGCACCCCGGCGCTCAGCCACAGCATCATCAGGTTGCTGGAATGCGCCGTCAGGAAAAAGCCCAGCCCCAGCAGTATGCCGGACGCCATGGTCACACGCTTCACGCCAAAACGCTCCTGCAGCTTGCCCGCAATGGAAGACGAAATCGCCAGCCCCAGGCTCAGCAGGCCGAAGGAGAATGCCACCTGGCTGACCGGTGCACCGAGCTTATCGGATAGTGCACTGTTAAACAGGCTCCAGGTGTAGACCGAGCCCAGCGCAAACTGGGTAACGATGGTGCCGAAGAGTGTCAGCCAGCGCGTGCGGTTATAGGTTGAAGTATTCATGGCAGTTGTCCTGCAAGAGAAATTAAGGGAATTCGCTGAGGACAACGATAAACAAAACCTTAATTCCCCTGGGGGAAAACGGCATGAAATGCAGGAGGAACGGAATGAAATGCCTGGAATCGGGAATGAATGACCTTGCCGGAGAATGAAGCGAAGCACTGTTAGTGGTTACTATCGCTACATCCCCCGCCAATATTGTTCTCTAGATGTTAAAACATCGTTTAAAAAAGTCACAAGTCTAAAATTTTGCACTGACGCCGAGGGTGTACATAAACTCTTCACCCATCGTGGTGTTATCTGCCTGAGCCAGCGAAGCATAGGCCGCCATATGCGAGGTAAAAGGCATATCGGTGCCCACCGTGACGTCCATCCAGTTGCCGTATTGTGCCGGCACTGGCGTCTGCGGCATACCGAACTGGGATTTCCACTGATTTTCGCCAAACTGCTGGTTATAGCTTATCTGTGCCCAGGGACGGAGCGCGCCATACTGCGTATCAACGCGCCAGCCCAGAGAACTGACGCTGGCATGCCAGAGCGGATCGGTAAGCGACTGTGTTGTCACCGTATCGCCATACTCGTTAATCATGGCAGGTGCTGAACCATCGTAGCGCCATGCCATCACCGGCCCGGTGGTTACATGCCCCGACACCGGGATATTCCAGCCCACGCTCATCGTACCGGACGCATCCGCCGCCGCGCCTGACGGCAGGTTCAGCGAAAAGCCAGCGGCGTTCTGCGACGTGTTAATACGTTCTGCAAGAATATCTTCATAACGCGGTTGGTGATCGGCGTCCCATGTATAGCGTTCCGCCGTATTACTTTGTGCATCTGAAACGATATATTCCTGTTGCCAGGCATAAGCTGTGCTACAAAAAAGCGAACACACTGAGATGCCCACCAGGCCTGAAAAAGCATGGCGACCACTGATTTTTTTTATCATCATCAAAGCGACTCCAGAAAGAGCCGAATTCGGCGATATTAGTCATTGTTTGAAAAGAGGTATGAGGGCGTATAGCCCTGTATTAACTATTGTCTCTTTAGCAGGCACGTCAAGCCAGACAGTTTGAAAATTTTGCGAATACCGTATTAATAAGGGAGATAACCTATGCAACGTTGCGGCTGGGTAAGCCAGGATCAGCTTTATATCGACTATCACGACCAGGAATGGGGCGTGCCGGAAACCGACGGTAAAAAACTCTTTGAGATGATCTGCCTGGAAGGTCAGCAGGCCGGGCTATCGTGGATTACCGTTCTGAAAAAGCGTGAAAATTACCGCCGCGCCTTCCTCCAGTTTGATCCCTATGCCGTCGCGGCAATGACCGAAGAGGATGTGGAAAGGCTGGTTCTGGACGCCGGTATTATCCGCCATCGCGGCAAAATTCAGGCCATCATCGGTAACGCGCGTGCCTGGCTGGCGATGGAGCAAAACGGCGAGCCGTTTGCAGAATTTGTCTGGTCCTTTGTGAATAACGATCCCCAGATTACTCAAGCCGCCACGCTGGCGGAGATCCCCACCTCAACTGCCGCCTCGGATGCACTCTCAAAAGCCCTCAAAAAGCGCGGATTTAAGTTTGTAGGCACGACCATCTGCTACTCCTTTATGCAGGCCTGTGGTTTGGTCAATGACCACATCACGGGCTGCTTCTGTCACCCTGGGGGCCATCATGATCCGCAAATGGCAAAGTGAGAATACCGAGCCGCTTCTGCGTTTATGGCTTGAAAGCACCACGGAAGCACACCCGTTTATTAACGCGGACTACTGGATAGAGAATGAAGCCATGGTGCGGGACGTGTATCTGCCCTCGGCGGAAACCTGGGTCTGGGAAGCGGACGGTAAGCCGCGCGGGTTTGTTAGCGTGATGCAGTCCCAGTTCGTCGGCGCGCTATTTGTTGCCCCGGATTTCATTGGAAAAGGGATCGGGCGTGCGCTGCTGAACCACGTTCAGCAGCACTACCCCTATTTAACCCTTGAGGTGTATCAGAAGAATGAGCGAGCAGTGAATTTCTATCATGCACAGGGCTTTCGCATCGAAGACAGCGCCTGGCAGGATGATACCCACCACCCGACGTGGATTATGAGCTGGCAGGCGGATCAAACGCCGTTAAGGTAAGCTCTGGCCCCTCGTATTTCTCCACCCATGCCAGCGCCGTATTCCCCGCGCAGCCATTCCCCAGCTTCGAGCTGGGGAGATCTTTGGTCAACACGTTGACCGCGCCGTTCTTACAGATGCCGCCTTCGTTGAGCGCCAGATCCGGCCATGCGCCCTGGTGAATGCAGAGCACGCCCGGGCGAATGCCATCGTTCACGACTGCGCCTGCCAGCACCTGCCCGCGCGCGTTCCAGACGCGGACGACATCTCCGTTCGCAATCCCGCGCGCTTTTGCATCCGCGGTATTCAGGGTGATGGGTTCACGACCGGCTACCGCATACTGTTCGCGGAGTGACGTAAAGTTAAGCTGGCTGTGCAGACGGTGCGCCGGGTGCGCGGAAAGCACCTGCAGCTGTTCCGGCTGCGCGTTGCCATGCCACTCGTCCGGCTCCAGCCATTTTGGATGCGGCGGGCAGTCGGCGTAGTTAAAGCTGGCGATGCGCTGGCTGTAAATCACCATCTTTCCGCTTTCGGTTTTCAGCGGATGGTTCTCCGGGTCGCGGCGGAAATCCGCAAAACGGACAAACTGCGCGTTCTGCTCGCTCTCCGGCATTTCAAAAATCGCGTTTGCTTCCCAGAACTCGGCAAACGGCGGCAGAGTCACCCCCTGGGCGGCGCCGCGCTGGCCCGCAATCTGGTAGAAGGTTTCCAGCCATTGCAGGTCCGTTTTACCTTCGGTAAAGCGCTCGCGGCCGCCGGGCTCCCACATCTCGCTGAGATCTGCAAACACGTCCAGGTCATCACGCGCTTCATCCCGCGGGGCCACGACGCGCTTCATCGGCACCATGTGCTGGTTGCTGTAGTCGCCGGTCATCGTGAGATCGTTCCGCTCAAACGAGGTCGTGGCAGGCAACACGATATCGGCATGCTTGGCCGAGGCGGTCCAGAAGCATTCGGAAATGACCACCAGCTCCGGCTTCTGCCAGGCGCGGATCAGGCGGTTGGTGTCCTGATGGTGAGTAAAGTTCGCACCGCCCGCCCACCAGACAAATTTAATATCCGGGAAATGGCGATCCAGCCCGTTGTGCTGATAAAACCCGCCCGGGTTTTCGAGCGCCTCAACAATGCGCGCCACCGGGATTTTATCAACAGCGTCCACGCCACCCTGCACGGAACCTTGCATCGAAGCCAGCACCGCGGCTTTGCGCGTTGGGTTGCCGCCGTTCGCAAAATGATAAGAGAGACCAAAGCCACCGCCGGGCGTACCAATCTGCCCGAGCATCGCGGCAAGCGTTACCAGCATCCAGTGCTTCTGCTCGCCAAACTGCTGACGCTGCATCCCCCAGCCGGACATCAGCATAGTGGTATTGCTGTGGAATAACTCGGCCAGCTCGCGAATTTTCGCGGCATTAACGCCGCAGATCGCCTCAGCCCATTCTGCCGTCTTCGCCGTGCCGTCCGTTTTGCCCGTCAGATAATCGGCGAAGGCGTCGAATCCCGTGGTGCAGCGCGCAAGGAAATCGGTATCGTGCCAGCCGTTCTCAAAAAGCGTATGGGCGATACCCAGCATCATCGCGACGTCGGTGCCCATATGCGGGGCGACCCACTCTGCGCTGTCGCCGAGGAAATCCATGGTTTCGGAACGCATCGGATCGATGCAGATAATGCGTTTGCCGCTTTTGCGCAGCGCGTCGAAGTAGGGAATGCCCTGCTCGTCGGAAGCATTCCAGGCGATTTTCAGCGTATTCAGCGGGTTGGCGCTCCAGAGCACAACAACGTCGGTATGCTCCAGCACCAGCGGCCAGCTCGTCTGCTGCTGGTAAACTTCGTTCCCCCCCACAACGTACGGCATGATCGCCTGCGCCGCGCCGGTCGAGTAATCCCCCAGATGGCCGGTATAGCCCCCTGCCAGGCTCATATAGCGCTGAAGCAGGGTCGAGGCTTTATGCAGCACCCCGTTAGAACGCCAGCCATATGAGCCGGCAAAAATGGACGATGGACCGTAGCTGTCGCGGATGCGTTTATGCTGCGCATGGATCAACGCCAGCGCGTCATCCCAGCTCACGCGGACAAACTCGTCCTGCCCGCGGATGCCCTGTGGCTTATCCGGCGACGCCAGAAAACCCTTACGCACCATTGGCCACCGCACGCGCGTCTTGCTGTGCACCTGGTCGCGAACCACGGTTTGCAGAGAGTTAGGGTGCTGCGAAGGCAATGCTCCACGGGACGACAGCACATTCTCGCCGTCGGTTTCGACCAGCATCGGCCCCCAGTGGGCGGCGGTCAGAATGGTTTTTGTTGAGGTGCTCAAAGCGTGCGCTCCTGGTTGCGTGCAGGTTTACGGCCTTCTTGTTGAGGCTGTTTATGGTTAGTCACAAATTTCAGAGTTATACACTGAATTTTCTCCGTATCCGGACGTCATAATCAACTGCCACGCGCGTCGTGGCAAAGAATAAAAAGGATTAAGGAAATAAGATGAAAAAACGCGTACTCGTTATTGCCGCTCTGGTGAGCGGCGCCCTAGCTGTTTCTGGCTGCACAACAAACCCTTACACCGGTGAAAGCGAAGCGGGCAAATCCGGCATCGGCGCGGGCATTGGCTCACTGGTAGGTGCGGGTGTGGGCGCCCTCTCATCCTCTAAGAAAGATCGCGGCAAAGGCGCGCTGATTGGCGCAGCGGCAGGGGCAGCGCTGGGCGGCGGCGTCGGTTATTACATGGACGTGCAGGAAGCGAAACTGCGCGACAAAATGAAGGGAACGGGCGTGAGCGTGACGCGTAGCGGTGACAACATCATCCTGAACATGCCAAACAACGTAACCTTTGACAGCAGCAGCGCAACGCTGAAACCGGCGGGTGCAAACACCCTGACCGGCGTGGCGATGGTGCTGAAAGAGTACAACAAGACCGCCGTGAACGTGATTGGCTACACCGACAGCACCGGCAGCCAGGATCTGAACATGCGCTTGTCCCAGCAGCGTGCCGATTCCGTGGCCAGCTCGCTGATTACCCAGGGCGTTGACGCGACCCGCATCCGCACCAGCGGCATGGGTCCTGCAAACCCAATCGCCAGCAACAGCACGACGGAAGGCAAAGCGCAGAACCGTCGCGTTGAGATTACGTTAAGTCCTGTGCAGTAGGTAAAAGCAAAACGGCAACCCCGTTGCCGTTTTTAGTGTTTGCGCCCTCTCCCTGTGGGAGAGGGTCGGGGTGAGGGCAACAGACCGCACACCCAACATGAACCACTTGCCATCGTTGATTTTCCCGCTAAGGTGTTCTCACTCAATACAGGGAAATCAGCGATGAGCAAATCAGCACGGGCCACCATCAGCGACGTGGCGAAAGCCGCTCAAACCGGTAAAACCAGCATTTCGCGCTACCTCAATGGCGAGAAACACCTGCTGTCCGACGCGCTGCTTGCCCGCATTGAACAGGCCATTGCCGACCTCGACTACCGTCCCAGCCTCATGGCGCGCGGCCTGAAACGAGGGCGTACCCGTCTGATTGGCCTTATCATCGCCGATATCACCAACCCCTATTCCGTTAACGTGCTGAGCGGCATCGAGGCGGCCTGCCGCGAAAAGGGCTTTACGCCGCTGGTCTGTAACACCAACAACGAGGTAGACCAGGAACTGCACTATCTGGATCTGTTACGCAGTTACCAGGTGGAAGGGATTGTGGTCAACGCCGTAGGCATGCGCGAAGAGGGGCTGAACCGCCTGCAGCAATCTTCCCTGCCGATGGTCCTGATTGACCGTAAAATTCCCGAATTTGCCTGTGACGTCGTCGGTCTGGATAACACCCAGGCAGCCACTACCGCCACCGAGCACCTTATCGAACAGGGGTTTGAAGCGGTCCTGTTCCTGAGCGAACCGCTGGGGATGGTCAATACGCGTCGCGAACGTTTAGGTGCTTTTCACGCCACTCTGGCTCGCTATCCCGGCGTGATTGCCGAGAATGCCGAAACGCCACTGCACGAAGCTGACCAGATCGATAACACCCTGCGTCAGTTCCACACTCGTCATCGTGGGATGCGTAAAGCGGTGATCTCCGCCAACGGTGCATTGACGCTACAGGTGGCTCGCTCGTTAAAACGCATTGGCCTGCACTGGGGCAGCGATATCGGCCTGCTGGGGTTCGATGAACTCGAGTGGGCCGAGCTGGCTGGCGTAGGCATTACTACCCTCAAACAACCGACATGGCAAATCGGCTATGCTGCTGTAGAACAGGTAGTTCGCCGTATTGAAGGGGCCAGCGATGCCGTGCGTGAGCAGGTCTTTTCCGGTGAACTGATTATTCGGGGTTCAACCGCCCGTTAATTTTCCCTTCGTGATACCGATCATAAATTCAACATCCTGAACTTTTCTTTGGAACCGGTTCCATCTAGCGTAATACTATCGATTACGCGATGGAGTCCGGGAATGAGCAGGAAAATAATGGTGGTCACCGCCGCTTACGGCGCGGATCGGGTGCGACAGGCTGGGGGCCAGCGGGCAATGCTACCCGTTATTGCCGGCGCAGGCGCCGACGGCGTAGAAATCCGCCGCGAGCTGTTCAACAGCGAAGAGCTGCTGGCGCTGCCTGCGCTGGGTGAATCAATCGAACTGCTGGGCCTGCTGGCCTGCTACTCCGCGCCCGCAGCTCTGTTTATGCCTGATGGCACACTCAACCCAGACCTTCCGCGCTATCTGGCCGAAGCCAGCACGCTGAACGCGCTGTGGCTGAAACTCTCACTGGGCCATTTCTGCGACAAACAGCCGCTTGAAGCCCTGCGTACGCTGCTGAACGAAAGCGGCATGACGCTGGTGGTGGAAAATGACCAGACCGACTGCGGCCAGCTCGCCCCCATGCAGCGCTTCAAGGCCGCCTGCCGGGTGATGACGCTTCCCGTCACCCTGACGTTCGACATGGGCAACTGGCTGTGGGTAGGTGATTCCCCCGAAGAAGCCGCACGTCATCTGGCGCCCGCCGTGAGTTATATCCACGTTAAAGCCGCCGTTGCGCACAAGGACCAGTTCCGCGCCGTTGCGCCGGACCACACCGATACGCGCTGGATGGAGCTGCTTAATCAGCTGCCGACCGACGCCCCGCGTGGAATCGAGTTCCCGCTGGAGGGTGCCGATTTAACGGCCGTCACCCGTCATTACGTCAACCTGCTGCGCGAGGAGTAAATCATGCACAAAACGCTGGATGTCATCACCATCGGCGAGGCCATGGCGATGTTTGTTGCCACCGAGACCGGTGAGCTGAGCGCCGTGGAACACTTTATGAAACGCGTGGCCGGTGCAGAGCTGAACGTCGCAACGGGGCTGGCGCGTCTCGGCCTGAACGTCGGCTGGGTCAGTCGCGTGGGGGATGACAGCTTCGGTCATTTCATTCTCGATTCGCTGAAAAAAGAAGGGATTGATGCCGCAGGCGTCTCGCTCGACGGACGCTTCGCAACCGGCTTTCAGCTGAAATCTAAGGTTGAAAATGGAACCGATCCCATCGTGGAATATTTCCGCAAAGGGTCGGCGGCCAGCCACCTCTCCGTTGATGACTATCACGCGCCGTATTTCTCCTCCGCGCGCCATCTTCACCTGAGCGGCGTGGCGGCTGCGCTGTCGGCCAGCTCGTACGCGTTGCTGGATCACGCCGCCAGCACTTTGAAGGCGCAGGGCAAAACGATCTCGTTCGATCCGAACCTGCGTCCGGTGCTGTGGAAGAGCGAAGCCGAGATGGTTGAAAAGCTGAACCGCCTGGCGTTTCAGGCCGACTGGGTTCTGCCTGGCGTTAAGGAAGGAATGATCCTTACCGGCGAAAGTACTCCAGAAGGCATAGCTGATTTCTACCTCAACCGCGGGGTAAAAGCCGTGGTGTTGAAAACCGGCGCCGACGGCGCATGGTTTAAAACCGCCGACGGAGAACAAGGTGCAGTGGCCGCCGTGAAGGTTGATAACGTGGTTGATACCGTTGGCGCAGGCGATGGTTTCGCCGTCGGGGTCATTAGCGCCCTGCTGGAAGGCAAGCCGCTTCAGCAGGCCATCGCGCGAGGCAACAAGATTGGCTCGCTGGCCATTCAGGTGCAGGGCGATAGCGAAGGATTACCAACGCGAGCAGAGCTCGGCGTGTAAATTCCCTCTCCCTGTGGGAGAGGGTCAGGGTGAGGGCAGCAAGCCGCACCGCATAATTAAACCACCGTGTACCCTACAGACAACGGCGGTAACAACCTCAACAACAGAGGCAAGCCTATGAACAGTTCGACCAATGCAGTAAAACGCTGGTGGTACATCATGCCAATCGTGTTTATCACGTACA
>Ga0105250_10001692_pt1 | contig 11648 bp, 10 predicted proteins | sample KBSS54metaG_FD_80425 | JGI IMG/M metagenome (GOLD analysis project Ga0105250, IMG submission 80425) | Switchgrass rhizosphere microbial communities from Kellogg Biological Station, Michigan, USA - KBS S5-4 metaG | ecosystem: Host-associated > Plants > Roots > Rhizosphere > Soil | place...
AACGCCTGGCCCGGTGGTGATGCGGCTCAGCAAGTTATTATTCCATGGCTGCGTTGGCATAATCTAACCCCAGAGCAAGTCGTCATTAGCCACGAGCACCTTGATCATCGCGGTGGTTTAATCAGTTTGCAGCGCGAATGGCCAGCGTTAAAAATTCACAGTCCACTGCGTTGGGCAGGGCATCATCCTTGTTTTCAAGGGGAGGAATGGCAATGGAGGGGATTGCAATTTATCGCGTTGTGGCCCCCAGATCAGCCAGTAAAGACGGGTAATAATGGCTCTTGTGTGGTGATGGTCAGCGACGGGAACTTTCGTATCTTGTTAACCGGTGATGTGGAAGTTGAAGCTGAATTAGCTATGCTCAAAAGACGATGGGATATCTTACATGCTGATATTATTCAGGTTCCTCATCATGGTAGTCGCACATCTTCGGTTGCACCGCTGCTGCGTGCAGTTTCTGGAGGTGCTGCACTTGCCTCTACATCGCGTTATAACGCCTGGCATTTACCTTCCGGGAAAGTGGTTAAACGCTACCAGGCGCAAGGATATAAATGGTATGACACGGCGCAATCAGGCCAGCTGACTATCGATATAAATAGTGATAAATGGCAAATCAATGGCTTCAGAGAACAAATTTCACCCCGTTGGTATCATCAGTGGTTTGGTGTATCCCGGGATAATGGGTAGAATATGCGGCTATTTCATCTAATGCTGGTTTACTGAATGCATAACGATAAAGATCTTTCCACATGGCAGACCTTCCGCCGCCTTTGGCCGATGATTGCTCCTTTCAAGCCGGGTCTGATTGTGGCTGGTATTGCGTTAATCCTAAACGCTGCCAGTGATACCTATATGCTGTCTTTGCTTAAACCGTTACTGGATGATGGTTTTGGAAAAACTGATAAATCAGTGCTGCTATGGATGCCGCTGGTTGTTATCGGGCTGATGGTGCTGCGTGGTGCGACGAGTTACGTCTCCAGCTATTGCATCTCGTGGGTCTCTGGGCAGGTAGTTATGAACATGCGTCGTCGCTTGTTCAGCCACATGATGGGCATGCCGGTTTCGTTTTTTGACCAGCAGTCCACTGGTACGCTGCTCTCGCGCATTACTTACGATTCCGAACAAGTTGCTTCCTCTTCATCTAGCGCATTGATAACGGTCGTGCGTGAAGGCGCATCTATCATTGGCCTGTTTGTGCTGATGTTTTGGTATAGCTGGCAGCTTTCTTTGATTCTGATTGTACTGGCTCCTATCGTTTCCTTCGCGATTCGTATGGTTTCCAAACGTTTCCGTAATATCAGCAAAAACATGCAGAACACGATGGGGCAGGTCACCACCAGTGCGGAGCAAATGCTGAAAGGCCATAAAGAAGTGCTGATCTTCGGCGGCCAGGAAGTGGAAACAGAACGTTTTAATAAAGTCAGTAACCGTATGCGCCGCCAGGGTATGAAACTGGTTTCGGCCTCATCTATTTCTGACCCTATCATTCAGTTGATTGCCTCTTTAGCTCTGGCTTTTGTGATTTACGCAGCAAGCTTCCCGAGTGTGATGGAAACGCTGACAGCCGGTACCATCACCGTGGTCTTCTCTTCAATGATCGCTCTGATGCGCCCATTGAAATCCTTGACAAACGTCAACGCTCAGTTCCAGCGCGGTATGGCTGCTTGCCAAACGTTGTTCTCTATTCTCGATTCTGAGCAAGAGAAAGACGAAGGGAAACGTGTTATTGAGCGCGCTAAAGGTGATGTTGAATTCCGTGATGTGACCTTTACCTATCCGGGGCGTGAAGTGCCAGCTCTGCGCAAGATTGACCTGTCGATCCCAGCGGGTAAGACCGTGGCGTTGGTGGGGCGTTCTGGCTCAGGTAAGTCTACTATCGCAAGCTTAATGACGCGTTTTTACGATATCCAGGAAGGCAGCATCACGATTGATGGGGTGGATATTCGTGAATACACCTTATCTTCGTTGCGTAATCAGGTCGCTCTAGTCTCGCAAAATGTTCACTTATTCAACGACACTGTTGCTAACAATATTGCCTATGCGCGTACTGAACAGTACAGCCGCGACGACATTGAAAAAGCGGCGCGTATGGCATATGCCATGGACTTTATCAGCAAGATGGATAATGGCCTGGATACCGTCATTGGTGAAAATGGTGTCTTGCTTTCAGGTGGTCAGCGTCAGCGTATCGCCATTGCGCGTGCACTATTGCGCGATAGCCCAATATTAATTCTCGATGAAGCGACTTCTGCTCTGGATACCGAGTCTGAGCGTGCCATTCAGGCAGCGTTAGATGAACTGCAGAAAAACCGTACCTCATTAGTCATTGCTCACCGCTTATCAACCATTGAACAGGCTGATGAAATTGTGGTGGTGGAAGACGGTCGTATCGTTGAGCGCGGTCCTCATGCAGAGTTGATTGAGCATCGTGGGGTTTACGCCCAGCTGCATAGAATGCAATTCGGTTCATGATAGAACGCATCTGGTCGGGAAAATCTCCCCTCTACCTTTTGCTATTACCGCTCTCCTGGCTTTATGGCCTGGTGAGCGGTGCTATACGTCTTTGCTACCGCTTAGGGATCAAAAAAACCTGGCGTGCTCCGGTACCGGTGGTCGTTGTTGGTAATCTGACAGCCGGTGGCAATGGTAAAACACCCGTTGTGATTTGGCTGGTTGAACAACTCCAGCAGCGTGGTATCCGTGTTGGAGTTGTCTCTCGCGGTTATGGTGGTAAATCCGAACACTACCCGTTGTTGCTTGATCAACACACCACAACGTCACAAGCAGGTGATGAGCCAGTGCTTATCTATCAGCGCACGGGGGCTGCCGTGGCAGTCGCGCCGCGCCGTAGTGAAGCGGTGAAAATGCTGGTGGAAAAAATCCAACCACAGTTAATCATTACCGATGATGGTTTGCAGCATTATGCGTTGGGGCGCGATAAAGAGATCGTAGTGGTCGATGGTGTTAGGCGTTTCGGTAACGGATGGTGGCTTCCAGCCGGGCCAATGCGCGAACGAATCGGGCGCCTGGCTTCGGTCGATGCCGTCATTACCAACGGGGGTGAACCTAAACCAGGTGAAATAGCGATGACGTTGCAACCCAGTGACGCCGTTAATCTGTTGACTGGTGAACGTCGCCCGGTACAAACGCTTGAAAGCGTTGTCGCTATGGCTGGAATTGGCCATCCGCCACGCTTTTTTGCCACCTTACAGCAATGTGGTGTCACTCCGATTCGGACTGTCAGTCTTTCCGACCATCAGGCGTTAAACGAAAGTGACGTCATAAAATTAGTTCAGCCAGGGGAAACCCTGATAATGACTGAAAAAGACGCTGTCAAATGCCGCTTATTTGTATCCGGCCACACTAACTGGTGGTATTTGCCGGTCGACGCACATTTAGCACAACCGCAGTCCGACGAGTTATTGCAGTCACTATTGGCGCTGGTGCGATAATTGTAAGTTACCGCATCGGAATTCGAGTTTGCTGACGACAAGGTTCATTCATGTCTGTACCGCAACTGACTTTACGTGCAGCCCGCAATCTTCATCTTGCCGCGCAAGGCTTACTGGTTAAGCCTCGCCGCCGTCCAAAACCTGCCGATGTTATTGCAGCCATCGACCGTATGTCGTTGCTCCAGATTGATACTATTAATATCGTGGCTCGAAGCCCGTATCTGGTGTTATTCAGTCGCTTAGGTCATTTCCCGCAAACGTGGCTTGATGATGCTCTACTTAACGGCGATTTAATGGAGTATTGGGCGCATGAAGCCTGCTTTTTACCGAGAAAAGACTTTTCGCTAATACGTCATCGGATGCTGAATCCCGAAAAAATGGGCTGGAAGTACCGCCCTGAATGGATGGTCGAGCACGCCGAAGAGATTGAAAAACTCCTGGTTCACATTGAAAACAACGGCCCGGTACGATCTGCTGACTTTGAACATCCCCGTAAAGGCTCGAGCGGGTGGTGGGAATGGAAACCTCACAAGAAACATCTTGAGGGGTTATTCACCGCTGGGAAGGTCATGGTGATTGAGCGACGCAATTTTCAGCGTGTTTATGACTTGACCTCTCGCGTGATGCCGCACTGGAATGACGATTTGCATCTTATACAACAGCAGGATGCTGAACTGCAGATGCTGGAAAACAGCGCGCGCAGCCTTGGTATTTTCCGCCCTGAATGGCTGGCAGATTATTACCGATTGAAGAAGATCTCTCTCAAACCGTTGTTAACCCAATGGCAGGACAAGGGTAGCGCCATTCCGGTTAGCGTTGAGGGTATTGGCGAAATGTGGTTGCACAGTGACCTGTTCCCTTTACTGACTAAAGCTGAACAAAACACTTTGCGCGCCACCCACACCGCGGTGTTATCACCGTTTGATCCTGTGGTCTGGGATCGCAAGCGTGCCGAAGTACTGTTTAACTTCTCCTATCGCCTTGAATGCTATACCCCAGCCGAAAAACGCAGGTATGGATATTTTGTTCTGCCGCTGCTGCATCAGGGGGAGATTGTGGGGCGAGTCGATGCAAAAATGCACCGCAAATCCGCAGTGCTGGAAATTATCAGCTTATATCTTGAGGATGGCGTTAAGCCGAACCAGTCCTTAATCAAAGGTCTGCATACAGCATTCACAGACTTTGCTCATTGGCAGGGCGCGACACAGATTCGCCTGGGTAATATCCCTGCGTTATTCGCTTCATCATGGGGCGAAGGTTGGGAAATTAACCCGGAGAACGCGTGAGTTATGTTATCCTTTCGCCTTTGATGGCGGTCATTCTGGAGTAACCATGGATCATCGATTACTTGAAATCATCGCTTGCCCGGTTTGTAACGGCAAGCTCTACTTTAATCAGGAAAAGCAGGAGCTTATCTGCAAACCTGACCACCTGGCGTTTCCTCTGCGCGATGGTATTCCGGTGCTGCTGGAGACTGAAGCTCGAGTTCTGAATTCTGACGAGAAAAACCCATGAGTTTTGTGGCCATAATTCCTGCTCGCTTCGCCTCTACACGCTTGCCGGGCAAACCGCTTAAAGACATCAACGGCAAACCGATGGTCGTTCATGTGATGGAGCGCGCCCGCGAATCGGGTGCCGAGCGTATCATCGTTGCAACCGATCATGAAGACGTTGCTCGTGCCGTTGAAGCGGCGGGTGGTGAAGTTTGTATGACCCGCGCCGATCACCAATCTGGCACCGAACGCCTTGCCGAAGTCATTGAAAAATATGGTTTCAGTGATGATACCGTGATTGTGAATGTGCAGGGTGATGAGCCAATGATCCCTCCGGCGATCATTAGCCAGGTTGCCAGCAATCTGGCAAATAGCCAGGCGGGCATGGCCACACTTGCGGTGCCAATCGACTCTGCGGAAGAAGCATTCAACCCGAACGCAGTAAAAGTGGTCATGGATGCGCAGGGCTACGCGCTTTATTTCTCCCGTGCGACGATTCCATGGGACAGAGACCGTTTTGCACAGTCTCGCGAAACCATTGGCGATACTCTGCTGCGCCATATTGGTATCTATGGTTATCGTGCAGGTTTTATTCGTCGTTACGTGACCTGGGAACCAAGCCAGCTCGAACAAATCGAAATGCTCGAACAATTGCGTGTGCTGTGGAATGGCGAAAAGATCCATGTCGCCGTCGCGAAAGAGATTCCGAGTATTGGGGTTGATACGCCTGAAGATTTGGAACGTGTGCGCCAGGCGATGCGCTAACGTTTTGAGTCGCAGTGTGGAACTTACCCCATGTATAAAAAAACCGGCATAGAACGCCGGTTTTTTTATTATCTAAAGGCATATTGATCTCAGGTGATGACATCCTGCGCTGGCAAGCTCATTATAAAAACACCAGTGTTGCAAGGGGTAATGAGTCATGGAGTTGCTACGCAAGGAATTGAGTCATCTGCTGGGTGAAAAACTAAGCCGGATAGAATGTATCAACGAACAGCCAAACACCGCGCTATGGTCGCTGTATGACAGCGAGGGTAATGCGATGTCTTTGCTGGCAAAAAGCTTTAGTTCCCGAGGCGTGGCTGCTCAGCTAGCCTGGAAAATGTCCATGCTCGCTCGCTCCGGCACGGTGCGTTTACCCGTGGTTTACGGGGTGGTAACGCATGATGATACGCCAGGGCCAGACGTGCTTTTAATGGAGCGCTTGCGTGGCGTACCAGTGGAAGCGCCAACCCGCACTCCAGACCGTTGGGAACATCTGAAAGACCAAATTGTGGAAGGGCTGCTAGCCTGGCACCGCGTTGATAGCCGCGGCTGCGTCGGGAACGTCGACAGCACACAAGAAAATATCTGGCCATCATGGTATCGGCAACACGTCGAAACACTGTGGGCAACCCTCAATCAATATCCCAACAATGGCCTGACCATGCAGGACCGTCGCATCCTGTTCCGTACCCGCGAATGTTTACCGCGCTTATTCGAAGATTTCAACGATAACTGCGTGCTGGTGCACGGCAACTTTTCGCTCAGTAGCATGTTGAAAGACGGGCGTAGCGACCAGTTACTGGCGATGGTAAATCCTGGAATGACGCTTTGGGCACCGCGCGAATATGAAATATTCCGCCTGTATGAACAAGGGCAGTCGGAAAGCCTGCTGTGGCATTACTTGCAACGCGCACCCGTTGCTGAGTCGTTTGTGTGGCGGCGCTGGTTATACGTCTTATGGGATTGCATAGCGCAACTGTTGCAGTCGGGCCGACTAAACCGACCCGCCTTTGATGTCGCGTCGAAAAATTTACTGCCCTGGATCTCCTGACGCCCCCTTGAGCCATTGCCAGACGCGTCCTACCGTTTCATAAATGGCACGATCGCTGTGCATTAACCAAACCGGAGCCGGGATAATTCGCTCCCATGGATTAAGTGGCGATGCAATGGCCAGTTGATTGGCTGGTGCCGGGAGTGGATTCAATCCAGCATGACGGAAAAAAATCATCGCACGTGGCAGATGTGACGCGGAACTCACCAGTAAAAATGGCTGGTGGCCAAGAGTTTTCGCGACGGCTGCCGCTTCTTCCTCAGTATCTTTCGGTTCTTCCAGCGTGATGATTTGTGAGCGCGGAATCCCCAGACTTTCTGCTACCCGAGCACCAGCCTCTGCGGTGCTAACCGGATTTGTCAGCGCTCGCGCACCGGTAAAGATCATCTTCGCACCTGGGTTTGCCTGCCACAAACGCACCGCTTCAGTCACTCGTGGCAAACTATTGCTGATGAGATTGGAACTTGGTGCCCATTCCGGGTTCCATGTATAGCCGCCACCGAGCACCACAATGTAATCCACTTTTTCACTACCGCGCCAGGTTGGGTAGGTATCTTCGATGGGTTTGAGCATTTTGTCAGCCACCGGTTGCAGGCTAATCAGTAGTAAAACTAACCAACTCACGCTTAATAAGGCTTTTGCGCTTTTTTGCCAGCGGCTGAACCACAGTAAGCAAAGCGCAAAACCCATCATCAATAACAAAAAAGGTAAGGGGAGCAGCAGCCCGCCGATATATTTTTTCAGGATAAACAGCATGAATTATGGGTCCTTTTTTAGCCATACAGCAGGTAAACAGGGGTGATATTACACCAGACGGGTTCATTCTTGGCTCGGCTGTGCCAAAATACGCTCTTTCCCCCCTATGGAGCCGTACCCGTGCGTGATCGCAATTTTGACGACATTGCTGAGAAGTTCTCACGCAACATTTACGGTACAACCAAAGGACAGCTCCGCCAGGCCATTTTATGGCAAGATCTTGATGCCTTACTTTCCACGCTGCCTGAAAAACTACGTGTGTTGGATGCGGGTGGTGGCGAAGGGCAAACAGCGTGCGGCCTTGCTGAACGTGGTCATGATGTCCTGCTTTGCGATGTTTCTGCTGAGATGATCTCCCGCGCCCAGGCTCAGGCCAGTGAAAAAGGTGTGAGCGACAATATGAATTTCATACATTCCTCGGCCCAGGATATTGGTCAACATTTGGAAAAGCCGGTTGATCTGATATTGTTTCACGCTGTGCTGGAATGGGTCGTCGACCCGCAGGCCGTGCTTAAAACCTTATGGGATTGCCTTGCACCAGGCGGTGCTTTATCCCTGATGTTCTACAATGCTAACGGTTTGCTGATGCGTAACATGTTTGTCGGCAACTTCGAATATGTTCTCCAGGGTATGAAAAAGAATAAGAGAAAAACACTTTCGCCTGACAATCCGCTGCAGCCAGAACAGGTTTATCACTGGCTGGAGCAAATTGGCTGGCAGATTACCGGTAAAACCGGTGTGCGAGTATTCCACGATTACTTGCGCGATAAGCATAAACAACGCGATGGTTTTGAGAATTTGCTTGAACTGGAAACGCGTTATTGCCGTCAGGAGCCTTTTGTGAGCCTCGGCCGCTATATCCACGTGACAGCCATCAAGCCGCTTGAGCCAAGGAAAAATTATGAGTGATGTTTCCCAGACAGTGCCGGAACTGGTTGCCTGGGCCAGGAAAAATGACTATTCGATTTCGCTACCGACAGAGCGTTTGACGTTTCTGCTGGCGATCGCCACGTTGAATGGCGAGCGGCTTGACGGTGAAATGAGTGAAGGTGAACTGATTGATGCTTTCCGCCACGTGAGTGACGGTTTTGAGCAGACCAGTGAAACCATTAACGTTCGTGCCAATAACGCCATCAATGACATGGTGCGCCAGCGTTTGATCAACCGTTTTGTCAGTGAAATCAATGAAGGCAATGCAATTTATCGCCTGACGCCACTCGGCATTGGTATTACCGATTACTACATCCGTCAGCGTGAGTTTTCAACGCTGCGTTTATCTATGCAGTTGTCGATTGTAGCCGGTGAACTGAAGCGTGCCGCTGATTCGGCAGATGAAGGTGGCGACGAGTTCCACTGGCATCGCAATGTCTTCGCCCCGCTGAAATACTCGGTGGCCGAGATTTTTGACAGCATTGATCTCACCCAACGGATCATGGATGAGCACCAGCAACAGGTTAAAGATGACATCGCGCAACTGCTGAACAAAGACTGGCGTGCGGCGATTTCCAGCTGTGAAATGTTGCTGTCAGAAACCTCCGGTACGTTACGTGAGCTGCAAGATACGCTCGAAGCCGCAGGCGACAAACTCCAGGCTAACTTGTTAAGAATTCAGGATGCGATTCTGGGGCGTGACGATCTGCATTTTGTTGATCGTCTGGTGTTTGATCTGCAAAGCAAACTTGACCGTATCGTCAGTTGGGGCCAGCAGGCAATCGACTTGTGGATAGGCTACGACCGTCACGTTCATAAATTCATTCGTACCGCCATCGACATGGATAAAAACCGTGTCTTTGCCCAACGTCTGCGCGTTTCGGTACAGAACTATTTCGATGCACCGTGGGCGCTCACCTATGCCAACGCCGACCGTCTGCTGGATATGCGCGATGAAGAAATGGCGCTGCGTGATGAAGAAGTGACCGGTGAACTGCCAAGCGATCTGGAATTCGAAGAATTCAATGAAATCCGCGAACAACTCGCAGCCCTCATCGAAGCCGCACTGCAGGTCTACAAAACCAGACAAGTGCCGCTAGATTTAGGCGTAGTAATGCGGGACTATCTGGCGCAATACCCACGCGCCCGCCATTTTGATGTGGCGAGAATCGTAGTCGACCAGGCAGTACGTCTGGGTGTGGCTGAAGCAGATTTTACTGGCTTGCCGCCACAGTGGCAGGCAATTAACGATTACGGAGCCAAGGTACAGGCGCATGTCATCAACAAATATTGAAAAAGTGATGCCAGTAAAACTGGCACAGGCGTTGGCCAATCCGTTATTTCCGGCACTCGACAGCCAATTACGTTCCGGACGGCACATTGGGCTCGATGAGCTGGATAATCATGCCTATTTGATGGATTTCCAGGATGAACTGGAAGAGTTTTACACCCGCTATAACGTGGAGTTGATTCGCGCCCCGGAAGGTTTCTTCTATTTGCGTCCGCGATCCACCACGCTGATTCCGCGCTCTGTATTGTCCGAACTGGATATGATGGTCGGTAAAATTCTTTGTTACCTCTATCTCAGCCCGGAACGACTGGCAAACGAAGGTATCTTCACGCAGGCCGAACTCTATGACGAGCTGTTGACGCTGGCGGATGAAAACAAGTTACTCAAACTTGTGAATAACCGTTCTACCGGCTCGGATGTGGACAGGCAAAAACTGCAAGAAAAAGTCCGTGCTTCGTTAACCCGTCTACGCCGCCTCGGCATGATCTGGTTTATGGGCCACGACAGCAGCAAATTCCGCATTACCGAATCTGTATTCCGCTTTGGCGCCGATGTGCGCGCCGGCGATGATGCGCGCGAAGCGCAATTACGCATGATCCGCGATGGTGAAGCGATGCCGGTCGAAACTCGTTTGCAACTCAATGATGAAACGGAAGAGTCGCAAATTGTTCAGGATAACGCGGAGGATGAACAGGAATGATTGAACGCGGGAAATTTCGCTCACTTACGCTGATTAACTGGAATGGTTTCTTCGCGCGTACGTTTGATTTGGATGAACTGGTCACCACGCTTTCTGGTGGTAATGGTGCCGGTAAATCCACCACCATGGCGGCTTTTGTTACTGCATTAATCCCCGATTTAACGCTGTTGCACTTCCGAAATACCACCGAAGCGGGGGCCACTTCAGGTTCACGCGACAAAGGTCTGCACGGTAAGTTGAAAGCAGGGGTCTGTTACTCACTGCTGGATGTGGTTAACTCACGTCACCAGCGCGTTGTTGTTGGTGTGCGTCTGCAACAAGTAGCCGGTCGTGACCGTAAAGTCGACATCAAACCGTTTGCGATTCAGGGTTTACCAGAGTCTATTCAGCCAACACAGTTACTGACAGAAACCATTAACGAGCGCCAGGCACGTGTTCTGAGCCTGCAAGAACTGAAAGATAAAGTGGAAGCCATCGAAGGCGTTCAGTTTAAACAGTTCAACTCAATTACCGATTACCACTCGCTGATGTTCGATTTGGGCATTGTTGCGCGTCGCCTGCGCAGTGCATCGGATCGTAGCAAGTACTACCGTCTTATCGAAGCCTCGCTGTACGGCGGGATTTCCAGCGCCATTACCCGTTCACTGCGCGACTACTTGTTGCCAGAAAACGGCGGTGTGCGCAAAGCCTTCCAGGATATGGAAGCGGCACTGCGCGAAAACCGCATGACGTTGGAAGCCATTCGCGTCACCCAGTCGGACCGTGACCTGTTTAAGCATCTGATTTCTGAAGCCACTAACTACGTGGCAGCGGATTACATGCGTCACGCCAACGAACGCCGCATCCACCTGGATAAAGCGCTCGAGTTCCGTCGTGAGTTATTGACCAGCCGTAAGCAACTGGCTGCTGAGCAATACAAACATGTCGAAATGGCGCGTGAACTGGCTGAACACAGCGGCGCGGAAGGGGATCTGGAAACAGATTATCAGGCGGCGAGTGACCACCTGAACCTGGTGCAGACGGCAATTCGCCAGCAGGAAAAAATCGAGCGTTACGAAGCTGACCTCGACGAACTGCAAATGCGCCTCGAAGAACAAAATGAAATTGTTGCCGAAGCCTCTGAGCAGCAAGAAGAAAACGAAGCTCGCGCCGAAGCCGCTGAACTGGAAGTCGATGAGCTGAAAAGCCAGCTTGCCGATTACCAGCAAGC
>Ga0105250_10001695_pt1 | contig 11632 bp, 7 predicted proteins | sample KBSS54metaG_FD_80425 | JGI IMG/M metagenome (GOLD analysis project Ga0105250, IMG submission 80425) | Switchgrass rhizosphere microbial communities from Kellogg Biological Station, Michigan, USA - KBS S5-4 metaG | ecosystem: Host-associated > Plants > Roots > Rhizosphere > Soil | place...
CAGGCGACTCGGTCGATCCGGGTGACGATTGATCAGGCGCATGGCCAAATCCTCCGTGGCTTACAGCTTGGCGTCGGCGGCCATCTGCACGTAGGTCGGATCGAAACGCAGCTTGAGGTTGCCGGTGTCGCCACTGGTCACGCCGTTGGCGAAGGCCATGCCGACCGCGCTGGTATCTTTCGCGCCTTCGCCGAGCAAGCCGTGCTGGAAGGAGAACTCGGCGACCTTGCGCATGGTTTCCGGCAGTTGTTTGCTGTTGGCGAAACTCAGCGCTTCGCTCGGGGTGGCGAACAGTTTGGTGGTGTCGAGTTGCGCCTGGAATCCGGCCAGATCGGTGCCCGAGGCCTTGGCCATGTGCTCCAGCGCAGTCTTGCTCGCGGCGTTCTTGGCGTTCATCAGTTCTACCACTTCGAACCACGCGCCGGTCAGTGCTTTGCCCAGCGCCGGGTTGTCTTTGAGCGTGGCGCTGTTGACCACCATCATGTCCATGATCTCGCCGGGAATCTGGCTGGAGTTGAACACTTCGGTCACCCCCGGTTTGGCCTTGATGTCCGAGAGCATCGGGTTCCAGGTAGTGACGGCGTTGACCTGTTCGGTGTTGAAAGCGGCGGAGATATCGGCGTCGGAAGTGTTGACCACTTTCAGGTCTTTTTCGGTCAGATCGACCGAGTCCAGCGCGCGAGCCAGCAGGTAGTGCGAGACCGACAGTTCGACCAGATTGACGTCCATGCCCTTGAGGTCGGAGACTTTTTTGCCGTCGCCCTTGAGGACGATGCCGTCGTTGCCGTTTGAGAAATCGCTGACGATCAGCGCGGTGCTGTCGACACCGCCGGCGGCCGGAATGGTCAGCGCATCCATGTTGGTCATGGTGCAACCGTCGAACTGGCCGGCGGTGTACTGGTTGATCGATTCGACGTAGTCGTTGAGCTGCACGACGTCGATCTTGATCCCGTATTTCTTCGCCCATTTGTCGACAATGCCCTGGCTGCCGGCGTATTCCCATGGCATCCAGCCAGCGTAAATCGTCCAGCAGACGCTGAAATGGTCTTTCTGTGCGGCGAAGGATTGGCTGCTGATGAGCGCGGCGAAGGCGGCGGCGAGCAGGGCGGGCAAACGTAGTCGGGTCATGGTGGCTTCTCCAGTTGATCAAGGGCGGACAGGAAGGCAACGCGGCACCGCGAACGGTGGCTTGTCTCCCGGGCTTTTGTCCCGCCGTGTAACCTCAACTGGAGGTCGCCAACTCTCGGACCAGCCACTCGCGATTGCGAGCCGGAACCCTAGTCAGCCATTGCAAATTGTGGTGCCGCGAACCTGTGATGACTCCTGCACGGGTTTGCTAAAGCGAGACGCGTGCCAAGTTGCGTCAGGCGCTCTGGCACGGGCGCGCGGGTTGCCTAGGGTTGGTGGCGAGGCTGCTGAGGCGCTTTGAGTTGGTGCGCGACTGCACCGTCATGCAGCGTGTTTGCCGCTGATCCGATGGTTTCGGGGTGTCGGCACTCGGCATGGCTTTGCCAGTCAAAACAGATGTCAGCCGGTCTGTGCCGACTGCTGTCGCGGGTCTTTCAGGAGGCCGCCATGCTTATTCAAAAAACATTGCGAAGGGTGCTGCTGGGAGCGGTGCTCGGTTTGGGTCTGTCCGGTTGTTACTACTACGCCGGACCCTACGATGCTTATCCGTCTACCTACTACTATCCCGGCTATTACTCACCTTATTCCTACGGTGGTTATTACGCTCCGCGCTACTACGGCGGCGCGCGTTATTACCACGGTGGCTACGGCTATCGAGGCGGTTACGGACGGGGTTATCACGGCGGCGGATATCACGGTGGCCGCCATTAATCAGCGGCTGAATGACAGCGTTTTCCAAATGAACAGGATTTCATCAATCACTTGTTTCAACTTGTTGCAGGAACGCACCAGATGCCGAAAACGCTGTCTGATTTTTCGACAGTCACCGATTAAATGACTGTCGCCTGCCAGCGTCGCTGGTGTGGCCAACCCGCGGTCCAGGAGGCCGCCATGTATAGACGAATTCTTCTACTTGCTGCGTTGATGTTTTCCGTTGCCGGTTGCGTCCCGTACTCCTACGCGGACTCGTATTACAGCTCAGAGGTCTATACGTCACCCGCACCGGCCTATTACAACACCGGCGGCACGTATTACAACGGTGGCAGCAGGTATTACGCGCAGCCACGCTATTACCAACCAGCCCCGCGGTATTACCAGCAACCGCGCTATTACCAAGCGGCGCCGCGTTACTATCAACCGGCCCCGCGTCACTACGAAAGTCGTCGCTGGCACGACAACGATCGCGGACGCTGGGATGGCCACCGTCGCGGCGGTTGGGATAACGACCACCGCGGTCGTGGCAACTATGATCGCCACAGCGGGCGCGGTGACCACAATGGACGTGGAAACCGCTGGTAAATCCACGCAAATGAAAGCGGCGCAATTAGCGCCGCTTTTTTATGCCCGTCGAAAAGTCGTCCCGTTAGCCATCTCCTAGGGCATTCCCAGACGCTTCCTACAGTTTCATTTCCTTGCATTTGTTAGCGTTTGTTCCTGCCGATCGAGGTGAGCAAAACTCAGTTCAATAGCGGCGAATAAACGGACGATGCCGCTATGAAGCTTCTTGTGATTCACCAAAACTTTCCGGGCCAGTTCCGTCACGTGGTGCTGGCAGCGATTGACAAACGTTATGAGGTTTTGGCGATAGGTCGGGATACGGCGCCGGGTATCGCAGAGGCGAAAATTTATCGATACCGCGCTGCCAGTAGAGCACCGGGCGATATTCACCCCTATCTGACCCGTTACGAACAAGCGGTGACTGATGGACAGAAGGTTTTTGAAATTCTGAGCCGGCTGAAACATTCGGGTTATCGGCCGGACGTGATCCTCGCTCATCCCGGATGGGGGGAAACGCTCTTCGTCAAGGATGTCTACCCTGCCACGCCGCTTATTCACTATTGCGAATATTACTATCGAGCGCAGGGCGCGGATTCCGGGTTCGACCCTGAATTCCCGCGAGCCTCAAGGGAGTCATCAAGGCTGCGAATACTCAATTCGCTGCATCTTTTGAATCTCGAGCAATGCGACATTGCGATTGCGCCTACGCGGTGGCAGCGCAGTCTGTTTCCTGCAGCTTATCAGTCGGCCATTCGGGTTATTCACGAAGGCGTCATTCAAAGTTCTTACCTGGCGAAAGCTGGGGCAGTCAGGTTGCCCAATGGCGCCGAGCTGAGATCCGGGCAGCCGATCGTTACTTATGTCGCGAGGAATCTTGAGCCTTATCGCGGGTTTCATAGTTTTATGCGAGCGATCCCGCCTATTCAGGCTGAGTGTCCCGATGTGCAGATAATCATAGTGGGCGGTGATGACGTCAGTTATGGATGTAAGCCGGTTGGATATGCAAATTGGCGCAGCAGGATGGAGGCAGAGGTAAGTTTCGATGACTCCAGGGTGCATTTCACAGGGAAACTTCCTTACCAGACTTACCGGGCAGTTCTGCAATGTTCGAAAGTCCATGTTTATTTGACGTATCCGTTTGTTTTGTCGTGGTCGTTACTGGAGGCGATGGCCTCTGGGTGTGTGGTAGTAGCGTCGGATACGGCTCCGGTAAGGGAGGTGATCGTTGATGGTCACAATGGATTGCTGGTGGACTTCTTCGATCATCACGCTATTGCCAAACGTATTGCCAGGGTTCTTGATTCCGACGATGAGTACGACTGCCTGCGCCGCGCAGCGAAGTTGACGGCGAGCAGATTTGATGTGGAGTACGGCACGAAAAAATACTTTGAGGTGTTTGAGAGCGCGACATCCGGGAATCTCAAGAAACAGCCTGTTCCTCAGTTTGACAGGGAGATTTGAAATGCTCCGGATGTCGCGCAAGCAATGGGTTAAATGGTTTAAGAAGTTGTTGGTATACGGCTTGTTTGTTTATGGCTGTTATTGCGTGGTGGATTTTTATATCCGTGAAGAAGAAGTCGCAGAGGCGATGGCAATCTATTACGCGGATCAGGAGGCCTGCCAAAAGAAGCTGGCGAGCATGAAGCAGGTGCCCATACTGGGCGGTAGCTATGTGGATAAGACTCTGGTGCCGGAGTTTTATGTGGGCATGCCTGAATTGGCGAATAAGAAAGCGTGTCTGGCCAATACGCTCAAGGGGCATTTCTGGTGGACCGGGACGGGTTTGCACCGGTACCAGGATCAGAGCCTGAAGTCGATCCCGGAAAGTTGGCGTCTTTATAAAGTTACCGCCGGGCTTTATACAAGAAAAGAGACTGCCGAGCCCCATGAGCGGGGTTATCGGCACGTCAACTGGCCGGATGAGTTGATTGTGAAGTTGACTAATTATCCGGGGTTAGAGATTTGGCTGGATGCTCCGCCGCCGCATTTCAAGAATGTGGATTCCGTCAGAACGTTTGTCATTACTGGCTGGCCGCGGCGTGATGGCACCCCTCGGTTGATAGGCTGTGGCGGTTTGATTCGCCCGGCTTCCGAGGAACAACTGACTGACGAGAAATTGGCAAGACTCAGCAGAGCAGAATTGGAAAATCTGGATTTCGGCAAGTTGAACTTTTTCTGCACTGTCAATCTGGATAGCTTTGACTTTACCGGGGGGCACGGCAGCGTAGACCTCGGTCTATCGTCATTACGCGAAGCACCTGAGATGCTCAAGTTTCTCAGTGATTATCTTTCACGCTCAGTTATTACAAGGAAGTAACGATGAGTTATGTTTTTAGCGATATGGAAAAAACAGCGATCTTTAACGCAGCCAATATTTGCAAAGGTATGAGGCTTCTCTCAAAAAAAATTGAGTACGAGGCACTGGGAATAGTGGGGGCTAGCTGCGCTCCCCTGTATCAAAAGCTATTCGATATTATCGGCAGAAGAGTTTCTGAGGTTACCGCTGTCGATCAAGAAGCGGGAAAAATTCTGAAAAGCGCCAGGCTCTGGCTTGCCGTGGCCATTGATGCCAACGGGGGAAACGGTGCCTACTCCGCCCTGATTCGCGGCTACACCTCGCGCCAAGGCGAATTGAGACTGAAAAGAATCTTCAGTGAAGACCTGATGCAACTGTCATCGAATCAGGTCGCCGCCAATTTCATCAATACCTTGATCGACGGATCCCTCGCGGGTCGACTGGCACCCTGGACGGTTCCATCCATCAGCCAGATTGCAGAGATTGATGCCAGTGCGATCGGCAAGGCACTGTTTAGTGAGGCTTGCGGAGAGAAGGATACAGCCGTGAGCCATAACGCCGGCTGGTCAGGGACAGTCGGATTCAGCCTGTTGGGTGGAGCGCCACCCTATGAAACCTGGAGATTGATCTCCGCTGGTGATTCGCAAGGGGAAGATGGCGGCCCGCCGACTCAAGCAAAAGCCAACAGGCTCGATGACTATAAAAATATTCTGTTCGCCATCGATTCATACAGTGTCGGCCTGCGAGCGGCGATCAGCAATTTCGGCGTCAATCCATTGCAAAGTCTGCTTTCCGTCGTGCCGGAGCAAATCAATATCGCGCTCGCCAGTGGCAGCCTCAATCCGCTGATTCAGCATGTAGTGAAAGGCACGCCGGTTTCCGTCGTGGTCGACCTGATATTGCGCTATGGCCAGAATGAATTCCTGGACATGTTCAAGCGCACTTACGACGGCCATTCAGCAGCGCCACCTACCACCGATGAAACCTTCGCCACCAACGCTTACGCATTCTTCTCGGCATTTTCACCAGAGCAGTCCCAAAGCATCGTCACCCGATCAATAGGCGAATACGGAAACGCGGATTCATGGGCAAAACTGGCTGGGGAGTCGACACCCATCGGCCTGGCGCTGCGCAATTCCCTGAAGCACCTCAGTGAAATCGTCATTGAACGCGATGACGGTTATCCCGGACGCGGACTGGAGCTCTACGATCCGCTGACCGGCGAAGGTTTCATCACCGCGCAATGGCTCGCCGATCGTGCGCAGATGTTGGCCCGGTTGATTGCTCGATCCCAGGGCTCGTTTGGAGAACAATCGCTGCAGAAGTTTTCCTACTCCGATCTCGCCTCAGCCAAACAGGCGCTGATGACCACCGGTGTGTTGAACCCGCTGGTGATGTTCGGTGATGACGGCGCGCGGTCTTTCGCGGGCGGTGCGAACACGGATCATCTGTATGGCGGCGCGGGCAATGACACGATCAACGGGCTGGCAGGTCACGATGTCATCGAGGGTGGACGCGGCAACGACTTGCTTGGCGGAGGCGACGGCAATGATGCGCTGTACGGAATGGCCGGTGATGATGTTTTGCTCGGAGGAAAGGGTAACGACTCTTTGAGCGGTGGCGAGGGCAGCGACCGCTATGAGTTTTCCAGCGGTGATGGCATCGATGAAATCTTCGACGCCAACGCCAATGGGCAGCTATGGATCAACGGCTCGCCGATTCCTTCACTCAAACGTCGCGGCCCTTTGAGCAATATCTGGTCTACCGAAGATCAGGCCATCACCCTGACTCTCATCGAAGAACTCAGCGAACCCACGCTCAACATAAAATATGGCCTGAACGATCTCGTCGTTATCAAGAACTTCCAGCCTGGAATGCTTGGCATCCGACTTCCTGAACTCCACGACCCTACGATCTCTGCTCCCGATCTGGTTCTCCAGGGCGACTGGAAAGCGAAAGATATCGAGCCCAATGTTCCCGGTGATCAGTTCTCATACGATGAGCTGGGCAACGCCTTGCTATTACCCAACGTAAAACACAGAAACAAGGCCGATGTGCTCTACGGCTCTGCAAAAGACGACCTCATTCTCGGACTTGGCGGTTCTGATCGATTATTCGGCAAGGCCGGAAACGATCAGTTGTTTGGGGATAAACAGACGACGCTCGAAAAGGCCATGGCCGCTGGCGACGTTAAAGGGAAAACAGCTCGAGGTGATTGGCTTGATGGAGGGGCAGGTCACGATTTGCTCATCGGTACGGCATCCCAGGACGTGCTTCTGGGCGGTAACGATCGGGATACGCTGATTGGAGGTGCCGGAGATGACGTTTTATCAGGGGATGAAACGACCGGCGCGTTGGAGCAGAAATGGGGATTCACACGCGTCAAAGTTCTTATAGACGGTGGTGTCACCAGTCACCGAACGGACTTTTCAAAGGCCTCCTTTAACAGTTCGACGCAGGGCGATAACGATGTTCTCTACGGCCAGGGCGGCCGCGATGTTCTCAATGGTGGATGGGGTGACGATCTGCTTGATGGCGGAACTGAAGATGATCTTCTTGGAGGGGATGGCGGGAATGACACTCTGGCCGGAGGAAGCGGTAACGACACAATGATGGGAGATAACCTCGACTGGGGCGGTGGACTGCAAAGCAAACACCATGGCAACGATGTATTGGACGGTGGCAGTGGCGATGATTGGCTCGCTGGTAACGGTGGAGCCGATGCGATTTATGGTGGCTCAGGTAATGACACTCTCCACGGGGATGACGATGTACTGAGCGGCGTTGCCGGTGACGCCGCCCACTTTTTTGGAAATGACCTGCTGGACGGTGGTGCGGGAGACGACAAACTTTTGGGCGGCGGGGCGAATGATCTGCTGTTCGGAGGGGAAGGTAACGACGTGCTTGCCGGGGACAATGCTGAGCATCCGATTCGCTACCACGGCAATGATTTACTTGATGGTGGAGCGGGCGATGACACACTTCAGGGAATGGGTGGCTCCGATACCCTGATCGGCGGGGCAGGAGCTGACGCGATGGATGGCGATGTGTCCAACCTGCAGTCAGGTGGAATCAACAATGATTACCTTCAAGGCGATGAAGGAAACGATACCCTTCTGGGAGGCTTGGGCGCCGACACGCTTTATGGCGGCGCTGATGATGACATTTTATCCGGCGACTACGAGCACACAGCCGAAGCCGAACACGGCGCAGATTATCTGGACGGTGGTTCAGGCAACGATACCTTGTTGGGCGGTGGTGGGAACGACACGTTATTGGGCGGGCAGGGTGTAGACCACCTTCGTGGCGATTCAGGCAATAACGTTTTTGATGGCGGTGCCGGTAACGACGTGCTGGAAGGCCATGACGGAGCTGATGTTTATTATTTCGGGACTGGTGATGGTCTTGATGTAATCACCGATTCGGGCGGCAGCAATATCATCAAGTTCGGTGCCGGGTTTTCTGCGGAAAGTCTGAAGGCCGATATCATTGATGTTTCCGTAGGCCGAGTATTGCGGCTGTTCAATGGTGAGGGGGACGCCATCCTTATCAGGAATTATGAAGAATGGAAGAATTCAACGTTCACGTTTAGCGATGGTGTCATTCTCGGCTATCAAGAGGTCATGAAAAAAACGCTGCCAGCCGTAGATATCATCGAACCGCCAGCAGGGGATGGAGTGCTGGCCAAAGAAGAAGATAAAGACATTATTGCAGACGAAGAACAGGTTGCTGTTCCGGACCAATCAGGGATCGTTGTTCCTGGTGAGGAACGAAGTAATGCCATTGATCATAACGTTGGCTGGACAGACAGGTTCCTGGCGGAGCTCAAAGCAACGCGTTCCAAAAGCAGGCATGTAACAGGTTTTACTTTGAATAACCAAGGTGTTTGGGTTCGGAGCTATATAGCCACCAGCGATACGGGATATATCACCCACACTGATGTGATCAATGAAAGCACCGAAACGGGTACATTGTCTGAAACACCTCAATGGATGGAGGCTGCCACTGGTGATGCGGTATTTAGCGAAAGACAGACAAACTCTACATCCCAATCCAGTTTTCGAGAGGTCAAGAAAGAGGGCACAGCAGCGCCGTCATCCCTGATACCACGTTATTTTCGATCTGGCACTGCCAGCGGTTTTTCATTCAAAATCGGCGACGCAATTGTCGCGGATAGAAATGATTCTGGCGCTATTGAAGGGTGGTACATCTATCCCGCTGAAAGTTTCGCGGCGGGCGAAACTGTCCGCAGGGAATTTCGGAGGGATGTCACAACTGAAACGATCAAACATAAAGTTGTCCGCGGCGACGATGTCGGTGGGCGAGTTAATGTCGAAGTCGGCAATCTTTTCCAGGGTGGTGCGGGCGATGACCTGATCGTCGCCTATTCTGGGTTTCTACTTAATTATGGCTCTGTTAATGACAGGATACCGGGTGCCTTTTTGTCCGCCGGGGCAGGCAACGATACCCTGCTCGGTTCTGAAGGCGCTGATTATTTAGTGAGCGGCGCAGGGGATGATTACCTGTACGGTGAAAACGGTGCCGATACTTACATCGTGCAGGCACATGCTGGCGCAACGACCATTATCGCGGATGTGCTGAATCCGGTTTTTCTCCGACCTGAAGTAGGTGTTGCCGGATGGAAGGACGAGTATGGATTGGTCGATCAAGATACTGTCGTGCTTCCAGAGGACGCGACGCAGGAGAATTTGCAGCTCAGTTGGGGCGCAACACTCATTGAAGCAGTGAATGTTGAGTTGGCACCTGATCCGCGTCGTGATGCCTTTCGCCATCCGCCTCGGGCGAAAATGCTCTATTCGACACTCGATATTAAATGGGGTAGGTCGCAGAAAGTTCGCATTGTTCTACCCAATGCCGGAGATATTAAGGGTTCCGGTATCGAGGTTGTAAAGTTTGCAGATGGATCAAGCGTTACTCTCAAAGAGCTGTTTGGCTCCAGTCAGCTGGGTCCTGCCCCGGATACTTATCACAATGGTCTCTTGGTCGATAATGCGGCCAGTGCCAAATCCATGAGAGATGGCCAAGCGCTCCCACTGGTGGGAAGTCACGGTAATGACACGCTAAGCGGCGCAGGTGAAATCAGAGGTATGCAGGGACATGATGTGCTGATGGGGAGTGTCGACGATGATGTGCTGCTCGGGGGTCCCGGTAATGACACATTGTCTGGTGGTGCTGGCAACGATCTCTATAAATACGATGGTCTTGGAAGAGACTTGATTGACAACACCGGGGGTGGAATCGATGGAATCGATTTTTCTGGTGTGGATCTACCTATTGAACAATTAAGGTTTCATCGCGATCAGGATGATCTTGTCATAGTGGTCAGTTATGGCATGGGCCCCAAGATTCGAGTGGCTAATCATTTTTCTGGAGGCGAAAGCGCGATTGGGTTCATAAGGGTTAGCGGTGAAGGAAAGACAGTTCAAGACTACACCGCAATGCAAATTGCCGAACGACTGCATCCTCTTCCGCCACTGCGTGATGTGGAGGATATTCTAGTAAAAGAAAATGAAGAGTCGCGGCTCGCGTTGGCCGAGATAATTCAGTTCTACGAACTGAACATGTGACCGCAATAACTTCAGATTGAGGGAACCGCGATGGGACCAAGAGGTGATCATCGCGGGCAATCAATCTCAATACTGCGTCAAATCCGCCAACGGATGCCGCCCCTCCCAAACCTTGTGAAAGTGCGCCTCGACCACCGCATCCGGCACGTTGCTCACGTCCGGCCAGTGCCAGTGCGGCTTCTGATCCTTATCGATCAACCGCGCGCGAACCCCTTCGCTGAACTCCGGATGCCGGCAGCAATTGAGGCTCAGGGTGTATTCCATCTGAAAGACCTCGGTCAGCGACATATGCCGGGCACGGATGATCTGTTCCCAGACCAGATGTGCCGTCAGCGGCGAGCCTTCGCTCATGGTTTTCGCCGCGCGGGCGATCAACGGATCACTGCTGTCGCGTTGCAGGCTGATGGCTTTCCACGCGCAGGCCACATCGCTGACGTCGAGCAGTTCGTCGATCTGCTGACGGCGCGGCAGCCACTGCGCTTCAGGCATCTGCGCCACGGCTTCCTGCTGCAACGCCTTTAGCAGGCTGTTGAGTTGCACGTCGGTCTGCTCCTGCCAATTCAGCTGCAACAGGCCTTCGATCAATTGTGGCTGCTGCTCGTCGAGCAGGAAGCGGTCGGCCAGATCCAGATCGATTGCATCACGAGCGTTCATATGTGCGCCGGTCAGGCCCAGAAACAAGCCGAGCTTGCCCGGCAGCCGCGCGAGAAACCAACTGGCGCCGACGTCGGGATACAGACCGATGGTAATTTCCGGCATCGCCAAGCGGCTGCTCGGTGTGACGATCCGCGTACTGGCACCTTGCAGCAAACCCATGCCGCCGCCGAGCACGTAACCATGACCCCAGCAGATCAACGGTTTTGGATAGGTGTGCAGGCTGTAATCCAGGCGATATTCCGCGCTGAAAAACTGCGCGGCCAGCGGCGGCACTTCGCCGGGATGGGCGCGACAGGCCTCGACCAGGCTGCGCACCTCGCCGCCGGCGCAGAAGGCCTTGGCGCCGTTGCCGCGCAGCAGCACACAGACGATTTGCGGATCCTTGGCCCAGGCGTTCAGCTTGTCGCTGAGGGCGTTGATCATCGGCAGGGACAGCGCATTCAGCGACTTTTCAGCATCCAGGCTGGCGATACCGATGCGGGCGCCGTCGGTGCCGGTGAGTTCTTCGAAGTGCAGATTCATCGTGACCTCGATCGGGAATTTGAACGATCAGTATGATCGTTGTGTGGGAAAGTGCCGGATCTGCGTCAGATCAATTGACAAGCGTGGTCGGCTTTCCTAGGGTTCGCCCCATTGTTTTTGCCGGGTATGACCATGACTGCTGACGACCGTATCAAACTCGAAC
>Ga0105250_10001697_pt1 | contig 11629 bp, 11 predicted proteins | sample KBSS54metaG_FD_80425 | JGI IMG/M metagenome (GOLD analysis project Ga0105250, IMG submission 80425) | Switchgrass rhizosphere microbial communities from Kellogg Biological Station, Michigan, USA - KBS S5-4 metaG | ecosystem: Host-associated > Plants > Roots > Rhizosphere > Soil | place...
GAATGGCTGGATTGCAGCAGGGAGTTACTTTATAATTCACCGCCACGGCCCCTTAGCTCAGTGGTTAGAGCAGGCGACTCATAATCGCTTGGTCGCTGGTTCAAGTCCAGCAGGGGCCACCAATTTATCAATGACTTATATTTAATTAAGTTTTTTAGAATTTCTCCAGGATACCTATAGGATACTTTAAGTAAGTAATCTGGAGTACCGATTTGGCTGAAATGCCTAACCGGCCAGTTGGGTCGTAGCGGCCATGTTTACTGGAAAAGCCTTTTGGCGACTGAAAACCTAAGCGCTACGGGTCTGAATTTCTTGCTCCCAACTCATCAAGAGACGGCAGGAACCTTTTGTGGAGGTCATATGATTGACTCTATAAAGGGCTCAGACCTGCTGTCAAAGCGTATGGTGGCCTTGAGTGGCCTTCTGATAACGCTAAGCAACATTGGTCTAAGTCCATTTGTTGCCGTGCCTGTCGGCATCGCTCTTGTGTATATTTTACGTAAGTAGCAGCGTAACAAGCCCGGCCCGGCGAAAGCCGGGCCACCCATTCTTAGAGTGCTTCATCCTCACTTAACATTTCTGGCGCTAAATCTAAAAGTTCAGAGACTTCATTTAATCTCTTCTTAGAAAACATCCAAGCTTTCCCACCCCAACGAACTGTTATCCATTTTCCGCTCAGTTCTTTGAGTTGTTCCGCATAATCATTTGTGTCCCCTACCACTACAAACGCCTTTTCGGTGTAATCGATTAAGCGGATCTCATTAGAGCTAGAAGTTTTTTTTGCCTTAGCTTTTGGGATCGAAGCGGCAAGCGAAGAGCTATCAGCATCAAATTTCTTATCTTCGTGACTTTTCGCTGCCTTGACAGCTTTCACATCCACCACCGTGTTAACTGAAACTTCTCGCAAAACGATTGTTAATTGGCGAGAAAGCTTCATTTTAAGCTCATCGACATTCGTATATTGCTCTTGTATCCCCTTCTCTCGAATACTTTTTTTAAACTCTTTGAGTTTCTCAAGTTGTTGTGTATCAATAGCATCGAGGTCAACTTGTTTTTTCGAATAATAAAGCATTACCGGTTTTTGTTGCCTCAGAAACCACTTAATCTCTTCAACAGTGCCACTTTCTTCAACTCCAGTAGGTGAACCTAATCGAGTCCAAAAAGCACCAATCAACATGTCGCAGTTTCTAACCACTTGATTGTTGATAATACCCTGAGGTCTATCTCCCATAGTTGGAGCGCTATGCGACTCCCATTTAACTGGTAATAAAACAAAACCAGTTTCATGAGAATTGAGGGCATTCCACTCGTAAAGACTCTCAGTAATGGCTTCTCTTTCTTCAGGAACATCTGATGGGGATGCAATCAGAACATTCAACACAGTTGCTGGAAATGACATTTTTTTTCCTCAATGATCTCATATGTAGGAATGGCCAACGATATTGCATTCTTTCTTTTACGTTTAAAATACCATCAACATCGAGCTATATGCCATTGAGATTTAACAATCTTTCTTTGTGAGAAAGACTCATTTCAAAAGCGAACTCCTCATGTTCGGCTTGGAAAGTACCGAACGCCATAAGCGCGGATACTGCGGGGTCTATCTTATTTGAGGACTTCTTTTTGTTGGGCTTAATATTGGCATTAGCGTCAGACTCCATAACCACGTTACCAATCGCCCAAGCAAGAACAGGATCGCCACGATGGCGCACAACCCTGCGGTTAACAAATACCTCAAAGGATTTCGCTACCGGGCTGAACTTGAGATAGGTTTGCGGGAATGGCTCAACATCGAGTCCAGCCCCCTGGAGTTGGGTACGCAGATGTGTGGCATTCCATGTATCGAAGCCCACCAGCCGAATGTTGAAGGTTTCAGCATCACGCAGGATATCGTCACGGATACGGTCATAGTCGATACAGTCGCCGGGTGTGGTGCGTATCCAGCCCGCTTTTACCCAATGGCGATAAATGGCGCGGTTTTTGTTGGCGACGTTAAGCAGCTGCGCTTCCGGCAGGTAATGACGGGTTAGAAGTCGTATCTCCCTCTCGAACGGGAAAGCATAGCTCACGCTGGTAATATCACTGGTAGAAGAAAGGTCAAATCCGGCGTAACATTCCATTCCAGCCAGATCTTCCTCGGTATAGTCGAGTGCACAGGCATCCCATGCCCCGGCCCCCATCCACGGAGTGGAGCCCTGACACCAGATATTGAAACGTTTGGTCAGCATTTCCACCCACTGCGACGGTATGCCCCGTGCTTTCTGGATGGTGGACTCCAGTTTCGCCGCGTCAACGGACACATACAGGTTAGGGTTAGCCTTGATCCACATTTCCGGCTGCTCAACCTCGCTTTCGTCGTCCAGCTCGTAGATTAGGACAAACAGCGAATCATTTCTCTCCTCCCCGGCCAGAATCTGGCAGCAGTAGTCATAATGCTGTTTGTAGGCGGAGACAACGTTACTTCCGGCGGTAGTGATGGCGAATAAAATCGCCTCCGGTCGTGCACCCATGCCCAGTTCAAGCGCGGAATAAACACCGTTATCGGGGTGAAGGTGATATTCATCGACAATCGCCAGACTGGGGTTAGTCCCCTCAATGGTGGCCGCTTTCGCCGCCAGCGGCTTTAACTGGCTGTTGCTCTTCGGAAAAATGACCTTATGCGCCTGAATATTGACGCGCTTTTTCAGCGGTTTTGACAGCAGGCACATCTGGCGGGCATCGTCGAACACTATTCGGGCCTGATCCCGACTTACCGCCGCCGTGTAGATATCCTGCTGGCCCTTCTCCATTACCAGAAACCAGTTAGCCAGCATGGCGGCCACAGTGGATTTGGCATTCTTACGCGGCACCTCAATAAAGGCGCTGCTGTACTTACGGCGGCCTGATTCCCTGGCTTTAAAGCCCAGCAGATTTGCAAAGGCGAACTGCTGCCATGGCTCCAGCTCGATTGGCTGGCCCCGAAGCGGTCCTTTGACGTGAGGACAGAGCCGCGAGAACGCAATGAAACGCTCTACGGTCGCCGTATCGAACTCATAACGGGGGTCATTCAGGTCTGAAAAGTACCTTTCCACGGCCTGTTTTACGCGCCTACAGGCCGGAATTTCGCCCGTTTTTATCGCGTTTGCGTACTCACTCCAGACGGTCAAGCTCGTCTTCCTCTTCCGTTTCCACCGGGTTACGGCGGCGGCTTACCGGATCAAAACCCAGCAGCGACGACATTTTAATCATGATTTTTTCAGCATCGGCCTTTGCGCTCAGCGCCGGATTTCGGCTCTCACCGCCCTGGCTGTTAATAATGCTGAATCCACGGCTGACAAGGTCTTCCACGGCTTTGCGGTACATCGAATAGTTAACGCAAAAAAGCTCAAGGTTATTCCAGTCGGCTGGAGTCAGATCACCGCGTTCGGCCAGTTGCTTCGCCTTCGCTTTCCACTGCTGCGCGGCTAACTCGTCAAGATAAGCTGGCGGTTTTGGTGGTCTTGCCATAAAAATTTCTCGTTTCCATCGCGTTTTATTTTCAAAAAAATCACCGTGCGTAAAAATTTGAGGAGGCAGGCGGTGCCTTGTAGCAGGGGGGTTGTCATGAAAACCTCCCCCACCCCGCCCACGTCCTCTTGCAGTGCGCGATTACAGCCTCGTATCTTCATATATCCAGTCACTACGCTTTGCGGCCCGCTCTTCCTGATCCCGGTACAGCCCTGCTTTACGGTTCGCTTTGGTGGCGGGATCCTGCCTGGTGGTCTTGTAGTTATGATGCGTCTGGCACAGAGGTTGATGATTCCATTCAGGCCAGAACAGAACATCATCACCGCCGTTGATAGGAATGATGTGATCGACAATCTTCGCAGCTACATAGTTGCCCAGCTTCTGGCATTCCACACACAAAGGATGATGCTTCAGATACTGAGCCCGATATTTTTCCCATGAAGCAGAGTAACCTCGGGCGCGACGATGGCCACGGCGGGCGTCTTGATCCCGCCATGCCTCACGTCGATGCTCATCGCACTTACCAGACTTAACTCGTTTATTGCATCCCGGCTCCGTACACCGGCGAAGAGGTTGCCATGGCATCAGTACACCCCCACATCACGATAGACAGACCACAGTGCAGAGATGGCCATGGGGATCTCTTTCATCTCCGCTTCGCTAATCATCGTCCGGTATTCGTACAACAGGGAGATGTACATCAGACAGCCAATCTTGATCGCCGGAGTGAACTCAAGACCAGTTTCAAAGCGCTTGCCAATATGCTTCTGGCAAACTTCCAGGGCCGCGTTGATGTATACCTGAATCAGCATGTCTTCATCATCAGCATCAATACGACAGTGCAATTTGGCTTCAGTCAGCGTAATCAGTTCAGTCATCCGAGACTCCTCCCTTACACAACAGTTCAAGGCTGGTACGATTGTTGTCAGGAATGGCGGCTACAATGCCAAATACATCACCGCCAGTGACTGATGTATGGCAGAGAACACGTTGCCCCTGTTTCACATCACGACGAAAACGTATCCAGATCCTCAGCGTGGCATCTGATAAAAGCGAGCCAGAAGTCGCCAGCTCACGTCCGGAGATCCCTTTGACCTCAGCCCAGACCGTTGCATAATCTACCCAGCTAGTTACTGGCTCACCCAGTGGGCCACGCCCTGATTCAAAACGTTGTAAGGTAACGCGGTGCTTCAATCTGCCCGGTTTCATTTATCACCTCCATTTTCATGGCTGCTGATCTTAACTTCCTGTTTCCATGCCTGACTAAACTCGTCTCCCCCTTCACGCGGAGGCATTCCTTCACGTTCGCGAGCTTCGTTCGGGTTCATAATTCCGTTCTTTATTCCACGCTCATACGTCACGTATCGCTCAGTTGGTGTTGCCCGGAGAAGGTCTGCAGAATCAAATTCAACTAAGTAACGACTGCCGGGCACAGGTGAAGCCACCAGCAGAGCTGCTTTAATTTGTTGTTCGAAATTCGCCAGCCATGGACGCATTGTCATGGTGAGAAAAGCGCGGCTTGCCTCACTGAAATTGCTGTGAGTGCTGTTGCTGTATTCCTGGAGGAAAATTGGAGAGACATTGAACATGCGGGCAATGTCTTCAATGGTGAAACGGCGTGAAGCCAGCCATTCGGCATCCTGATTGCTCATGCCAAGCTGCTTGTAATCCATACCACCTTCAAGGATCGGTGTTTTACCGGCGTTTCGTGCACCTTTGTAACGCTCAAGCGCGCCCAATGCCTGCTTACCTTTCACGCTATCGAGCCATTCTGCCGTAGTGACTACGCCCGCCGCCATCATGCCATCTTTCATAATGCTGGCACCGTGGCGCTGCTGCGCCAGCCCTAACCCAAGCGCCTCACGGCAGACGGTAATTGGAGAACGCCCCAGAAAACCATCATCGGTGGCGTAACGAAGATGCAAGATCTCTTCCTGGAGGTAAGTGCGTACAGCTCCTGTATACGGTTCAGTAATAGTGTATTTGTACTTATGTTGGCCGATACGCTCAGGAACAACCGCCCCAGGCGCATACGGGTGCAGGGATTCCGGCTGCCCGTCGCGGCCCCATTGGATCACCGCATAGGCGTTACCGTTTAGCAGACAATGACGCATCATCGTGCGCTTGAATTGGTAAGGTGTCTGGCAGTCGTTCGGTTGCTCGTTCAGGAGAAAAACTACCGGATGATTGCTCAGCCATTCCCGCGCCTCTCGCCCGTTATCGTTACGCACACGGTAGAGGTAGCAGGGCATTGTTGCCACCGCTTCACTGATAACTGACACGGCGTTCATCACCGCCGGCAGAGATTCCGCTGTACCCGCAGACACATACTCGCCTGATCCGGTATTTGCAATCCCTGCCATCGCCAGAAACTCATCAATGGTCATGCTGCGCTGCTCGAAGGGTTCAGACTTACGGCCAAACGGCCAGATATTCCACATATCAAAGCCCCGCTAATTCAGCCCAACGGCGACGGTTATCGGCAGCTCGGCGCAGTTCAGGATGTTGGGAGAAAAGCGAACGGTGCGCGATTTCCACGCCAGATTCAGGATAAGCAGGCATAGACGTAACTGTGATTTCCCGTAGTTCGGCGGCGGTCACAGTGCGCAGGTATGGAGACTGGCCGATATCCCACGCTTCTTTCAGCGCGCGGAAACCAAAACTCATGCCGGAAATATCCCCACGTTCCACCAGCTCCACCACATCATTCCCAAGCTGGGTATTCGGTGGAGTAAGTTCGAAGCGCAGCCCGGTATCGTCCTCGGACAGCACCAGCGTGCCAGATTTAGTGCGCCCCAGCAGTTGGGTATAGTTATGCTCATACAGCGCACGCACATCGCTACCGGATGCCAGGCTGTCTTTAAACGCCCCCGGCGCGAACTGCTCACGAAATTCATCCCAGATAACTTCTGACAGACTGTTCCAGCGCACCGCATAGCCCACCAGCTTTTTGTCGCTGGCGCTTAGTTCGGAGGTTCGGATTTCAAAATCAATTGTTTTCATTGTTGGACTCCACAGAGGGCAAAAAGGGGCCGAAGCCCCTTAAACATCAGATCAGGAACCAGAGCCGGAAAGCTCGAGCACCTTAATGGCGTTGGAGTCCACCACGCCGCCCCCCAGGTATTTATCGGTGTGTACCTTGTAGAATCCCGGTTCGGTGATGTTGTCAGGACGAGTGCGCACACCAGTGGTGTGATCGACAATGAAGTAGCCGCGCTTGAAGTCGCCAACCGCGAGGAACGCTTTACCCGCCTCCGCATCCGGCATGGTTTCCAGATACTGGACAGGACGGCCCAGCAACGTATCGGGAGAACCGGCAACCAGACGATCGCGCCAGATGTAATCACCGTTGCCGTTTTTCAGCTTCTGCAATTTTGCAGCGGTGTTGGAGTTCATCACCCATACGGCGTTTTTGCGGTATTTGGCTTTCAGCTTATACAGCAGGTCAATCAGACCATCAGAGGAAACGTCAGCGGCCTCCATTTTCTCCAGGGTACCGAATGGACGGGTTTTATCGCTGGTGGCCGCACGAGGGTAAGACAGGAAGCCTTTGGATTTTTTATCACCATCGCCGTTTACCAGGTCGTTCTCTTCAGTGGTAGTGAATGTGTCTGCCACCTCAGAGGACAGCCAGCCCAGAATATCCACTTCGGAGAAGTCGAGAATCTCCTGGGTAGTTTTCGGGTAGGCGTAGATTGGATTCAGCTTAATATCCACGCGCTCAAGTTTCGGCGTAGCTGTTTCGGCGCGCTCTTCATCTTCGGTACCACGTTTGACCGCCGCGCCGCCCACAGATACCAGTTTCTGGTATTCGTTGGTTTTGGTGGTCTTCACAGTGGCTATAGAGCGCATAACGCTCTCATCCAGCAACTGGCGCATGATCTCTTTGTCCAGTTCAGGGATAACGGTATAGCCGCCCTCAGCAGGAACCAGTGTGGAGAGTGAGCGCGTATCCCCCGTCATAATGTAGTGCCGCAGTTCGTCATTGCACACCGGCTCACCTTCAATGGAAGTACCAAGCAGATTTCGCTGAACATCTGCAACGGCTTCAAGGCGGGTGATTTCAACTTCAAGCGAATCTGCCTGGGCGCGGAGTTCGTCGAACTTTTTACCCTCTTCTTCGTTCAAGCTGCGCTTTTCGGTATCGGCTTTGTCCAGCATGGAACGCATCTGGGTTTTAAGTGCAGCTTTCTGCTGGCGTAATTCGAGTAATTTCTTCATGGAGTGGTTTCCGTAACAATTAACGTTGAGACGTGAAACCAGCGCTTCAAGGGATGTCGACCCGGAGAAGGTACCACGGTTCAGGCGGAAGAATCGGGTGGACAGTGGCGGCTCACGTCTGAGTGCCACCCATCAAGATATACATGAAAAATATAATAAAAAGACCTGCATCATGACCGAGTAAGATGGGGTATGTTTAGTTATAAGTAATTTACAAAACAAGCGATTAGAACTATTGTGAAAAACTCAAAGACACTAAATAATTAAGGGCTTTTATGACTACAAATGACGTTATGGGTGCCTTGTTCGCTCAGCAAAGGATGCAGATTCTTCACATTGGCAAGCATCATGATGAATTTAGCGATGCATATCTCCATGCTTGGGAGTCTGGTGTTTACCCATTGATGAGTGATACCGATGGCAGCGTACCCCGTAAACCTCACGAGTTTTATGCCCAGTATTTCACCGCATCAAAAGATAAAGTTGAATTTCTGTTAAAGCGTCTTGATGACGCTTGGCGTAAAAATGAAGGGCTCACATTTTATGACCTGGAGGATGAATTAGGCGTTCGAGGCTACAACTCGCAAGGTTGGGATAGAGGTGATTTAATCGACATTTGCCGTTATCTGTACCTGGACGGTTGCTATGATGATGCGTTTTGGTCTGCGCTAGTTGAGAACGGAAAATGCCCTAGCGAGGCGCTTAGTCTAACTTCAAAGCTTAAAAGAGAAGTTGATATCAATTTCTGACCGATCAAAGGCCTGGCACTAGTCCAGGCCTGTGTTTACTTCTCGCTCATCCACTTCGGTGGGTTTGGTAACAAAGCCCTGTATCCTTCCAAATGCTCAAGTAAGGCATCAAGCTGTTCTGTATTTGTGACGATACGTTCCCCAGAGAGGGTATGCATAATGAAACCGTGCGGATCGCCCCAAAAAAAAGCTTCTTGCTCTAATGCCTCCCGGTAATCAGCAGTAGGCATTGAATCCAAACCGGTTAGATTAAACTTTTCCATACGTTCTTCATTTGTGATTGGCATGTCTCGACTCCAGACCTAAAAAATAAATATCCCTCAAACTACTAGCCTTTCTGATTCTTTAAAAATAATAAATAAATTCAATGCATTAAAAAATCAAACTTTGAAGTATAAGATACTTTCTTTTACATCAACTGACTGATAGATATCTGATTGTTCGAGTAGGTAGATCCGCTAAACAATTTATCGGATGAAGGATTTTTGAATACAAGAAAACCCGACCGAAGTCGGGTTGATTTCAAAACAACTAGCACTCAGCAGTTGCATACGGGGATAGCAAATACCTTCGCCCGTTTAGGATAACTCAGAGTCCCGTCAGGGTTGCGTTTGTAGGGTCTGAAGATAACCTCACAAGCGTTACCACATTTTGGACAGATTCCGTTAGCCATAAACATTACCTGTTTTTATGTACAAGGTGTAATCCCATCCAGCCTTGTAACTACTCAGGTTAACCGCTATTCTTAAGTTCTCATGCTTAAGAGACGCAGTTAATCTGCACTCTGGAAGGAAATCCATTTTCTTCCCCCTAAAGCCCCGCTCCCCAGCGGGGCTTTTTTGTTTAGTCGTTGGCTGGTTGTGAAACAGCAAAGGACTCTACAATGTTACTGATTCTTTTCGCCTCGTCTTTAGTCAGGTCACGAGGCAGATTACTAATCATAACGATAAGCTCTTCGCGAAGCGGAATGGGCAATTCAAAAGTTTTAGCAGCATTACTCATTGCACTAAGCATTGGAGATTGCGTAGTTTTGACTGGCGATCTGCGCTGTTTAACCGTCACGTCTTCACCTTTCTCATGAGCGATAAATTTTGCTACAGCTCCGTTAAATCGGCTGATATACGATTTCTGCGTATCTTCAGCAATACCATTAGCCATTACGTAGGTGTTAATGATGCTATTGGTATCCCACGTATCTGCGGTTGCGGTATCTGAAATGTAAGCTTTTACCAAGTAGCAAACGCTACGCACGTTGCCAGCTGTGCTTGGTGAAGCCCCAGTAATCTCGACGTACTGGTCAATAAAATTGTAAAAGTTACTTTTGGACAGGTCCATAACTCCTACCTCCTTAAGCTAGAAGAGCTCAACATGTAATCATAATGGCACAACAACCTTTCTCACGCAAGATCACAACACACAAGATCTTTCAAAGATCGATAGGATTAGCAAAATATTGTGAATTGGAGTGATGTGGAGTGAAGTGCAATGAATAGCAATGATGCATTATGAACAAGTGGGTATCAAAGTATACTATATATGGTGGAGTGGTTTTTCCGCTAACCTCTATGATATTGCTTCCTTGCGCATTTAATATCGCACTTTCAATCCGCGCATTTCACTGCGCGAAACGTAAAGCCCCGCGCAGTACTTAAAGCCTGAATTGGCGTGGGTTTAAAAGGTTCCCTACCCGCATTGCGCACATATTCCATATATACATGAAAGAAATGCGCTAGCTGTGCATTAATTGACCAAACCGCACACGTAGCGCATTTCACATCGCACTTATTGAGATTTCAGAACGGTAACGTCACCCATAACATCCACCTCAACTATGCCGTCACGTACCAGCTTCTCCAGCCATCGGGTAAAGCCTTTGCGCCCATTCTCCCCCATCAAAGCGATCATATCGTCGCGCAATACAGAGCGGTTGCATGATTCACCTTTAGCTTTACGGCTACGAATAGACTGCCAGAGTGCTGCATGGTTCCCAGTAAGATGCTTTACATCAGCCAGCTCTGGATCAAGGTCTCGAGCTTCGCGTGGCAAGTCCTGCACCACCAGCGACGAAATGAGCTCACCATCACGATCAGTAAACAACTCCACCGGACGCAGATCGAATGCAGCTTGTTTCGGCTCCTCCGCATCTTTCATCTTCGTACAAGTCAGGATTATCGCTCCACCGTCACCCTCACGCCGGATGTTGAACTCAGCATCAAGTGCCGCTCTGAAAGCACTAGAACCTCGTGCACCTTTGGTATCGTCTTTACCTGAATGGTGCACCACCAGCAACGTGGCCCCCGTCTCACGCTTGATAACGTCGCAGCCTTCAATAAACGCCCCCATATCACGAGCATCGTTTTCATCATTACCACCGAAACACCGCGCTAGTGTATCGACCACAATCAGACGTACCGGTTGCCCGGTTCTGGACTTAACATCACGCGCAGCTTTGATCATCTCTTGCATTTCCTCACGGCGAACTGGGAAAACCGGACGGTTGACCAAGTACAGGTTATTCAGTTTCACACCGTGTTTTTTCTCCCAGGCCTTTATTCGCCTTGGGACGCCAATACCACCTTCACCCACTACATACATCACAGCGCCGGCTGATACTGACTTTCCGGCCCACTTCATCCCAGCAGCAATGTGGCAAGCCCAGGACACCGCCAGAAAACTTTTATACGAACCGCTCGGTCCGTAGATGCTGCTCAAGCTGTTAGAGGGGAGATAACTCTTTAACGTGTAATCCTGCTCCTGATCGTACCCATCAGAGCCCACGCTTAGCGGAAGGCTGTGCCGCAGTGACTCCTCCCGCACAGAGACTTCAACCTGTTCGCGCAGACGTAAAAGATATTCTCTCCAATCCTCTGGCTCATGGTCGGGAATGCCTTTATACAATTTGGCATCCTCCACACCCGCCAGAGCCAATTTTTCTGCAATGCTATTAATCTGAATAGGTGCAATGTTCCCGGCCAGGTATATACGCGCGGAACGACGACCATCATCCACAATGCGCAGGTTATCCAACTCTGCCAGTTGCTTAGGCCCGAGGTAAACAGGTGGTGTGGTATCTTCGGCAATTTGTTTACCCAGCCCCTCTTCCCATCCCTTTGCGTGGGCATATGCATCAGATCCAGCAAAAATAACTGCCTCCGTAAATTTTTCCTTTGGCA
>Ga0105250_10001698_pt1 | contig 11622 bp, 10 predicted proteins | sample KBSS54metaG_FD_80425 | JGI IMG/M metagenome (GOLD analysis project Ga0105250, IMG submission 80425) | Switchgrass rhizosphere microbial communities from Kellogg Biological Station, Michigan, USA - KBS S5-4 metaG | ecosystem: Host-associated > Plants > Roots > Rhizosphere > Soil | place...
AATAACGGCGCAGCGGGCAGTCGGCAGGAAGTCGGTTGGGTTAAATACGTCGAATGTTGGTTGTTATCCGGCGCAAATCGGGAAGCGTCTGACGATACCTAAGCCATTTTGCGGCAAAGCAAAATTTCAACATCACCCATTGGAAGGTTTGCATAAGGCGTTCATTGATCGCAGTGATTGATATTGGGTTCCGCGCAGTTATCGGCGTAGTACTTCAGCACTCGTTTATATAATGACGGCACAGGTTTTTGCGGGGGAATAATTAGCGGTAAATTAATTACATATCGTGGGCAGAGTTTGCCATTATCCAGCCAAGCCTCTTTTAAAACCCGTTCAACCTATGGGGAAAGGTTGACGAAAATGGCTGATCAGCTTGGGAATAATGTTGTAACCCGCACCCATGATAAATGTTGGCGATAATGTTCCCGACTCCCCTTTACCAAGCCTGTCGGCTATATCGGGCAGCGCATGCAAACTGTGCAGTGAATTTTTAACGTAAAATAACCCCTGTTCGCCGAAAGGCGTGAGTCGCATATTTCTTTTGTTACGAAAAAAAGAGTGTGTTCTCACTCTTTTTCCAACGACATTATTGTCTGCCTCAAAGGAGACTGCTCCATATTGTCAGCGCTCCCGTTTTAGTTCCACACACTTTTTGCGATTTCCGATTCTTCAGCCTTCAGCCGGTATTCTTCCGGCGTCAGGTTATTCAGGGATTCAGCATTGGCCCGCAGGGTGAGGCCTTCGGCCGAATAATCGAACAAAAGTGAAAAGGGGGCGTTTACCGGTGCCAGCACCCAGCATATGGGGCGTCTCGAGCTGGTGGACAAAGACACGCCGTTTTTGGGCGAGGTGGGGGAAATCCCGATCGAGGCGCCGCCACCCACCGCGACCTGCAGCAGAGGGTCGCCGACCGCGAATTCCGCAGCGATCTCTATTACCGGCTTAATGTTTTCCCGATACTCATTCCGGCAGAAAACAATTTCCGAATGTTGTTGAGTATTTGTATGAAAACCAGACGGATAATTGTTTTTAGACTGAATGTTTGATTGTGGAAAAGATATTATTTTATGGATGTTTTTATACGTAAGTAACGAATGAGTTGGAGTTGATTATTCTTGTTGGTTGGCAAGTTTATAATGCATCGCCTATAACTAACTGGGTGTTTAATTTATAATATAATGAGCATGCTATCAATTCCAAATGAATTAATATCCAATAGGTAATGAATTTATTTAAAGGATGAGGGTAAAGCGGTGCTGGCAGTGATTGAAAACGTCGAATATGACCTTTTTTGATAATGTGCGTTGCCTTTTTTAATTGTGATAATTCATTAAAAACAGTGTGTTATGAATATGTTGTTTGGGATGGAGTAGGGGTGCTATAAGTCTTTATTTTATTGTGGTGAACAATGAGTTGATCTTGTTTTTCCTGCTTTATCTGTAATTCTAACTGGTTGAAAATAATATTTTTAACCGGTCTGTGGATGGTGAAAAATTAGGGTTGTGAGGGGGCGATTCGCGTGGGGATATATCGCTGAGTTAACTGAGAAACGGAATTTGCACTTTTTAGATTAGATTCTAGTCTGAATTAGAATCTAATTTAACATCTCCACTATCTCGTATGGGAGAGTGTCATGAGCAAACCGATCAAGAATATCGTCATCGTGGGCGGCGGCACTGCGGGCTGGATGTCCGCTTCGTACCTCGTCCGGGCGCTCCAGCAGCAGGCGAACATTACGCTCATCGAATCTGCGGCGATCCCCCGGATCGGCGTGGGCGAGGCGACCATCCCGAGTTTGCAGAAGGTGTTCTTCGACTTCCTCAGGATACCGGAGCAGGAGTGGATGCCCCAGGTGAACGGCGCGTTCAAGGCCGGCATCAAGTTCGTGAATTGGAGAAAGTCTCCCGACCACTCGCGCAACGATTACTTCTACCATTTGTTCGGCAATGTGCCGAGCTGCGACGGCGTGCCGCTTACCCATTACTGGCTGCGCAAGCGCGAACAGGGCTTTCAGCAGTCGATGGCGTACGCTTGCTACCCGCAGCCCGGGGCGCTCGATGGCAATCTGGCACCGTGCCTGCATGACGGCACCCGTCAGATGTCCCACGCGTGGCACTTCGACGCGCACCTGGTGGCCGATTTCTTGCAGCGCTGGGCCGTCGATCGCGGGGTGAACCGCGTGGTCGACGAGGTCATGGACGTTAATCTGAACGACCACGGCTTCATCTCCAGCCTGATCACCAAGGAGGGCCGGAAGCTGGAGGCGGACCTGTTCATCGACTGCTCCGGCATGCGGGGGCTCTTGATCAATCAGGCCCTGAAAGAGCCCTTCATTGACATGTCCGACTACCTGCTGTGCGACAGCGCGGTCGCCAGCGCCGTACCCAACGACGACGCGCAAGTGGGGGTCGAACCCTACACCTCCGCGATCGCCATGAACTCGGGGTGGACCTGGAAGATTCCTATGCTGGGCCGGTTCGGCAGCGGCTACGTCTTCTCGAGCAAGTTCACCTCCCGCGACCAGGCCACCACCGATTTCCTCAACCTCTGGGGGCTCTCGGACAATCAGCCGCTCAACCAGATCAAGTTCCGGGTCGGGCGCAACAAGCGGGCGTGGGTCAACAACTGCGTCTCTATCGGGCTGTCGTCGTGTTTTTTGGAGCCCTTGGAATCGACGGGGATCTACTTCATCTACGCGGCGCTTTACCAACTCGTGAAGCACTTCCCCGACACCTCGTTCGACCCGCGGTTGGCCGACGCGTTCAACGCCGAGATCACCTACATGTTCGACGACTGCCGAGACTTTGTTCAGGCGCACTATTTCACTTCGTCGCGCGAAGACACGCCGTTCTGGCTCGCGAACCGGCACGACCTGCGGCTCTCTGACTCCATCAAAGAGAAGGTTGAGCGCTATAAGGCGGGGCTGCCGCTGACTACCACGTCGTTCGACGATTCCACGTACTATGAGACCTTCGACTTCGAATTCAAGAACTTCTGGTTGAACGGGAACTACTACTGCATTTTTGCCGGCCTGGGCATGCTGCCCGACCGGTCGCTGCCGCTCTTGCAACTGCGACCGGAGTCGATCGAAAAGGCCGAGGCGATGTTCGCCCGCATCCAGCGTGAGGCCGAGCGTCTGCGGGCGAGCCTGCCGACGAACTATGACTACCTGCGGTCGCTGCGCGAGGGCGACGCGGGGCTGTTTCGACCCGGTCCGACGGCCGTGTCGCCGGAGAGCCTGTAGTGGAGCGCGCCCAGGACCGGGCATGTGTATTCGCGGCCACGCACGCTGCCGTGGCGGCCTGCGATCCGCTGCAGGCGCGCTCGCTCGTTCTGCAACTGCCGGGCCTGAACCGTAACAAGGACGTGCCCGGCATCGTCGGCCTGCTGCGCGAGTTCCTCCCGCTGCGCAGCGTGCCCTCCGGCTGGGGCTTCGTCGAAGCCGCCGCCGCGATGCGGGACATCGGTTTCTTCCTGGGGTCGCTCAAGCGGCACGGACACGAGCCCGCGGACGTGGTGCCCGGGCTCGAGCCGGTGCTGCTCGACCTGGCGCGCATGACCGACCTGCCGCCGCGCGAGACGCTCCTGCATGTGACGGTCTGGAACCCCGCGGCGGCCGACGCGCAACGGAGCTACACTGGGCTCAGCGACGAAGCGCACCTGCTCGAGAGCGTGCGCATCTCGATGGCGGCCCTCGCAGCGGCCATCGCGGTGACCGTCGAGCTGCACGACGTGCCCCTGAGATCGCCCGCGTTCGCGCAAGGGTGCGACGAGCTGGCCGCCTATCTGCAAAAAATGGTCGAATCTATCGTCTACGCGTACCGCTTCATCTCGCCGCAGGTCTTCTACGATGAGCTCCGCCCCTTCTACGAACCGATTCGAGTCGGGGGCCAGAGTTACCTTGGCCCCGGTGCCGTAGAAATGCCCCTCTTCGTGCTGGATCACGTCCTGTGGGGCTCGCAATCGGACCACCAGGCTTATCGAGAATTCAAAGAAACGTACCTGCCCTATGTGCTTCCCGCGTACCGGGCGGTCTACGCTCGGTTCGCCGGGAGGCCGTCGCTCGTCGACCGTGCGATCGGCGAGGCGCGAGCGGCCGGTGCGCAGGGCGAGCCTGTCCGGGCCGGGCTGGCGGCCCTCGACCGGATCTTTGTGGTCCTGCTGCGCTTCCGGGCACCCCATGTTCAATTGGCGGAGCGGGTGTACGAAGTCGGGCGAAGCGGCCCGGCAATCGGCAGCGGGGGGTACGCGCCCAGCATGCTCGGCGATCTGGCCACGCTCACACTTGCCGCGCGCTCCCGCATCCGCACTGCTCTCAACGAGTCCTGACACGCACGGCCATCTGTTCCATCTCATTAAGGAGATTTGCCCTCATGACTCAGAAGAGCCCCGCGCACGGGCGCGACAACAACCACTTCGACGTGATCATCCTCGGCTCGGGCATGTCCGGCACCCAGATGGGGGCTATCCTGGCCAAACAGCAGTTTCGCGTGCTGATCATCGAGGAGTCGTCCCACCCGCGGTTCACGATCGGCGAATCGTCGATTCCCGAGACGTCTCTGATGAACCGCATCATCGCCGATCGCTACGGCATTCCGGAGCTCGACCACATCACGTCGTTCTACTCGACGCAACGTTACGTCTCGTCGAGCACGGGCATCAAACGCAACTTCGGCTTCGTGTTCCACAAGCCCGGCCAGGAGCACGACCCGAAGGAGTTCACGCAGTGCGTCATTCCCGAGCTGCCCTGGGGGCCGGAGAGCCATTATTACCGGCAAGATGTCGACGCCTACCTGTTGCAAGCCGCCATTAAATACGGTTGCACGGTCCGCCAGAAGACTAAAGTGACCGAATACCACGCCGATAAAGACGGCGTCGCGGTGACCACCGCCGAGGACGAACGGTTCACCGGCCGGTACATGATCGACTGCGGAGGACCCCGCGCGCCGCTCGCGACCAAGTTCAATCTCCGCGAAGAGCCGTGTCGCTTCAAGACGCACTCACGCAGCCTCTACACGCACATGCTCGGGGTCAAGCCGTTCGACGACATCTTCAAGGTCAAGGGGCAGCGTTGGCGCTGGCACGAGGGGACCTTACACCACATGTTCGAGGGCGGCTGGCTCTGGGTGATTCCGTTCAACAACCACCCGCGGTCGACCAACAATCTGGTGAGCGTCGGCCTGCAGCTCGACCCGCGTGTCTACCCGAAAACGGACATCTCAGCGCAGCAAGAGTTCGACGAGTTCCTCGCGCGATTCCCGAGCATCGGGGCGCAGTTCCGGGACGCCATACCGGTGCGCGACTGGGTCAGGACCGATCGGCTGCAGTTCTCGTCGACCAGCTGCGTCGGCGATCGCTACTGCCTGATGTTGCACGCGAACGGGTTCATCGACCCGCTCTTCTCCCGGGGGCTCGAGAACACCGCGGTGACCATCCATGCGCTCGCGGCCCGCCTCATCAAGGCGCTGCGCGACCATGACTTCTCCCCTGAGCGCTTTGAGTACATCGAGCGCCTGCAGCAAAAGCTTTTGGACCACAACGACGACTTCGTCAGTTGCTGCTACACGGCGTTCTCGGACTTCCGCCTGTGGGACGCGTTCCACAGGCTGTGGGCAGTCGGCACGATCCTCGGGCAGTTCCGGCTTGTGCAGGCCCACGCGAGGTTCCGCGCGTCGCGCGACGAGGGCGACCTCGATCACCTCAACAACGATCCCCCGTACCTCGGGTACCTGTGTGCGGACATGGAGGGGTACTACCAGTTGTTCAACGACGCCAAAGCCGAGATCGAGGCCGTGAGCGCAGGGCGCAAGCCGACCGCGGAGGCCGCGGCGCGGATCCACGCCCTCATCGACGAACTAGACTTCGCCAAGCAGATGTTCGGCTTCGGGTACTGCATCACCGGGGACAAGCCGCAGCTCAACAACTCGAAGTACAGCCTGCTGCCGGCGATGAAGCTGATGCACTGGACACAAACCAGCGCGCCGGCGGAGGTGAAAAAGTACTTCGACTACAACCCGATGTTCGCGCTGCTCAAGGCGTACATCACGACCCGCATCAGCCTGACTCGGAAGAAGTAGCCGGCCATCGAGGACACAAAAATGATGAACGACATTCAATTGGTTCAAGTGAACGCCGAGGAGCATCCGTCAAGGGCGTACGATGCGACTACGAGCGTGGCCGCGAGCTGGTACGTCGCGATGCGCTCGGATGACCTCAAGGACAAACCGACGGCGTTGACGCTCTTCGGCCGTCCTTGCGTGGCGTGGCGCGGAGCGACGGGGCAGGCGGTGGTGATGGACCGCCACTGCTCGCACCTTGGCGCGAACCTGGCCGACGGGCAGGTCAAGGACGGGTGCATCCAGTGTCCGTTTCATCACTGGCGGTACGACGAGCAGGGCCAGTGCGTTCACATCCCCGGTCACAACCAGACGGTGCGCCGGCTGGAGCCCGTGCCGCGATCGGTGCGCCAGCCGACGTTGGTCACCGTCGAGCGATACGGCTACGTGTGGGTTTGGTACGGCTCCCCGGAGCCGCTGCACCCGCTGCCCGAAATCGCCGCAGCCGACGTCGACAACGGCGACTTTATGCACCTGCCCTTCGCGTTCGAGACGACGACGGCGGTTTTGCGGATCGTAGAGAACTTCTACGACGCGCAACACGCGTCTCCCGTGCACGAGCTCCCGATCTCGGCCTTCGAGCTCAAGCTCTTCGACGATTGGCGCCGGTGGCCGGAGGTTGAGTCTCTGGCACAGGCGGGCGCGTGGTTCGGTGCCGGGATCGACTTTACCGTGGACCGATATTTCGGGGCCTCCGGCATGCTGGCACGCGTGCTCGGCCTGAACATGTCGCAGATGAACCTGCACTTCGATGGCTACCCCGGCGGGTGCGTCATGACCGTCTCCCTGGACGGAGACTTCAAATACAAACTGCTCCAGTGTGTGACGCCGGTGAGCGACGGCAAGAACGTCATGCACATGCTCATCTCGATCAAGAAAGTGGGTGGCGTTCTGCGCCGAGCGACCGACTACGTGCTGTTCGGGCTGCAGACCCGGCAGGCAGCGAAGTTCGACGTCAAAATCTGGAACGGGATGAAGCCGGACGGCGGCGGCGCGTACAGCAAGTACGATAAGCTCGTGCTCAAGTACCGTGCGTTCTACCGGGGTTGGGTCGACCGCGTTGCGAGTGAGCGGTGATGCGTGAGTCGGCGGCCCTCACCGAGCCGGTCCCGGACACGTCGTTCCGCCAGGCGCTCGCGAACCTGGCGAGCGGCGTCACGGTCATCACGGCATATGCCGCGGCGGGCCCGGTCGGGCTCGCGGCCACCAGATTCGTGTCGGTATCGCGCTTTCCGAGGTATTCATGACTGTCTGGCTGTTGCAACTCGTGCTGGTGATCGCGCTCTGCAACGTCTGCGGCCGCATTGCCGAACGGCTGGGCCAGTGCGCGGTCGTCGGCGAGATCGCGGCCGGTTTGCTGTTGGGGCCTTCGCTGTTCGGCGTGATCGCGCCGGATTTCTACGACGCATTGTTCGGCCCCCGAACGCTGTCGGCGATGGGGCAAGTCGGTGAAGTCGGCCTGATACTGCTGATGTTTCAGGTGGGTCTGCATATGGAGTTGGGCGAGACGCTGCGTGGCAAGCGTTGGCGCATGCCCGTCGCGATCGCTGCGGGCGGGCTCGTCTTACCGGCCGCGATCGGCATGATCGTCGCCACTGTCTCGAAAGACATGCTCGCCGGCGACGCGCCGGCGCTGCCCTATATACTCTTCTGCGGTGTCGCGCTTGCGATATCAGAGGTACCGGTGATGGCGCGCATCGTCGACGACCTGGCGCTCAACGCCATGGTGGGAGCACGGCACGCAATGTCTGCCGCGATGCTGACGGATGCGCTCGGATGGATGTTGCTTGCCGCTATTGCTTCGCTATCGAGCGGGCCTGGTTGGGCATTTGCGCGCATGCTCGTCAGCCTGCTCGCGTATCTGGTGCTGTGCGCGCTCCTGGTGCGCTTCGTGGTTCGACCGACGCTTATGCGGCTCGCATCGACTGCGCATGCGGCGCGCGACCGCTTGGCCGTGTTGTTATGTTTCGTCATGGCGTCGGCACTGGCGACGTCGCTGATCGGATTTCATAGCGCATTTGGCGCACTTGCGGCGGCGCTGTTCGTGCGGCGGGTGCCCGGCATCGCGAATGAGTGGCGGGATAACGTCGAAGGTTTTGTCAGGCTTGTGCTGATGCCGGTGTTTTTCGCGTATGCGGGGCTGCATGCGTCGGTCGGCACGATCGACGACGCGGCTTCATGGATGTGGTTCGGTGTATTCTTCGCGGGCGGATTCATCGGCAAGTTCGGCGGCAGTTATCTGGGCGCGCGTGCCACCGGGCTTGCGCCACGCGATGCGATGCTGGTGGGTTCGCTGATGAATACGCGCGGCTTGATGGAGCTCATTGTCCTGTCAATCGGTCTGCAGATGCAGATCCTTCCGCCAAAGGTCTACACGATCCTCGTGGTGTTCGCGCTGGTGACCACGGCGCTGACCGTACCGCTGGTTCGATTCACGCTGCGCGTGCAATCGCGCGCGACGTCAGCAATCCAGGGCACGGAAAAGTGACGCGCATCAGGTAGGTTGCGCCAATTGAAAATAGCTCCTCTGGCGGATCGCTACGCATACGCGCCAGGGCTATTGTCCGCAGGGCATTATTTGCTTCACGTGAGCCACCACGTTTAATCGGTGCCCAGAAGAGGCTGGTAAGGGATTCACGCCACAGAGTGATGCCAGCGCCGCTTCACTTTTCAACCGTTCGGGGTTATCACCAGTGATCGAGAAAAGGACGCCTGTTCGCCAACACAGGTATCCTTTTTTAAGAGAAACTTGGTTATTAATATAGAGTGTACAAGTTCGAAAACACTGTGATATCAACTTGCCAGTTCTTTTGGGGATTAACCTACAGAATAACCACCGTCAACCGTGATAATTTGGCCAATGATAGAACGGGCATTATCCGAAGCCAGGAAAAGTGCCGTTGCAGCAATCTCCTCGGTTGTAAAAATACGACCTGTAGGCATTTTACTGAGAAATTTTTCCTTCGCTATCGGATCGTTACCCACAAACCGGTCAAACATTGCTGTTGCTACTGGCCCGGGCGCAATGGCGTTAACCCGTACCCCGTCAGCGGCAACTTCAAGTGCGGCGGAGCGCGTTAATCCGTTTACTGCATGTTTACTTGCTGAATAGACGCTGCCGCCAGGAATACCGACTTGCCCAGCTTGCGATGAGAAATTAATCAAGCTGCCTGACCCCTGTTTGCTCATAACCGGCAGAACATGCTTCATAACCAGTTGGGTTCCCAGCACATTGGTATCAAATACATGGCGGAAGTCTTCGACTGTGGTTCTGTCATGTGAGATAGGCTGCCCCTCTGTACCTGCAACATTAAGCAATACATCGATTTTCCCAAAAACCTGCTGCGTGTACTTAATTAATTCGGAAACCTGATTCTCAAATACGATATCGGCTAAAAAGAAGTGAATCTCAGGATTGATTTGACGTAGTTCGGTTTCTAATTCCCTACCTCTTTTTTCATTACGTCCTGAAATTATTACATTGTACCCCATTTGACTGAACTTGCGGGCACATTCTTCGCCAATGCCGCTAAGCGCACCAGTAATTATGACGGTTTTTTTCTTAGACATCCTGAATCTCCATGGACTGTAAAATACCTACCCCAGTATAGATTGGGATTCATGAAACGGAAATAAAACATCCTGTTTTGAGTTGCGTTGTAGTTATAATGAGACGCGATTTTAATACGTAAAACAATAATGAAAGGTATTGTTACATTATATTCATAAAACGAGAGGGTTTTTAGGTTGCAGAAATATGTTACTTATAGAGTGAAAATGAAGGATTATGCTTTCGCTTTACAGTGAAAGCCTTAAAGTCCATGGGAGGACTTCCATGACCAAGATAGAGAGTAGACAGTTTTCACCTTTGGATGAGAAGAGCTCACCAACCATTGAGTATTATTTAGACAACCCCGTAATACCTGCCTGCGCCGGGATAAGCCTTGTTAAAGATCTCAATCACCGCTTTGTTGCATCTAACCAGATTTTTTCAAATAGTTATCGTGAGTTTTTGGGTTTTTCCCTATGACTTCTCATAGGATCTTAAATCCTTCCTTTTGACACGTTAACAAAATTAATATTATTCTACCCCAACGCGTTGCTAATTAAAAAACTATAAGTAATTATCATAATACCTTGTAATATTATTGTGGCCGGATTTATTTAAATAACGGACAGGGCATTGAAAATATGTAACGCCAGGGAAATTTTCAACACTTAGCTTTAGAATGATTATAATGCATAAGGTAATCTATTCTCCAAGGAAAAATAAAACGAATCGATGGCAATAAATAGAGTGTTAATATCTGTACGGATATATATATTCGAATTTTTGATATCGGTTCTGAAAATCCATATGTTCGAAGTCTGTACCATATATACTTTCTTATTGCCTGGATTAACGCCTTTTCTACGTAATAAGATAATGTGACGTAATGGTAAGTTTACCATCCCTATAAAAATTTAAAAAAGATATAGCGCTGATATTTTTTAGTGGGCTACTGCTTCAACTCAATTTCCATGGGATCTTTTTACCAGACGCAAGCAGCATGTATGACAGCCTAACGGAAACTTTTTCTGTTGCCGTACTGTATTGACCTGGGCAGCATAGCGCCGGTCATGATTCAACGGAGTGCTGCTAATGCCGATAGCAGGGGTGATGATATCGCTGGAGGCGGCGTGACATGCTGAGGCCATCAAATGGGACCCGGATATGCCGGCAAAGCCAGCGGCAATGACTTCAGGCTCACGAGGCCCTGCTGGCTACTATGCTTCAGCTTTGGCCCGCAGGAAGAGTCCATACTCCAGAAAGCAAAAAACCCGCCATAGGCGGGTTCTTCTAAATAGGGGGCCGGACTCGGACAATCGGCGCTTGCGCCGTGTTGAACACACTCTGCAGTACAGGCAACTCGCGAACCCGGTACATAATCAGCGGAGGAAGCGTGCGCCAGTCACCCGAAACATCCAGGGCAGTCAGCTCCGGCTGCTTTACCACAGGGGAATACTCGCCTTGCGGATCGGGCTCGCCCTTGTCCGTGGCAACCCGGGCACAGTCCTCGGCAAACTGCTCCAGCAAAAAGACCAGCTCCGTGGCGATAAAAAGGCGCTCACTGGCCTGCTTTGCCGCAGCCGCTCTTTCCTCACGCCGGCGGATAAAGTAGTGGGTCAGGTACACACCGCCCAGTGCTGCGCCGGCGGACGAAACCGCCGTGATGATCTGCGGCCACAGGCCAGCGCTGTCTTTGACGATCTTCACGCCCTCAGTGGCAATAAACCAGTCACCCATGTGTGTTCCTTATTGAAAACTATTATCGATTCATCACAGGCTGTGTCGCAGACAAAAAAAGAGGGGCTAAGCCCCTCCTTGATTATAAAAAGCTTTCCACAGTGGAGAGCTGAAAGAGTTGCGCTTGTGAAATGACTTCAGTCAACACGTCTTCCGGAAGATAGTCTCTGCTGTCCTGAACCACAATCCAGGCTTCAGAGCGTAAATCCCAGCGACAGG
>Ga0105250_10001705_pt1 | contig 11611 bp, 15 predicted proteins | sample KBSS54metaG_FD_80425 | JGI IMG/M metagenome (GOLD analysis project Ga0105250, IMG submission 80425) | Switchgrass rhizosphere microbial communities from Kellogg Biological Station, Michigan, USA - KBS S5-4 metaG | ecosystem: Host-associated > Plants > Roots > Rhizosphere > Soil | place...
AGGGAACTGGCATCGTGCCGATATTGTGGCAGCACTTCACAAGCGAGGGTTAACGCTGGCGTCACTGTCACGCAGTCACGGCCTTGCGCCACGTACATTAAATAACGCCTTAGAGCGTCATTACCCCAGAGCTGAGCGCATTATTGCCGTGGCTCTGGATACGACACCGGAAACATTATGGCCGGAAAGGTATGCCCTTAAAAATGGACCTAATAACAGGTAAAGGATGCAACCATGGCAACCACCATCACTGAAATAACGGAATGCTTTGAGTATTTTTTTAGTTCTCTTTATCGCAGGGAGTTCGTCAAAACACTGCGTCTGAACAAATGTAACGAGCGGGAATTACTGCCTCTGGTACGTTGCTATTTGCTGGGTTGGTTTGCAGATAATGTCTCACCGGAAGTGAAAAGCAAGCTGCCAGGAACTGTATCCGGGCACGGTTACATTGATTTTGTCATTGATGATGTAGCCGTTGAGTTTGCAGTAGGTCAACCAACTGCGGCACGTTCCAATGTCTCCGCGACCGTCAACAGTACTGAAGTAAAGAAATTGATGAAGCACGATGGCAAAGCCTTGCTTGTGCTGTTTGACTTCTCTGACACGCCCTACTCAGAAGAACAGATCGAATCTTTCCGCAACAGGCCCTCTCTTGGTCGAGGGAATCATCGCAAGTCCGCATTCAACGTCGTTTATTTCTTTGTGGAAAAATGCAGACCGCTGGCACTGGGGAAAATAGCCAAAAACATCCGTATCACTTAACAGGGAATTAATTAATGAACAGAAAACTGTTGGCTTTATTGATGGCAGCCATAACGCTACCTGTCGCAGCAGCGCAGTACGTGAAACCTGGAGCGATTCTAACCCTGAATCCGGGAGAAGGTAAGGCTGAATTCAGCATTAATGCCTCAACGGGGGATGGCTCGGGCATATGCAATATGGATGGTACGGCACAACAAATAGCTGCCGGAGAACGCCAGAAGCGTCGCTGGATCTGGAATGACAATACCAGCCAGTGTGTTGCAGTAATTAGTGAACTGAAAAACGGTAAGGCCAGCGTGATGACTCGTGCTTGCGAAGGATACTGCGGGGCTTCTGCGGCAGGCGCAATGGATGGTCTATTTAATAAGAAGTAAAAAGTGCCTTAATTAACGAAGGAATCTTAGATGAAAAGAACAATGCTTCTGGTATTAATAGCTGCTGGTTTGCTGGCTGGCTGTGGTGAGAAAACGCCAAAATGCAATAGTAATGATGCTAAAAATCTGGTCGTGGATATTGCAAGAAAGACAATCGAGAAGGGCATGACACTGGATAAGGATGTGCAGATTTCAGTAGAAAATGTCAGAACAATTAGTCATGAATCAGGGCTTGATGTTTATCAGTGTGCCGCTGATTTAACGTTCACAAAACCAGAGCTGAAAGACTCACTGCCAATAACTTACCGGATACAAAAAACGGATGAAGGTAAAGGTCAGTTCTATATAAATATCTCGGGTTTATAATCACCTTAGCCAACATCAGGGTTCCTTTTGGGTAAAGTAATTCATGTTTTATCCCAAAAGGAATCATTATAAATAAGATCATCACATTTACTATTACAGCTATTATCGTATCTATTTGTTTAGTTACACACAACACAACTTTACCAGAAAAAATCCTCCCTGCTAAGGCACCCTTGATCATTAAATCTAACCTACCAGGTACATGCAGAGTCAGTGCAATAACACCTGCTGTAGACACCAAGCTGAATATACCTATCGTAGTGTGCAAGGTTCAATTGTAATAAATATTGCAACAGCAATCATCTCTTATGTGGCCGGTTGCTATTCACACTACTCACCTCCCGGCAGCCCCGGACGCAGGCAACCCCGGCAAAACGTTAAGCCGTGCTCAATAAACTGGTGGATTTGATGGAGCAGTATCATGAGGAGCTGACACTACTGGAGACGCTTGATACCGGCAAACCTATCCGCCATAGCCAGCGTAATGATATTCCCGGCGCGGCCCGCGCTATCCTCTGGTATGCCGAAGCAATTAATAAAGTTTACGGCGAAGTCGCCACTACTGGCGTCAGCGAGTTGGCGCTTATCGTGCGTGAACCCTTGGGCGCGATTGCTGCCGTGGTTCTGTGGAACTTCCCGCTGCTGCTGCCATTGACCTGCCCCAAGATTAGATACAACCTTCAGTTAGTAATGTCGGTTGGTTGACCCTGACCCCGAATATGCTCCAGTCATAATCAGGAATAACCGGCTTCATGTTGGCTGCATATTCTGGCAACCGGCAGACTTTTCAGCAAATTCGGACGGGGTCATCCATCCCAGAGCAGAATGGGGACGCTTCTGGTTATAGTGTATGCGCCAGGCCTCAATTTTGCACCGGGCATCCTCCAGGGACATGAACCTGTTCTCGTTCAGACATTCCTGCCTTAACCTGCCGTTGAAGGACTCCACGGTCGCATTGTCCGTCGGTGTCCCCGGGCGTGAGAAGTCAATTCGGATACCCCTTTCATACCCCCACCTGTCCAGCATTTTCCCTGCAAATTCAGAACCATTATCGGTTTTCAGCAACTGAGGTAAGGGCCGTCTGAGCGCGATGCTGTTGAGCATTTCTGCCACTTCTCTTGAACGTAAATTCTGGCCCACGCAAATTCCCAGGCATTCACGTGTGAACAAATCGATTACCGTCAGCAGACGCAATCGCCTTCCGTCAAACAGCGCATCAGATACAAATTCCATGCCCCAGACATGGTTCGGATACAGCCCCTGAGGTTGCGGTTGTCGGCGCTGTGCAGATTTATTGCGGCATGGCCGTTTGAGGCGCAGCGACAGCACCTGTTCGCTGTAAAGCCGGTAAATCCTTTTGTGGTTATCACGCCAGCCTTCCCGCCTGAGCATCACGTGTACCCGGCGATAACCGTAATGCACCCGGGTTTCGGTCATCTCACGGATGCGCAGCCGCTGTGCGCTATCGTCGGAGGCCACAGAACTATAGCGAAACGAGCTTCGGCTGACCCGTAGCGCAAAACAGACCTGTCTCTCACTGGCACCGTAGCGGACCTGCAAATCCCTGACCCACTCGCGCAGGCGTGCCAGCGTCAGCTCTTTTTTGCCAGCACGTCCTGCAGCATGGCCTTGTCGAGGCTAAGATCGGCAACCAGCTTCTTCAGTCGCAAGTGTTCCTCTTCCAACTGGCGCATATATTTGAGTTCAGACGGGGAAATTCCGCCGTATTTCTTACGCCACGTGTAAAAAGTGGCATCGGAGATACCGAGTTTGCGGCAGACGTCAGGTACGGACGTCCCCAGTTCGGTCTGTTTCAGGGCAAAAACAATCTGCTCTTCGGTGAATCGTGACTTTTTCATCGGCACAACCTCCGTTCAGGGAGTCATTATCATGCCGGAATTCTGTTTCTGAATGGCGCAGGATTTTGGGCCAGGGTCAAGCATTCTAATAATCTCGACCGAAGAGGCTGCTTCCCAGAGCGGCCAACAGAATAAAAAATCTAGTTTTGCCATTGTTCATCCTCCCTTTTCGTCCAGTCAATATCCGCTGCGGCTCAGCGATGAGGATCGTCGCGCAGCCAGTTACCGCGTCTCGTTGACTATACTTCCAGGAAGACGAACGGAGGTAATTATGTGTGGACATTTCCTCATTCACAGACACGAGAATTCGGGAAAACTGCAGTAGATACGTGATGTGCATTAGCACATAATAACCCGGCTGGCCGCCTGAAGTTGGAGATCCGCTCTTTACTTAAAACAGCATGTTATGCCTGTTTTAGAAACAGGCATAAAGAAGGAAAATTTACGCTTTCAAAGCAGCCCTCTTCTTTAAGAAAACCTGCGGCGAGGTTTCATCTCGCGCTTTTCCGAAAATACTCTCTTCAGTTCCTCATCCAGCGTGTCATTCAGTTCGGGGGCTTGTTTTTCTATGAGCAACGCACTTGCAACAGGGGGGATCTGTCTGAGATGCACTGCAACATCGTCAATGGAAAATGGCGTTCCGACAGTACACTCACATGCTAACTGAATTATCTCACCAACATTCACCGGCAGGCCTTTTCCACGTTGCAGTTCACAAGCTGCACTTATATCCGCATCGCGCCATATTGTGTCATATGTTGGCTCTCCCTTGTGCTCTATCGCAACGTTATGCATAAAACATAAAGAGTTGGCCTGTGAAGCGGTATAAAACTGCTCCCAGACAATAAAGCCCCGGGCGTGCGGTACTTTTTGTCTTTTCAGTTGCGTTGAAAAATGAGAAACAGGTGGCGAGGAGTTTTTTTGTATATAATCCCAGTTTCGGCGGTCAATCTTCGCCTCAAATAAGCAAATTTTTCCCTGATTTAATTCATGATCCACTAACAATATTACCCCATCGACACCCCACTCTTGTTCGATGGTGGCCGGGAGCTTTTGGGAATATGCCTTTATCGTTATCGGGAAATGATTCGGGAACTGCTCTCTGACCGCAGAAGTAAACTGAGATGTGCAGTCGTTTTCATCAACAACTATGCCCCTTTTTAATTTATTGAGCATATGACTGTCCGCGATAGAAAAGAAATCCTTAACCTTCTCCCGAAATTCCTCATTAAAAAGCGCCATGTTCTAATCCTTTTATATTAAAAATTGAAGTACGGACTGGGTATCTGTCACTGCTATTTATATACGGACCAGAGACTGGCAATGGAGCCTGCAGCACCCAAGGCCAGCAGGCTCCAGTGGCTGAATATTATTTTCATAATGCTCCCTTTGTCGTCATACTTCCGGGCTTTGATATCAAGGAACTGTATCCGGAGCCGGTCAGAAAAGCTCTCTCTGGCAATGGCACTTGACACCCTCATGTAGATAAAAAAATCGCGCGTAACGGAGTGCAGTACCGCCTCCGTCAGTCTGGTCGGTTCAGAATATATCGCCCAGGTGATAAGTGGCACCTTCATCTTCATTTTATCGGAAGCATACGGATACAGGAAAATGGCCACGCTGCCATTAGCATGTTGAGATATCACCAGCGAGGCACCTTTTTCCGTAGGGAAACGTCGGCTGATCCTTGTACCTGATGCGTCATAAACCTCTTCCAGCTCCCCAATCGGATGAGATCCGGCTGAAAGTTGTATCTGACGGTGACTGTCATTACGCTGAACGTACAGTTTTTCGGGGTAATGACTCTCTTCCGCCTGCCGGACAACTGTCTCAAAATGTTCTTCGGCAAGGTTCGCATGGATGCGCCAGTTGAGCATGCTATACCGGTGCCTGAGCTGCGATGTGTGCTGTTTTTTATTCTCTGTCTGCATGACTGCCCTTTCCTTGCCCTTATACTAATCAATCTCAGTAATATTTACCTGTACGGCCACAGAAGCAGCAGTGCGCTTCACTGAGTTTCGTGTCTGAAAAAAAATACCGGTAGCCGGTGGTCCTCCGGTTCTTTTTTTGTTCCGTTTTTATGCGTTTTTCTTCATCGCTGTTCAGCCTTTGCTGTAGTTTCAGGGGAGACCACCCTTCCCTGTAAAAACTGACCGGATTAAGCGGGCCGGGCCAGGAAATGACTTTGTTCAGTATTTCCCCTTCACTAAGCCCTTCTTCAGACCACCTGCGGATAAGGCTTATTTCACGCATGCGCTGCTCTTCATACAGGAAAAATGGAGCGATCAGTTTCAGCGCTTTCATGGAAAGCCAGATAAACTCTTTTTCACCGGTATGGCAAAAACCGGATGCCCACTGATAGATGTTCAGGATGTTGTCAGGAGTACATGGAAGGGCAAGACAGTTAATGTTCTTCAGTTTCCTGACAAGCCGGGAAAACGGAAATTCTGTTGAGGTGATCGTATTCCGGCCCGGTGACGAGATCTCATACTTTTCAAATCCGGTAATACTTTTGAGTTTGAGCTCGAGCGCAACGCGGATCCGGAACGGAATAGAGTAAATATCAAAGATCCGACCGTTTCCACCGGTCTGCTGAATATTTTCATAAGTCGCGGGTAGTAACGGTGAAAGGGAAAGGTGCCAGAAGGCATGCTCTGCGATTCTCATCTGACCGAAACTCATGATGTTAACGCCCAGCGAAATATTATGCAGAGTCGTGAACTGCACCAGGTCATCTATGAACATTTTGATCAGCGAGTGCCGATCGTCATAATCACATTCAATCCCGAACAAGGTATCTCCGGGCTGTAGTTTCAGTAGTTTTTCAGCTTCAACGGCAATAATGGCCAGCTGCAGTTCCGTGTCAGCCTGTAGGCGCTTTTTGTCCGGAAACATATCGGGCTTAAGACCTGCGCCATCGGGGAGTCCCCTTGATTTTAGTGCTTTAAGGCAGGCTTCGAGCATTTCAACAGGGTCAGTAACAGAGGGAGGCATAATGAAGATCCTTAAATTTTGTCAGAGGGGGCTGCGCACAGCAAAAAATATCCAGTCCCTGAGGTTTCAGTCGATATGTACAAACGCCTAGGTTTCTGCTTATGTCGGTCGCGTAAATGATTATATCCTTTTCCGCTACGATCCCAACGATGCATATATCAGCTAGGTCGATAACATCAACGCAACCATCATGGGAGGCGAAGCCGGTGTCAGCTATAAGCTGACCGACAGCTGGAAAACCGACGCCAGTCTGGCCTATTCCTGGGGCAGGAACACGGAAGTTGGTAAACCCCTTTCGCAAATGCCTCCTCTTGAAGCCCGTCTGGGATTGTCCTGGGAAAGTGGTAACTGGAGCAGTACCGGGCAGGTACGTCTGGTCAGTAGCCAGCATCGGGTGGCCATTAATGAAGGTAATGTGGTGGGCAAAGATTTTGACAGCAGCGCCGGTTTTACCGTGGTTTACGCCAATGCAGCTTACCGCGTGAACAAGTACTTTAAAGTGAGCGTCGGTGTCGATAATCTTCTGGACAAGGATTACAGCGAGCATCTCAACCTGGCGGGTAACAGTAGCTTTGGCTACTCCGCCAATACCTCCGTTAACTAACCAGGAAGAACATTCTGGGGCAAAATTAATGTGACATTCTGACCGGTCCCGGTTCGAAAGGGCCGGGTTGTTTATTCAGAAAATATGAGGAAATCGTTATGTTGAAAATGCTCAAAACCCCGGAAGGGAAAAAGTTTCTTATTGCTGTGGCTTGTGTGTTTATCGTTGCGGTATGCGTGGTGTCAAAAGCCGCGTTCCAGGGCGTAGAAGACCAGTACAATCTGCCTATGGATACCTGGGACACATCCCTGTTTATCATCCAGGGCGCATGGGTGGCCATTTACAGCCTTATGTTCACCATTGTGGGGTCGCTGCCTTTTGGGTTTTACTTTCTCGGCCCTAAAAATGATTCAGAATAACTGAATGCGCGTTTGTTCTTCACAACCGGAACGTAAGCGCACTCAAAAATGTATCGTGTCATTTACACTGGCACGATACATGTCAACTTCGGCCTTTTTCTCCTCAGACGCAATTGACATCACGGCCGTCAGGGGAATAGACAACGCTATGCTGATTGGCAGTCGCGCGTCACCGGCCTTCATGTGCGTGAAGGACTGACTGCGCCCCGGAGCCCTTCCCACCATAAAGACGTCAGTGCTGCGCCGGGCTCAGCTGATAAACACCGGCGTTTACCGGACAGACATTTTAGTGCTGCCGGAGCCGGAGTGGCTTACATTTTTACCCGGCACTGTCACCATAATCGCCAATACCCTCCTTTCCAGTCAGATTGAAAGGCTGGAATTCCCCCGACATAATCAAGAAACCGAAGCATTTCATGCCAGAAGCCAACGGGATCAACCAGAAATCAGTTCTATCCTTTCGGCAGACACATAAAATGTACAGAAGGCGCGTTTAAATCACCGCTGCTGTAACTGAATTTCCCCTACAAGATCCTGCCATCTTTTTATGTTTTTTTCCTGTATTGGATCATAGGTTCCGTCATTCGCTTTATCCCATAATTTTTTTAAGGAAGCAAACTCACGGCAACGGTCAGTCAATTTTAAACGGGTTAATTGACTACCTTTCTTATCATGGTCATAAAAAAACTGATGCGAGTCTGATATACGACCCGTTTTTTTAAGATTGTTGATCGCGGACTGGATAAAATCCACGTCAACAACAGGTTTGTCCTGATAATTGTTAGCGTAATCTTCAGGGCACATCACGACCGTTTGGCCATTGTCAGGTATTTCGAACACTGAGCGCCCCATATACTCGTTAAAAAATGATTCCATGTTCAGGAAGAAAGCTCGTTCCTGGACGAAGGCCGTTTTCGCGTCTTCAAAGGCCTTTTTAATGTAATCAGGCAGGTCGCTCATTAACCCGACTATTGCGTTATGCTTAGGGCTGTTGAATATGAATGAGACCACCATGGCCGGGGGGAATGAGAATGTTATATCGAATGTGGAGTCCGGATCCCCTTGTGAAATAACATTCTTGAAATGTTCACAGTAAATTTTCACAAAATTTTCATTCCATTCACTGATCACATTCTCGTCTTTATCACCGTTGGTGTTGTTGGGGCAAAAGAAAATAGCGTGTTCAAAAAAGTCAAAATCATGAAGATATTGCTGATAGGCAGCGTATTGCGTTTCCTTGCCATTTTCACGGATATAGCTTGCATTGACCGCGACCAGAAAAAGCACGTCGTTGCGTATAAGAGAACGGACCACTGAAGTGTATTTTTTTTTCTGCTTAAGCGTGGCGTTTTCTGTGTAAAAATCCTCAGCCACATATTTCAGCAGGTGATAGAGGATGCGCATGTAGGGGCTGATCACACTGTGGCCACGCAACAGATTAAAAGCGTCGATGTGACTGACTGGCCGGCTTAACGTCGGGAGAAGACCCTTTTTCTCTTCATCTTTCTTCGCGATTTCCGCGTTATACTCGTCATCTAGAAACCTCTTCACGATAGCGAGCTGCACATTATGCTGCTCAAGCAGCATGGTAAAATGCCTCACAAATTCATCACGTTTTGCATTGAGAGTTGCCTTATTGAGCGCCTCTCTGGCAACCCTCGTGTTGTTCTGAGCTTCCTTCACAGCCTTGACCGAATAGGTAACGGCCAGTGCTGTCACTATCGCACCAAATGCGGTAAACAATCCCACGACGGGATCCGGATTCAGCCAGTAATGTTCCCATATAAAACGCATTCATTTTCCTTTCAGGGTGAGACATAATGCAAATTCAGCTGCATCCCGTCACCCGATATTATTTCACCCAGTCTTCGAGCTCCAGCCCCGGCACCCGCTCAAACTCTCTTACATTATTCGTCACCAGCACGGCACCGGCGGCGATGGCGTGCCCGGCAATCGCCGTGCCGGCCATGCGCAGCTCCACCTTAATCTCCGTGGTCGCATCCACGGCGGCGCGATCCCAGGGCCGGACGGCATCGAGGCAGGCGCAGAACGCGTCAACCAGCTCGATGTGGCGCGGCGAGGCCTTCGGGCCGATAGCGCCGAAGCGCATCTCGGAGTAGGTGATGGCCGAGACCACTATACGGTGACCGCGCAGCACCGCCTGCTCCAGGCGCTTCAGGACGGCTTCCGGCTGCTCGCGCATGATGAATGAGCACATGTTGGTGTCCAGCATATGGTACTGAATAGAATCGAGCAGTGATTTTATTTTTTCGAGTCTCGGGAGAGCAAATCAAACAATTGGAGATCCAGCTATGGTTGGCTTCGATTAAATCACTCCATTCTATTTCTAACAATCTCGAAATGTCGTCTATTGAGCGATCCTTAGTAAGTCACATACCCCATCCTTACTCAAAATCCTTATTAAAACAACTGTATATATCTATGCAATTGCCTAGATCATTTACCTTAACAATTTTAACATTTAATGCCGATAAACGTCAGTTCATTATGATGTCTTAAAGCAAAATTATAGTATTTAATGACGAAACATTAATAAGCGTGCAAAAATATATTGACCCCCCCTTATTGTGACATATCATATATTTTGATTCTCAATTTAAATCACTAATATAATTTGCCCATATCTGCAACCACTTCTTGCACTCATCATCATACTTGTAGAGGTTATAAATCCCTTCCACACCACCTTTTGTATGTCCCAGAATAGCCTCAGCCACTTCGTTAGGACATTGAAGTCGCGATAGCCCGGTACGCACAGTCCGCCGTAAATCATGCGGTGTCCAGCTCGGTATATCTAACATCTGGCCGGATTCACGTAAGCGCCACGCATTCTCTGTCAGATACTTTTGCTGGATTGGTCGTCTTGTTCGTGTAGACGGAAATAGGTAGGTATCCGAGTTGAGGCGGAGCACTTTAAGAAAATCTACGGCCTGAGTGGATAACTGGACATAACGCTCAACACCCGTTTTAGTCTCGCGCAGGTGTATCGTACCCTTCTCCAGATCAACATCCTTCCACGCCATGTTACAGACCTCTCCGGTACGGCAACCTGTCCACAAGGTCAGACGAAGCACGTTTTTGATTGTCGGTGAAAAGGCAGAACCCGGAAGCCACTGGAGAAACTTTTTAAGCTCAGCTTCACTCAGCACACGCGTACCACGATTATTGGTAAGCTTGATTCGAGTCTGACGGAGGCTGGACTTTGCCAACAGCGCGGGATTAGCAAAGCTGGCATCAAAACGCCCCAGACCAATAGCGAACTCGTAGGCCAATGAGAGCTCCCTTAGAACGTTACCGGCTTGCACTTGTGCTCCTCTGGCAACAATGCCATTGATAAGCGTAATCACGTCATTGCGTGTTATTTCAGCGGCATTACGATCGCCCAGCTTATCTACCGCATCGGCATACAGTGTTCTGCGCGCTTCATCCTGGCCTTTCTTCTTCCGGGCTCCCGGAATGATTTTGCCATCCTTTGTTTTGCGGTCCTCAATGCGCTCAGTCAGGTAGAGCTCAACTAATCCCTGCACAGTTAATTCAGGTACTTTGGCCTGTTCAGCCTCGATTGCACGAAGTTGTTTTTCCTGCTTGAGTTCTGATGCAGGACACCGACCTTCCTGACGGAGAAGCTTTAATTCGTTGAGTTTAAGGCGTGCAGCGGCGAGAGAAGTCTGCGGGAAATTACCAATTTTAACCTGAACAAGCTTGCCAGTCAGAGGACTTGTGTAACGGTAGAAAAATGACTTAACCCCGGTTGCACCACAGGAGACACGTAAGCCACGATTTTCGCCTACGTCAGCCTTATCTTTGTCGCCAGGCTTCATCATTTCTACCGCTTTAAACGAAAGTGGCTTTCCCTCTTGTTTTCCTGCCATAAAGACTCCGTTATCATGCACCTTATGCAGTCATTAACATAAATGTAGGTTGCGCTGTATGTGCCCATATTTTACCAGGCTATAGGTTGGCAAGCTACACTTCAACCTACATTTAAATGTAGGATTTCATGATATTCGATGAGACACAGTGAAACCTAATGATAACCACAAAAATCACTAACTCATTAAAAATTAAGAAAATGGACATCACAAACCGATGAGTACAATAGAAAACTTAGACTCTCACACCCCAATGATGCAGCAGTACCTGAAACTGAAAGCTCAGCATCCGGAAATTCTGCTGTTTTATCGTATGGGCGACTTTTACGAGCTTTTCTATGACGATGCCAAAAGGGCGTCGCAACTGCTCGACATCTCTCTGACCAAACGTGGCGCGTCA
>Ga0105250_10001710_pt1 | contig 11599 bp, 10 predicted proteins | sample KBSS54metaG_FD_80425 | JGI IMG/M metagenome (GOLD analysis project Ga0105250, IMG submission 80425) | Switchgrass rhizosphere microbial communities from Kellogg Biological Station, Michigan, USA - KBS S5-4 metaG | ecosystem: Host-associated > Plants > Roots > Rhizosphere > Soil | place...
CTTATTAAATAAAAATATCACAGTCGGAGAAATTGTAAATATGCCTTCCGGTAGAGTGTTTAATTTTGCGGATCATGAAGAGAATTACTTTGCTGTGATGGAGAAGAAATAAATAGAAAAACCCCCTGCTTTTTGTTCAAAAAGCAGGGGGTTTTTCTATGTTTCATAATCGGATTTATTTTCGAAACGCTTTCATTTTACTATGTTTTCAGATAAAACGAATCCCCATACAATGATATTTGTAATTACTAAGCTCTTTCCACATATGTATTCGCTCCTAATCTGTTGAAGTTCTATAGTTCTTCTTGATGATATCTCGCATGTCTCTGATAAAGAATAGAAGGAACATTATACCTATGATGCCACTAATCCAAAAATATGTATTTCCGGTTGTGAATTTGTCATAGAAGGTATAGGCATTCCAAGTTATAAGGATTACTGAACATATAGTAGAGGTTACTAATGAACCTAAACTTCTCATAATTGTCACCTCGATTCAAAATGTTGTAATTTTATATAATTATACATATAAATAAAAGGATTTATAAGTAGTCAGGTTACAGTAACTGGGATAATTGCTAGAAAAATATGCTTAACGTTGTAAAAGCACAAAATCCTGACGCTACCCCATTAATTGGACAGAGCTTTTACTTTTTCAAAAAAATCTTTTAAGTGTATAAATTCCTCTTCATTTCCGCGGGTTGAAAAAACATCTTGATCTTGATGGGAAACAACAATAGAAGGAATCGTTTTAAAAAAGGCAAAAGGTTGTTTTTTCTCTTTTATTTTATGAATTTTATGGTAAGGTATCTGTAATGAAATAGGAAGCTCGCCAAATATTTCGCTATAAAATAAAAGCTGTCGTTCCGTGTAAGCTAGAATACCTCTCATAGGTGTAGAACTCCCATAGCCAGATATACCGCTTTGCATTTCATAATAAGCTGAAATCATACCTTGTATATTCTCATTTGAAGACATTTTCTGTTGAAATTCTTGCATTGCATGTTCTCTTAAACTCATATAAATACCTCCTTAGATTAAAATTCATTTTGAATTTTTCACAAAAAACGTGAGACGAAATATTAACAAGAAAGCTAATATTGCTAAAAACGGGATGGTTATAAATTTTTGAAAAATAAAATCAACAGCTGAGAAATCTTCATACAAATGACAAAAAGCACTTTTGGTATGCGTCATCTGTATTGTGTATTGATACGAAAAAATAAGTAATCCTATCCCAGAGAAATACTTAATATACTCATTTGCATGAGAATATTTTTTTATTAAAGATACAATATACATTATGAAAATCGGATATAAGCATATCCTTTGATACCAACATAAACTACATGGAACTAGTTTCATAATTTCACTTATAAATAAACTATCTATTGTTCCAATAAATGATATCATTGTCACATAGGACATATAATTATTATAACGTATTAATTTTGTAATATTCACCTATTTTTTTCATCTATGCTCACTCATTATCGTTATTTGTCACTATGCTCATTTAAAAACTCATTCAGTTTTTTCTGTAAGGGGTAGCAAACTTAAGTATTTGTAGTACAGAAAAGGATAGATAAGGTTTCTACTTTATCTATCCTCTTTTTATCACATATAATGTGGAATGTTTTTACCTAAAGATGTCAATTTTCTCGTTTTGGGGTATTTGTTTTTCTAAGCTTGATGGGCATGGCGTGCTACCCCTTAAAGAATTTTTGCATTTCCGGATTGTTTGGGAAGATTTGATCAGCTGAGCAACATAAAAATATACAAGAAATAGAAAATTGGGGTTAAACCGATGATAATATGTCCTATAAGGTTGACTCTCCAATGAATGTTTCGGACTCTATTCTTTCCTAACAGAAAAGTTATAACTAACACCGTTATAAGTGGACAGAAAAAAGAAATGGTGTCCCAAGGGCTGATTCTTTCAAAAATAATCCGATTTAATAATGGCAATAACAGAATAAAATTAATGATTAATAGAAGATATCCTATTACGATTCTCATTTTTCACCAACCTTTACATTTTTATCTTAATTTTAACATTCTTCTGATGATTACAAAAGAAGCTTCTTTCTTGTCCGTGACAAAATATGAAAGCCACCAAGCTTATTTTACTTGATGGCTTTCATTTTCTTTTGTTTATTAAAGAATTTTTGCATTTCAGGACTATTTGGGAATATCTCTTCAGCTTTATAAGAATGAAAATCTACTGGCTGGATCCGTTGTCGTTGTTTTAATTTTTCTTCGCCACGCATTACTCTAAGTACGTGCTAAACAGATTTAGGAAGTTCGCTTATTTGAATTTTAGTCATAATACCAACACCTCATTATATAAATCATTACAAATAAATTGTAGTTCCTTTTTCACGATTACTGGTCAAATCTCTTTACAATCCTCAAACCGAACATCGTAGTGAAAAACAAAACTATCATTACGTAGCCTAGAACGTAATCTACTCGTATCATTGAATCCTTATTGGAAATATATAAAGCAAATAGTATTACAGAGGTAGCACCACATTCCCATCAACTTAAGAATTTTATAACGCCCCAAAACAAAAAAATTGTACATTTTCACCTGGAGGTGTCAATATTGAGAAACCTCGCAGTTGCTTTTTTACGTTTTTTAAGAAGCAGAATGACATTCCTCAATTCAAATCTAAAAAGAATAAAGTTCAATCCTACACAATAAAACAAATAGAAATATTGCTATTGTTGAAAAAATCATGTTAATAAAACCCGGTCTCGTTACATTTGCAAAAAGCTAACGGGATTATGTTATTATTTTAGTAATTTACACAAGAGATAATTTCTTTTAAAGTAAATACGAAAATATATTTTAAATAGAACGGATGGATCTTGACATATATGAAAAATAATTCTCTTAAAGTCACCTTCGATAATTTGGAAGAGTTTGCTGATATAATCAGTGAAATTCTGCAATGCCCTATTACAGTAGAAGATGTAAATCATCGTCTCCTTGCATATAGTACCCATGACGAAAGAACAGACTCTGCAAGAATTGCAACTATTATGGGTAGGCGTGTACCTGAAAAAGTAATTAATAACTTATGGAAAGAGGGGGTTATTCCTACTCTTTTAAAAAGTCGTGAACCTATTCACGTAAAAAAGATAGATAATATTGGCCTCGGTGACAGAGTTGCGATTTCCATTTGGAATAAAGAGGACGTACTGGGATTCATTTGGGCTTTAGAAATCAAGCGCTCTTTAACTGAACAAGATTATGCCTTGATGAAAAAATCTGCTGAAGCTGTAAAAAGTAAGCTTCTTCAGCTCCAAACCAGAAAAAATAAAAAGGACGAACGTTCACAAGAATTTTTTTGGAAGCTACTAACTAATCATATACAAACAAATGAGGAAATTATTGAAGACTTTCAGGTACTTCATATTACGCCGGCTTCCTTATTTAACGTTGTCGTATTTCATTTTGAACAAGAAATTACGAGTGAAAAAGAAAAACAAATTTCTTATTTGTTAAAAACAAGCGAACATTTGAAAATTCTACTTTATACAATTGATCGTAACAAGTTAATTCTTCTTACTTCGTTAGATAATCTCAGTCAACCTTCTCATGAAATTAACAATTTCGTCGAAAGATTTGTTAACACGATGGAAAAACGATATGAAATTAAATCTATCAAACCAGCGTTCAGCAGTGTATATAGTGATTATCAAAAAATCAGTAAAGCTTATAAAGAAACATTAATCGTATTATCTATAAAGGAAAAATTCCCTTCCGACACAGCTAATATTCATGGCTATCAAAACATGGGGATTTATCAATTAATTGACCTTCTACTTGAGCAAAGAAAGCAGGAGGAGTATGAAAACCAAGCATTGCAGAAGCTCCATAAGTATGATTGTAAATATAATAGTAATCTTGTTGAAACGTTGGAAATATTTTTAAACAATGACAGTAATACCAGCGAAGTAGCTAAAGTTTTAAATATTCACGTCAATACACTAAGCTATAGACTTAAAAGAATCTGTGAAATCAGTGAAATCGATTTAAAAGATCCGAATCAAAAAATGGTTCTATACTTGGATCTTAAGTTACAAAAATTCATGTAGCAGCATCCTTTTGTGAAATTCCACAAAAGGATGCTGCTTTTTTCTTTTTTCTACACGATGAGAAAAAAGAAAAAAGCACTTTATAATTATATCGCAACAAAATAACTCAAAAATTTTTAAGTTACATCATATGTATTGTTAGCTAAAAGTGATTGGAGATATCATACACACTTATGTATGTGTGTATGTTGATATAGAGATTTATCAAGAAAGGGATTTGATTCATGAGAAATTTTTGTAATACCCAAAAAATAATAATTACAATAGTAGCAATTGTTGCAATAGCAATTGGTTATTATATGTTTCAATCGATTAATTCACCTGCAAAAGCTGTGGCCAAGCAAGAAAATACTGTACAGCTAGCAAGTGAACAACCAAAAATTAAAATAAAAAAAGCAACACCAACCCATTTTAATGGTAAGGAGAGAAAGGTTGTTTATCTTACTTTCGATGATGGACCAGGTAAATATACGGCTGATTTGTTAAACATCTTAAAAGAAAATGATGTGAAAGCAACATTTTTCTTAATTGGCGAAAATGTAAAACAGTTTCCAGAGTTGGTGAAACGTGAAAAGGAAGAAGGGCATTATGTGGGCATGCATAGTATGACACATGATTTTAAAAAATTATATACAAGTGGCGAATATGTAAATGAAATGAAAGAAGATCAAGGTTTAATAGCAAATATTATTAAAGAATCCCCAAAACTAACTCGTCCTCCATATGGATCCATGCCAGGATTAAATGAAGCACTTCGAAATAGAACAGTAGAAGCTAATTTAAAAGTATGGGATTGGACTATTGATTCTTTAGATTGGAAGTATAATAAGATGCCAGTTGATGCCGCTTCATCTCAGATTGTTCAAAATGTCCTAACAAATGCAAACCAGTCCAAAGAAGTGATTCTAATGCACGATATTCATCCACAATCTGTTGCTGCGGTACTAGCTATTATAAAAGGATTAAAAGAAAAAGGATATGAGTTTGAAGCGTATCATGAAGACGAGCATTTTTCAGTGAATTTTTGGCATGATAAACGTATATAACATCATAGGAGGAATTAACATTGATTTATAGGGAAATGGTATTAATAGGAATCTTATCAATTGGATTTCTAGGTGGTTGTTTGGGGGCAAAACCCGAAGATCAATTATATGTAGCTTTTGAAAATGCAGCAAATCAAGAAAAAGCATTATTTGATAATGTAAAAACATTTGAGCAGTTAGAAACAAAAGAACAGGAATTGTATAATCAAATTATACAAGAAGGGAAAGAGCAAAATGAGGGAGTAATACAAAAAATAGAGCAAGCCATTGCAACTGTAAATGAACGTGAAAAATTGGTAAAAGATGAAAAGGATGTATTAGAAAAAGCCCAAAAAGAAACCGCATCAGTTCATAGTTATATAGATAAAATTGAGGACAAAAAGTTAAAAAATCAAGCGGAAAAAGTAGAAGAAGTTTATAAAAATCGCTATGAAGTTTTTCAAAAAATAAATAATAGTTATAAAGAGGAATTAATAGCTGAAAAAGAACTTTATGAAAAGTTAAAAGGTAAAGAAACAAAACTAAAAGAGATTGGTGAGAAAGTTAAAACTATCAATACATTAAACGAGGAAACGCTAAAAGAAAAAGAAAAATTCAATCAATATACTAAAGAGTATAATGAGGGAAAACTAAAATTCTATGAAGACGCGAAGATTAAAATAAAAGAGAAAAAGTAAGAAAAATAATTATCAATTTAAGTATCTTGCCTCCTCATCCCTAAAGACAAATCAAAGTTCTAAATAGCATTTCGTTTAAAGGAGGTTTTTCATGAGCTATGATACTGTTTCATCTTTACAACGCATGCAACGACTACAGCAAGCAGCAACAGGACAAAAAGATGTTTTAAAACGAGTAAATTCAGGTTTGGAAATTGTAATGTTTATTACGGGAGTATTCTTAGCTCTCTCGACTTTCACATTATCTTTCTGGATATATTTCTTTTATTTTTTAATAAAGGAATATACTGCTAAAACATATCTAGTAAAAAACATGGATACTGGTGAAAAATTTCGAGTTGATAAACAAGAATTTAAACAATACAAAAAAGTGTTCAGAGCGAAAGAGGTAGCAATGGAATTGATTAGTTAGTAGCTTTAATAAGTAAAAGTAATAGGACTTTAAACGTAAGAATATAGGGGTAATAATTCTTTTTTGTGGTTATTTCCTGACTTAATTTATGAGAATATATTTTGCACATCATATCAAAAAGGAGTCTCTTATGAAATATTTCTCAATATGTTTAGTAATTTTATTTCTAATTGTGGTATTTAGTTGTATTATTTTGGGTTCTCATGCAAATAGCTGAAAGAAAGCGCCCTTGAGGATGTCTTTTTTTATAGAATCGATGAACAGACACAATATAAAAAATAATTAATCAAATAATTAAAAACGAGAAAACATTATAATGAAATGGGGGAATCAATTGTTACGTAAAAGACATTTGTATGTGCTTAGTGCTCTCTGCGCCATTATATTAGTTGGATGTAAATCTCAGGTTAAAGAAGCATCTTTAGTAAGTGATATAGGCGAGAAATCTATAGGAATAAAAGACATTGGGGATACACAGATAAATTTAGTAGATCCTACTAGTGGAAAAATGGTCAAACAAATAAATTTAACTTCATTAGGATATTTTCAAGATGAAAATCAATATAAATTAAATATTAAAAAAATCGCTAATGAAATAGGCAAACAGATTGATCAAAAAATGATACCTTCTCGTATGACTAGTGATGGAATATGGAAAGAAGGAAAGCCTTCATATGAATTATTTGAAAAAGAGTTAGTAGAGGATTTAATGGATGTGGGAATGTGGGAACGTTCCCGTGCATTGCCAATTGTTAAGAAACGGCCTATTGCTCAATCAAAAGATGCAAATCGAAATAGCGAAGTAATTGGAAAATATGTGGCGGACATAGTTGGCACAGCTAATGGTAAGATAGAAAACATTCGTTTGTCGGCAAATACTATTAATGGTGTAATATTAGGAAAAGGTGATCGTTTTTCCTTTAATGCTTTAATAGGAGATACAACACCTGATAAAGGATATCAGCTTGGAAAAGAAATCGTTGCGGGAAAATTAGTAGATGGTTATGGAGGAGGGGTTTGTCAAACTTCTTCTACACTTTATAATGCAGCGGATCAAGCGGGATTAAAAATGATAGAAAGATATAGTCATTCAAAGCCAGTTGGCTATGTACCTATAGGCAGAGATGCAACTATAGCGTATCCTTATTTCGATTTAGTATTTGAAAATGCGAATAATGTACTGGTACAGATCTTTATGAAGGTAGAAGGTAATAGATTAACCGCGGAAATACATAGGTTAATCTAAAAGATCTGTTTGGAGAGTTATTCTAATTCCTACCTTCCATTAGGGGTCCTACCGCATGCCCATCAAGTTAAGAAAAACAAATACCCCAAAGCAAAAATGCCATCCCTTCTATTCTCTTTTTTTTACCATCTTATTATCTGAATTGTACTAAAAAAGCATTGTTTTAGGATACAATAGAGTCAAAAGATGAACTATTAGAATAGATCGAATCGTTGATATATCTATGTTAATAGAGGGGGGAATTATATGATTCGTGAAGCTGAACCAAAAGACAGTCATGTAATTGAAAATCTATATAAAAAATTAGCACCACATAGTAAAAACATTAAGGTTTTACCAGAAAGAATTGAGCAGATAAGGAATGATTCTAATAATTTCTTATTTGTGTATGAGGAAGATTGTAAAGTTAAAGGAAGTATATTTATGACTTTTTGTCTTGATCCTGGATATCAATTTAGACCATATACCGTTCTAGAGTATGTGATTGTAAATGAAGATTTTCGAGGTAATGGGATAGGTGAAAAGTTACTAAAACATGTAGAACGGCTATCAATTGCAAGGGAATCCACAAGAATTATCCTATTAAGTAGTATAAATAGAATAGAAGCACATAAATTCTTTTCTAAAAATGGTTATAATGGCACTATAAGTAAGGGATTCAAGAAGTATATACCGATTAATTAAGTTTTCGTTATGGGGATAATTCAAAACCTTAGATTAATAGTAATTGTGTGTTTTTTATATTGGATTTTTTGAGATATAAGCGGAGGGGAAAAGACATGATAAATCAAGCTGAATTACTATGGAAACGTATAATTAATAGAGGTTCAAGCCTTGAAGTGAACTTTCAAAAAACATTAAACCTCCAACCGGGTGCAAGTGATGAAGATTTTCAGTTAATTGAAACTACACTGGGTATTACACTTCCTAAAGAAATGAAAAGTTTTTACAGGGTGTATAACGGACAAATTTGGGAACCTGGGGTTGAATCTTTTGTAAGAAATTTGGTTCTTTCCCCAACTTCTCAAATTATAGACAATTGGACATTTCTACAGGATGAATTCGATCCAGATGATTTAGAGTCGAATATTGAAAATGAACTTAAACCTGTTCTTTGGAATTCTAAGTGGATTCCAATTGCAGAAAATGGTGGTGGGGATTATCTTTGTATTGATACAGATCCATCAGAATCTGGAGTAGTAGGACAAGTGCTATATTTTTGGCATGATTGGGGAAAACGTTCTGTTGAGGCAAAAGGTTTATTTGAATTCATAGAAATCTGTTTGAAAGAAGATAATAGAATGCAGTGTTCTAATGAAAATTAGAGTTACAAAAGAGGATGTGAATTATTATTTACATCCTTTTTTGTTTTTTAAATTAAATCATCAGAATCGCACCAGTTAGAGCAATAGAATTGTAGATGAATTTACATCAACTTAAGAGTTTTAAGTAGACCCTAAACAAAAAATTTTCTTTACAGCTAGTTATTTATAAGAGCGCCTCTTATTTAAACCTATATTTTGATGCAATTTTGCATATCCTAATAAAGGGAATCTATATACAGAGTGTGATTGAATTATATTAATAACATTAAAGGTAATGAACATGCAGGTTTCCTTTTTTGTTTATTAGTTTCATCAGAAAAGAAGTCAGATCTTTGAAAGACTTTTGTAACATTTATGAAAGTCATTTGAAACATATTTAAACTAAGATGTACATGTCGAAGGTGATTTTATTTCAGTCGGAAGTAAAAAGTATTAGCAATGTATAGTATAATTTCATCTTTTGTATTCATGTAGAGATGATAAAAAAAGGGAGAGATTGCATAAATCTAATTTAAGAAAAACATATGATTATCCAGTAGGTATTTTATTAACTCTTATATCTAAGTGAAAAACAGAAAATCAAGCTCAGCTTCATTATCACTAGCATATAGAGATAACTTTTATTATCCTGGTAGATTCCTATACAGATATGATATTGTTGATCTATATTACTACAATGAACCTGGTCGTACTAAATCTATAGGATTAAATAATTTACAAAAGGCTCAAGTAATTTACAAAATATTTATCATTTAGCATATTCAATTTGATTTAAAACAATAAGATTATAAACCACAGAAAGGTACTCATTCGACACTCAGTAGAGTGCCTTTTTTTGTTCGAATTATATCAAAACGTATCATTTTCTTTTTGATATAGTATTCTAGTGTACAGAAATAATATGAAATATCATATTTTATATTATGTTATATTAATAATGTGTTTTTAAGGATTTTATAAATGGAGGAAATGTTATGAACAAGAAATCAAAGTTTACCCAAATGATGCTCGGCATTAGTACAGTGGCCTTATCATTTGGAAGTATTCAAACACAAGTATCAGCGGAAGAAAATACACCTTATAATGTGTTACAAAAGAAACCAATTGGGATAGAAACTTCAACGGATGAAATTGCACATTCTACAAAAGCAGACGAAACGTTGTCTTATGAAGAACGTTTAAAAGTAGGCGATTTTTCACAACGTCCAGCTCCGGTCGTGAAACGAGCAGCGGCAAAACAATTTCAGCAAAAGTATTCTGTGGCAGAGCTGAATAGAATGAGTGATGACGAATTAATTGATACATTGGCAAATGTTAGTTGGGATCAAATTACAGATTTATCTCAGTTTAATCAAGAAACAAAAGCGTTTTATCAAAATAAAGGGCGAATACAAGTTATTATTGATGAATTAGGTCGCCGTGGAAGCACATTTACAAAAGATGATACAAAAGGGATTGAGACGTTTGTTGAAGTATTATATTGCGGTTTTTATTTAGGCTTTAATAATAAAGAGTTAAACTATTTAAATGAGCGAAGCTTCCATGATAAATGTTTACCGGCATTAAAAGAAATTGGAAGAAATCCGAATTTTAAACTTGGTACAGATAAACAGGATAAAGTGGTATCTGCATATGGTAAATTAATTCATAACGCTTCTTGTGATGCTGAAACAGTTCAATATGCAGGGAATATATTAAAACAATATAACGATAATATTTCTACATATGTAAGTGATCCGAACAAAGGGGCTGCCATGTATAATCTCATACAAGGGATTGATGATGATATGCAGTCTTACTTGAATGAGACACGTAAAAAAGCGGATGAAACAATATGGTATGGGAAAATTGATAGTTTCATAAATGAAATCAGTCGAATGGCTCTTCTGAATCATGTAACACCAGAAAATAGCTGGTTAATTAATAATGGTGTTTATTATGCTGGTCGTCTAGGGAAATTCCATAGTAATCCAAATAAACCTTTAGAAGTACTTACACAAGCAATGCATATGTACCCTCGTTTAAGTGAAGCTTATTTTAATGCGGTAGAGCAAATTTCAACAAACTATGGTGGAAAAGATTATAACGGAAATACAGTAGATTTACAGAAAATACGTGAAGAAGGCCAACAGCAATACTTACCAAAAACGTATACATTCGATGACGGTTCTATTGTATTTAAAACAGGAGATAAAGTAACGGAAGAAAAGGTTAAGAGATTATATTGGGCTGCTAAAGAAGTAAAAGCGCAATATCATCGTGTAATTGGAAATGATGCGGCGTTAGAATCAGGGAAAGCTGATGATGTACTGACAATCGTAATTTATAATGATCCATATGAATATAAACGAAATAGCCAACTATATGGATATGATACGAATAATGGTGGCATTTACATTGAAGGAAAAGGAACGTTCTTTACATATGAACGTACACCACAGCAAAGTAGTTATACTTTAGAAGAATTGTTCCGTCATGAATTTACACACTATTTACAGGCAAGATACGAAGTTCCAGGAGCATGGGGACAAGGAGAATTATATCAAAATGAACGTATGACTTGGTTTGATGAAGGAAATGCAGAATTTTTTGCGGGATCTACTCGTACGAATAACGTTGTTCCGCGCAAAAGTGTAATTAAAGGATTATCATCTAATCCTGCAGAACGTTATACAGCAGAACGAACATTATTTTCGAAATATGGATCATGGGATTTTTATAATTATTCTTTTGCACTGCAGTCTTACTTATATACTCATCAATTTGAAACTTTCGATAAGATTCAA
>Ga0105250_10001714_pt1 | contig 11578 bp, 14 predicted proteins | sample KBSS54metaG_FD_80425 | JGI IMG/M metagenome (GOLD analysis project Ga0105250, IMG submission 80425) | Switchgrass rhizosphere microbial communities from Kellogg Biological Station, Michigan, USA - KBS S5-4 metaG | ecosystem: Host-associated > Plants > Roots > Rhizosphere > Soil | place...
CGTCCGGGGCGTGGGTCAGGCTCAGTTGGGTCAGCGATTCAGTCCACAGCAACGCAGCGCGTTCACGGTCGCTGAAGAACGGCGGTTCACGCCATGCCGTCACCGCGAACAAACGGCGCGGAGTTTCGCCACCCTTGATCGCATCGGTGGTGTGCATGTCGATGCAGAACGCGCAGCCGTTGATCTGCGAAGCACGCAACTTGACCAGTTCGATCAGGTTTTTTTCCAGCGGCAGTTTGGACACCGCGGTTTCCAGGGCGATCATCGCTTTCAGGGCGTCTGGGGAGGCGGTGTAGAAATCGGTACGAGGTTGCATGGTGGCTCCGGGCAGCAAGTGAATGTGTGGCTACGTTAGCCCTCACGCCCGGTTCGACAAATAGCCAATATTCGAGAAGATCAGGAGGCCACTTCGGTTTTCTCGGCTGACCACTCGTCAGCCAATCGGCACCAAGGGTTCTGCGCATCAGACCAATATCAGGTACATGCCCTTTCTGGAGACGGATCATGATCACGCGCAAACTCACCTCGTTATTGCTCGCCGGCCTGCTGGCCACGGCATCGGCCGCCAGCTTCGCCGCCAACGATGGCGCTGACGCCACCGGCACCAAATCCGGCGGCCCGACCAGCACAACCACGCCGCCAGACAACACCCCGGGCGCGCCTTCGGGTGGTAGCGGTTCCTCGGGTATGGGATCCGGGACCGGCACCAATGGCGGGGCCAGCGGTTCCGGTTCCGGGGCTGGCGGCGGTACAGGTTCGGCGGGTGGCGGGACTGGCGGTGCGGGCGGTGGCACCGGCGGCTGAACGAACAAGAGCCATCCCAAATAAGCACGCTATCCAATGTAGGAGTGAGCCTGCTCGCGAAGGCGGTTTGTCAGTTATGCAACTGTGTGCTGACACACCGACATCGCGAGCAGGCTCACTCCTACAGGGTACAACGTGTAGTTCAGCGATCGGAGCGCATCAGTTCGGCCAGGCCGCTGTCCAGCGACAACACCGCCGCGCGATTGCGCCCGGCATTTTTCGCCTGATACAACGCCGCATCGGCACGCTGGATGAACACTTCCAGGCTGTCATTGCCGCTCGGGATAAACGAATAACAACCCAGACTCACCGTCAGATACCCGGTTGGCGAGCCGCTGTGGATGATGTGCTTGTCGATCACGCTGCGGCGGATCTGCCCGGCAATCGCCAGCGCGCCGTTGATATCGGTGTCCGGCAACAGCACCGCAAACTCCTCGCCACCGTAGCGTACCGCCAGATCGGACTTGCGCTGGCAGCACGTCTGCAGCACTTGGGCGACCTGCGTCAGACAATGATCGCCAGCGACATGCCCATAGGCATCGTTGTAGCGTTTGAAGAAATCGATATCGAGCATGATCAGGCTGACCGGACTGACCTGCCGCGCGCCGCGTGCGAATTCGATCTCCAGCGATCGTTCGAACAAGCGTCGGTTGGCCAACCCGGTCAGGCTGTCATGGGTCGCGATCTGCTCCAGCGTACGCTGGGCCTTGCGCAGGTTTTTTTCGATGCGTTCACCATCGCGCACCTGATGAATGAACACCCAGCCAAACAGGCCGATGCCGAGAATCACCAAGGCGACGATCACACTCGACTGGAATGCGCGTGCGTACCAGCCCTCGAGAATCGTGTCGCGCGAGGTCGCCGCCGACACCACCAACGGATACGCCGACAAGCGTCGATAACCGTACAAACGCACCACGCCATCGACCACCGAATCGATCATTGCGGTGCCGGCCGTGGCTTCTGGCAGCAACGTGCGATAAATCCGCCCTTGCGCCAGCGAGGTGCCGATCAGGTTTTCATCAAACGGACGGCGGGCGAGCAAGGTGCCGTCGCTCAGACCCAGAAACATGATGCCTTGGTCATCGAGGCTGAAACTTTCGAAGAAACGATCGAAGTACGACATCTTGATCCCGGCCAGCAGCACACCCTGGAAACTGCCGGCGTGATCATTGATGCGTTTGGAAATCGGGATGATCCACTCACCGTTCTCGCGGCTGCGAATCGCCGGGCCGATGTGCGCCAGCGTCGAAGCGTTCTGCTGGTGAAACTTGAAGTACTCGCGATCGGCCACGCCATTGCCACGGGGCAGATCGGCGAACGAAGTAATCACCCACTGGCCCTGCGTATCGAAGAGAAACATGCCGTGCAACTGATCCAGTTGCTGCACGCGCCGGGCGAAAGTTTTCTGCAAGCGCGGACGTTGCGCGGTGCCGTAACCGTCATCCTGAATCCAGTCAACCAGGCTGGTCATCACCAGATCGGCGGCGAGAAAGGTGTCCTCGGCCTGCTGCGCCATGGCCCGGGTCAGGTTGCTCGACGCCATTTTCGCCACCGCCAGATCCTGGCGTCGCGACTGCTCCAGTTGCAGGTAGAGCAAACCGGACAGGCACAACCCCACCGCAACGATAAACAGCACCGCCGCTTTGCGCAGCGGCAGGCGTTTAAGGGTGCCTCCGGGGGCCTGATGCGGATCGTGAATAGGGATAGGCAAAAGCAAGTCCTGGGCAGGTACGACAAGGGCGCCAGCGGGGAAACCCTTATGTTTGTGAGCGTAGCCCACCGGAATCTACGGGGCAAACGCCTCGCTTCCGCCCAGGTATATCGGCGCGCAACGAGTTTGGATGATCGCTGTTCGCCGATTTATTTTCGATTGCCTCTTTCGGGTTAGTCAGTTGTGAAGGGCCAGGCGCCGCATCGCACTGTGCAAATGCGCCCGCGCACTTTGCGGGTCGCCCTCGCGCATCTGCTCATAGGCCCGTTGCGCAATGGCGTGGGGCAGCGGTTTCAATTGCCGTTGCGTGGCCATCGCCAGCAGTTGCACCTGGGCGGCGCGCTCCAGGTAATAGAGGTCGTCCCAGGCTTCGGCGATGGTCGGGGCGGCGACGATCACGCCGTGGTTTTTCAGGAACAGAATGTCGGCGTCGCCCATGACCCCGGCGATACGGTCGCCTTCGGACGCGTCCAGCGCCAGGCCGTTGTAGTCCTCATCCACCGCCGTGCGCCCGTAGAACTTCAGTGCGGTTTGCCCCAGCCACAACAGCGGCGGACCTTGCAGCAGACACAGCGCCGTGGCGTGGGGCATGTGGGTGTGGAAGGCGACTTTCACCCGTGGCAGCTGTTGGTGCAGGCGCGCGTGGATATAAAACGCCGTGGCTTCCGGTTGGCCTTTGCCTTCAACCACGTTGCCGTCAAAGTCGCAGACCAGCAGATTCTGCGCGGTCACTTCGGCGAAGGCATAGCCGTAGGGATTGACCAGAAACAGATCGTCATGCCCCGGCAGCATCGCCGAAAAGTGATTGCAAATGCCCTCCTCCAGGCCATGCAGCGCGGCCAGTTGAAAGCACGCCGCCAGCTCGGTGCGCGCGGTGATGATCGCCTCGCTGTCGAGGTTCAGCGCTGTCAGGCGTGAGGCCCGCGCACTGGCAGTCAGGGTGTGAGCCATGACGATTCTCCGTTACCAACCAAGGGATTTGAACAGCGGCAACACTTGATCGAGGCGGTTGAGGATCGCGTCGGGGCGATAGTCCGGCAGTAACTGGCGACCGGTGCCGCGATCGATCCACACACAGCGAAAGCCCATGTCCCGCGCGGCCGTGTGGTCGAGCATCGGGCTGGCGCAGATGTGCACCACTTTTGCGCGGCTGACGCCCAACTGCTCATGAGCGTAGTCGAACAGCCGTGGCGCCGGTTTGTAGGCGCCGGCCTGTTGCGCGGTGATCACCCGGTCGATGTGCCCGCCGAGTTGCGCGACGTTGCCGGCGATGATGTCGTCGGTGTTGGACACGATGCACAGTTTGAAACCCATGTTTTTCAATTCACGCAGGGTCTCGACCACCTCGGCAAACGGCGGCATTTTCGGGATGGCGGCGGCCAGACGCTGGCTGTCGCCGGGCAGGCTGGGCAAGCCCAATTCTTCCAGGGCCATTTGCAGGCCGAGGGTGCTCAGCTCGCGGAAAGAGCGGTGTGGCGGCGTTTGTTCGAGGCGATGTTCATGGCGATCATAGACTTCAATCAGATGAGCGACATCGACCTGATGCTCGCCCTTCTCACTGAGGATTTCGCCGGCCACAGCTTTAAGGCCTTCGTCCCATTGAATCAACGTGCCGTAGCAATCGAAGGTCAGCCACTGCGGGCGCGGGGTGTGAGTCATTGTCATTGGTCGAATCCTCCGTCGTGAGGACTTCAGCTTATGAGTGCCCGGTGATAGTGTGAAATTAAATAAATAGCCAATCGTCAGTTGAAAAACCACTATCGAGAGCACCGCCATGCTGGACCTGGAATTGCTGAAAACCTTTGTCTGCGTGGTCGACGAAGGCAGCTTCACCCGCGCCGCCGATCGCGTGCACCGCACCCAATCGACGGTCAGCCAGCAGGTACGCAAACTCGAAGACCTCGTCGGCCACGCCCTGCTGCTGCGCGACCGTACCGGGTTGAATGTCGCCGTCACCGAGCACGGCGAATTGTTGATTCACTACGCGCGCCGTTTGCTCGCGCTGTCCGCCGAAGCCACTGAAGCCTTGGCCAGCGACCTCGACCTGGAAATCCTGCGTATCGGCATGCCGGAAGACTTCGACGCGCGGCGCATGGCGCTGATTCTCGCCGGCTTCACCCGCAGCCATCCGCAAGCACGGTTGGAAACCCTCAGCGGCATGAGCCTCGATCTGCGCCAGCGCCTCGATGCCGGCGACATCGACATCGCCCTGATCAAACGCGAACCCGACAGCGGCCCGGCGTGGGCGACCTGGCCGGAGCGGCTGGTGTGGGTCAAAGGCGCGGAGTTCGATTCGTCCACCGGCGTGCTGCCGTTGGCGCTTTTTCCGCAGGGCTGCCTGTATCGGCAGCGCGCCATTCGTTTACTCGATGTTGCCCAGCGACCTTGGCGGGTGGCGTTCGGCAGTCACAGCCTGACCGGGATTCAAGCGGCAGTGGCATCCGGGTTGGGGGTGTCCGTGCTGCCGGTGTCGGCGGTGTTGCCTGAGCATCAGGTGTGTACGGATTTGCCGGAACTCGCGCCGACGGAATTGGCGTTGGTTAGCCGTGATGGGGTTTTGAGTGGGTTGCAGCGTGGGTTGGTGGAGTTTTTGCGTGGGGAGTTGGGGGTGGATGCGGGGGAATTTGCCTGAAATCCCCCCGCCTCTGCTATCAAGGTTTGTTGATTTCCCGCAGCAGATCCGCGACGGGAATGTTCATGGTGTTTGAGTAGTAGGGTTTGTAGCCGTAGGCGGTGACGACGACTTTGCAGGGGATTTGTTGTTTGTTGGCGAGAAGGTGGTTCAGCTCTGACGCTGACAGATCTCTCTCCGTACTTCGGTCGCTGGAGGTTTCAGTGATAAATGTACTGGTTGAAAAGGAGAATTTGGAACTGCCGCTTTCGCGTATATCAGAATTCACCAGCCCCACCGCAGAAAACTGAATAGCTTTGCCAACCGAAAAATCGTGGTCATCCGCTAACGCGCACCTCAATGTCCCCGAAGCCATCCCTTGCCTTTCGCCTCGGCCAAACAGGTTCAGAACATTCACATCGGATTGATATTTGATGACATATAAAAGGGAACTCGACCTATCTACAGACACATAACTCAAATTTGCCGGAGGCTGTAAATGGTCCTTTGCACATCCCGAACAGACAGCCAGAACCACACAAAGGAAAAACCTGTACATCACGGAAACTCCTTCATGATTGAATCAAATAGCAAGTCACTTGCAGACTTACCACCAACGATTGGGGCGTTTAGCAATCCCAGTGCGTTGGCATGATTCGTGTCGACATTTACGTTAAGTGACGGTCCGCAGGAGATAATCCATTTTTCCCCGAAGTCCGCGACCCCGTCTGATGGGTCTCTCTTGGAAGGTGTTGCCTTGATATTGATCCAATCAACCGAAACTGGCGTGGGACGTTCGCGATAAATGTCTGAGCCCAGCCACACCAAAGCCCCTTCACCCACAGGATCCAGGGTGATCAGCATCTGAACCTTGTAACCCCAATCCGACATTATTTTGGACAGGTGCGCACCATTCCAGCCGCCGAGGCTATGGCCGACGATATAGACGGGACAGCACCGGTGATCGGGCTACCGCAGGCGGATTTGTCAGTCATCCGCGCAGCCGCCAAGCCGTCGAAATTCACATTCGGGGAGCCACTGACAATGGGATTGGTGCCATGTCCCGGCAATGGGCAGGCGGTTGGATCGGTGACGCGGGCGGCGGGTTTTCCGCTCATGAACAGCTCCTTGCAATGTAATCTGATCATCCTTTCGGGGGGTGCAAGCATGCGGGAGTTCGCCGGGTACTTCAAACCTTCAGACCAAAAAAGGCGCCCGATCGGGCGCCTTTTTGATACGTGGAAACCGCTCAGGTTAGCGCGACGGCGGCACCCGGATATCCCCCGCGCGACACTGGGTTTTCACACCCTTGCCACAGGCGCCGAACTGCAGATCCTTGCCCATGCACACGCGCACTTCCGACAGTTCCGGGCCGCTGCAAATGACCGCGATGCCATCGGCCGGAATCCCCGGGTTGGCTTTACGGAACAAGTCGGCGATTTCCTGGGCCTCGAAGTAATACGAGGAGCTGAACGGTTGCAGCTCATCGGGGATTTTCACCGCCGCCACGGCTTTGTCCGCTTCATCCAGGTAGCCCATTGCACCGAGGCCGCTGCAGGTGCCGTGCTTGGACCATTCGTGGTCGAGCAGTTTTTTGGTCGGGAACAGCATCAGGCCCTGGCTGGTTTGCGCCGCGTTCAGCGTGGTCAGCGGTGGGCAGGATTCCGGCCAGCCACCCTTGGCGTATTGCGGCCACAAACCGTGCAGCACGAAGCCATAGCCCTTGCCCGTGCACTGCGAGTCATCTTTATGCGTAAGGCAAAAGGTCGGCGACCAGGACAACGCCAGCAGGTAGTAATCAAACACCCCCGCCACCGATTCCGCCTGGGCGTTGCTCGACTGCGATTGGCGCGCCGAACTCAAACCGATGCTACCGGCCGTCAGCGCAATCACTGCCAAAATTGTAAACAGCTTTTTCATCTACCCGCTCCTTGGGACGCCTGCGTCCGTGGTTTTCTATCCTGACCAGACTGGCCAGCGCTGATTTCGCCATGGTTGTGTTGCAAGCGCATGACGCAAGGCAACGCCGTACGCCGTTGAAAGGTCTACGATTAACAGGCAGACATCAAACCAAGGGATCCGAAATGAGTAAAGCAGACGAACTCGCCGCCAAACTCAAGCAAACCCGGCACACGCATGCGGATGCCGCGCTGGAGATCGATTGCTGGCCGGCGCAGGTGTACGACTTGTACCACCGCATCGAGGCGTGGCTGCAGCCGGTGACTGAAGTCGGCCTGAAGATTCGCCGCAATCCGACCCACGTTTGCGAAAGCTCGCCCGATGGTGAATCCCACGATTACGCCATCGACCAACTGGTGATCGAAGCCAATCATCAAACCCTGACTTTTGATCCCATTGCGCGGTTTACCGAGGATGGCGCCGGCCGGGTGCAGATCATCCCGTCAGCCACGGACACCTATCTGCTGCGTACCGTGGATGAACACGGTGAAAGCCATTGGTGGGTGCAGTCGATTGAAACAGGCCAGCAACTGGATGCCATCGCGCTGACCGAAAACAATCTTTTGCTGGCGGTGCAGGAAGGCCTCGGTCTCTAGCCCCGATTACTGCCGCCGCGCCGAGCAAAACTCGACGATCACCTGCGTTAGCGCATCGATCATCTGCGGCTCAGCGTGAGGCGCGACAAACAAGCGGAACTGCGCATCCGGTAAATCCGGCAAGCCCTGTTCCGCGCCGAGCGCCGTCAACCCCTGCCCCAACTGACTCGCAGGCATCGGCGCCACGGCAAATCCTGACTGCGCTGCCGCGCGCAACCCGGCAGTGCTCGAACACAGCATCGCGGTGCGCTGGGAAATGCCCGCCTGAGCCAAACGCGTCAGCGCCGCCTCACGATACGGACATGGCTCTGGAAACAGCGCCAGCGGCAATGGCGTTGGCAACTGTGTGACAGGCTGCGCGGCCCACGCCCACACCAGCGGTTCCTGCCAGAGTAAACGCCCCGACGCTCCGGTTTCACATAGCGAGCCGATGACCATCTCCAGATCGCCCTGCTGCATCTGGCCCAGCAACGTCCCCGGAATATTCACCTGCACATCGAGCTCCATGCCGGGATGCTGCGCCGCGCAATCCTGCAACGCGCGCAACAACCGCGCCTCGACAAAATCTTCGGACACGCCAATCCGCATCCGCCCCTGAAACGGCGTGCGGGTGAGCTGCGCCCAGGCATCGCGGTTCAACGCCAGAATCGTCCGCGCATAGGCAATCAAACGCTCGCCGTCGGCGGTGAGTTGCTGAGAACGAGTAGTGCGCTTGAGCAGCGGCTTGCCGACTTGCTCTTCGAGTCGGCGCAGATGACCGCTGACCGCCGACTGCGTCAGATGCAGTTTTTCCGCAGCACGACTGAAGCCGTCCTCATCGACAACGGTGACAAAAGTCTTGAGCAACAGGGCGTCAAACATAGTGAGATACGTGATCAATGGCCGATTTATTCACGATTTATAGTTTGAAGCGCGCTATGTTGCAATGCCTCGCATTCCCCCCGACTGCCGAGGCTTATTGTGACCACCCTTCTGCACATTGAATGCTCACCGCGCAAACAACGCTCCGCCTCACTGCAAGTTGCCCGCAGCTTTATCGACCGTTATCTGCAGCATCATCCGCAGACCCACGTCGAAACCCTCGATCTATGGGGCACGCCGCTGCCGGAGTTCGGCGAAGAGGCAATGAACGCCAAATACGCCGGCCTCAGCGGTACGCCACTGACCCCCGCCCAGCAATCGGCGTGGAATGAGCTCAAGCACCTCGCCGCGTATTTGCATCGTGCCGACCTGATTGTGCTGTCGGTGCCGCTGTGGAATTTCAGCATTCCGTACAAACTCAAGCACTTCATCGACCTGGTGTCGCAGAAAGACATCCTCTTCAGCTTCGACCCAGAGCACGGTCTGCAAGGCTTGCTGAAAAACAAAACCGCCGTGGGTGCCTATGCCTGCGGAATGGATTTTTCGGCGCAATCGGCCACACCCGCCGAGCGCTTCGATTTTCAGAAGCCCTACGTCGCGGCATGGCTCGAATTTATCGGCATCAGCGATGTGCATGAGTTGAGCGTCGAGAAGACCATTCTCGGCGAAGACGTCGACCGTGAGTCGCGGCTGGCTGCCTCACAACGGGCGCGGGATCTGGCCGATCAGCTCGCTGCAACTGAAGCTGTCAAAACTGTAATCCCCGCCTCAGCCAACTGAAAGCTGGCGCTGGTTAGCCTCCCCGTCATGAGTCAAACGGGGATTTCCAGCGCATGCCTTCCAACCCATCACGACGCACCTTCGTCAAAGGCCTCGCCGCCGGCAGCCTGCTCGGTGGCCTCGGCCTGTGGCGCACGCCGGTCTGGGCGCTGAATGCGCCCGGTCAGTTGCATGAACTGAGCGGCAGCGACTTCGAGCTGTTCATCAGCGAAACCCCGGTCAACTTCACCGGCAGCCCACGCACGGCGATGACCATCAACGGCAGCCTGCCCGGCCCCCTGCTGCGCTGGCGCGAAGGCGACACCGTGACGCTGCGGGTGCGCAACCGGCTCAGCGCCAGCACCTCGATTCACTGGCACGGCATTCTGTTGCCGGCGAACATGGACGGCGTCCCGGGCCTGAGTTTCCACGGCATCGAACCGGGTGGCGTGTACGTCTATCAATTCAAGGTGCGGCAGAACGGCACCTACTGGTATCACAGCCATTCCGGCTTGCAGGAACAGGCCGGCGTCTACGGCCCGCTGGTGATCGACGCCAAGGAACCGGAGCCGTTCCACTACGACCGCGAGTTCGTGGTGATGCTCAGCGACTGGAGCGACGAAGACCCTGCCAGCCTGATGAAGACCCTGAAAAAACAGTCCGACTACTACAACTTCGACAAACGCACCGTCGGCGATTTCATCCACGACGTCAGCGAAAAAGGCTGGGGCGCTACCGTGGCCGATCGCAAGATGTGGGCAGAGATGAAGATGAATCCCACCGACATTGCCGACGTCAGTGGCGCCACTTACACCTTCCTCATGAATGGCCACGCGCCGGATAACAACTGGACCGGCCTGTTTCGCCCCGGTGAAAAACTGCGTCTGCGCCTGATCAACGGCTCGGCGATGACCTACTTCGACGTACGCATTCCCCGGTTGAAAATGACCGTGGTCGCGGCGGACGGCCTGCACGTCAAACCGGTCAGCGTCGATTAACTGCGCATCGCCGTGGCGGAGACTTACGACGTCATAGTCGAGCCGGATGCCGAGGTGTACACCCTGTTTGCCCAGGCCATGGATCGAACCGGTTATGCCCGTGGCACCCTCGCCACTCGCGTCGGGTTATCTGCGCCCGTACCGGTTCTCGACCCGCGTCCGCTGGTGATCATGGACGACATGGGCATGGGCGGCATGGATCACGGCTCGATGGACATGAGTGCCATGGATCACTCGACGATGGGTCCGATGCAATCCCATCCCGACAGCGAAAAAGACAATCCGCTGGTCGACATGCAAGCCATGACCACCGCGCCAAAACTCAACGACCCCGGCCTCGGTCTACGCAACAACGGCCGTCGCGTGCTGACCTACGCCGACCTGCGCAGCACCTTCGAAGACCCGGATGGCCGCGACCCGAGCCGCACGGTCGAACTGCACCTGACCGGTCACATGGAGAAATTCGCCTGGTCGTTCAACGGCATCAAATTCTCCGACGCCGAGCCTTTGCTCCTGAAGTACGGCGAGCGCATCCGCCTGGTGCTGGTCAACGACACGATGATGACCCACCCGATTCACCTGCACGGCATGTGGAGCGATCTGGAAGACGAAAACGGCGACTTCCAGGTGCGCAAACACACCATCGATATGCCGCCCGGCACTCGCCGTAGTTATCGCGTGACCGCCGATGCACTCGGCCGCTGGGCCTATCACTGCCATCTCCTGTACCACATGGAAACGGGCATGTTCCGCGAAGTGCGGGTGGAAGAATGAAGGGGCCGCTGATGACTCGACTCACCGTATTTTCCTTGCTGCTGGTCGGCAGCTCAGCAATGGCCGCCGGCGACATGCCGGGCATGGATCACAGCCAGATGTCCGGTATGGATCACTCTGCCATGCAAAGCATGGACGACGGCATGATGCAGCCCGCCGCCCCGACGGAAAGCCGCACGCCAATCCCGCCAGTGACCGACGCCGACCGCGCCGCCGTGTTCACCAGTCCCGGCGGCCATCAAGTCCACGACAGCGCGATCAACAGCTACTTCCTCGCCGACAAACTCGAATGGCAGGACGCCGACGCCGGCAGCGCGCTGGCTTGGGATCTGTCCGGCTGGATCGGTGGCGACATCGATCGCCTGTGGCTGCGCTCCGAAGGTGAACGCAGCAACGGCAAGACCGAAGACGCGGAAATCCAGGCCTTGTGGGGCCATGCGATATCGCCGTGGTGGGACGTGGTCAGCGGCGTGCGTCAGGACTTCAAACCCGGCGCGCCGCA
>Ga0105250_10001715_pt1 | contig 11573 bp, 7 predicted proteins | sample KBSS54metaG_FD_80425 | JGI IMG/M metagenome (GOLD analysis project Ga0105250, IMG submission 80425) | Switchgrass rhizosphere microbial communities from Kellogg Biological Station, Michigan, USA - KBS S5-4 metaG | ecosystem: Host-associated > Plants > Roots > Rhizosphere > Soil | place...
AATATTTTAACGCCTAATTCATCTTCTAAATTTTTAATGCGCTGGCTTATATTCGGTTGTACATATCCTAATTTCTCAGCAGCTCTAGATATTGATTGTAGTTCTGCAACATGTTTAAAAATCCATAAGTCATGGCTTTCCAAGAATAGATCCCTCCACTAGGTATCATTTAAAATGATATCGTCTTCATTATTCAGTATTATACTCCTCAAATGAACGAAGATAAAATGAAATGGAATCAGATACAGTGGGGAGATTTTAAAATGGACATAAAAGATAAAGTAGTTATTATAACAGGTGGCTGTACGGGTATCGGAAGGGCTACTGCTTTGAAGTTAGTTAGTGTAGGAGCAAAAGTTGTGATTAATTATAGTTGTTCAGAAACAGAAGCGTTAGAAACAGTTGATGAAATTCAGCAGCAAGGAGGTACGGCAATCGCTGTTAAAGCTAATGTAGCACAAAAAGAAGAAGTAGAGGCGATGGTATCTCAAACTGTTAACTTTTTTGGAACAGTAGATTGTTTGGTGAACAATGCGAGTATAACAGCCCAAATACCAATGGATGACTTAGAGTCTGTAACTGATGAAGTTTGGAATTCGCTTTTTAGCGTAAACGTGAAAGGAATGTTTCATTGTATAAAAGCTGTTGTTCCTTATATGAAGGAGAAAAAATTGGGCGCCATTGTGAATATGGGGAGTGTTGCAGGGATAACTGGATTAGGATCATCTATACCGTATGCAGCAACAAAATCAGCAATTCATACAATGACAAAGTCGCTCGCTATTGCATTGGCACCTGACATCAGAGTAAATAGTATTTCTCCTGGTGCAGTTCATACGAGATGGTGGTTAGGTAATGAGGATAAGATGTACCAACTTGCGGGGAACTTACCACTTCAAAGAATTTCAACACCAGATGATATTGCGGAGGCGATTCTTTTTCAATTGACTCAGGAATCTATTACAGGACAGATATTTACAATTGATAATGGACAGACACTTTAATATTGTGAAGCCTTGTGCAGTAAGATTATCAACTTAATAGAAAGTTGTATTCATTTTATATAATTAGAAGAGGACATAGTATCCTCTTTTTTGCATGATATATAGGCTGTTATATATGGGGTAGCACCACATCGCTATCAAGCTAATGTTGATTTGAAATAAAGTCGCGATGTTTTGAAAAAAGTTGTGAAGCTTTACCCTTTTGGATATTTTTGTCTGAAGGGGTGTTTTTTATGACTAAAAGAAAAAGAACATCTGAATAAAAGGTGAATTAAGGAATTATTGAGTGACATAGAGTTGTTCCGTTATAGGACGCGATTGTGGAATAAAACAGGCAGAAAATGAACAAACTATTTTATAAAACCGAAACATAACCTGCTGGATAAGAATCCATTTTGATCAATCTTTTTTCAAAATGGTTTATTTTTGTTTGTTGCACAATACAAGTACAATTAATATTTTTAATTAAACTTTATTCCAAACCAACATATGAAAATGATCTAGAAGGAAATAGGCAGTGTTTTTACATAAGTAAAGCACTGCTTTTTTTTAGCTATGAAAGCATGATTCATGCAGAGATTATTGATATGTATTGTTTAGTCTTGTAATAATTTGACAATTAAGATATTTTCAAAAATAAAGTAAATAATATTGTTATATATGAAAAGAATCATTATAATACTACTTATTGATAAGATAGTTGTTTTTATGGAGTAGAATGTGATAGAAGGGGCCATCCATTAAAGAAATTATCTGAATTTTTTTAGTATGAAAAACTTTGGAGATATTCTGAAATAGTGTGGGAGGAGAAAATCAAAAGCACAACCCTAGGATAGAAATTGGTTTTAATAAAAGTCCTCTATTATTCAACGGAATCTATGTGGAATAGATTTAATTTTATTGTAGGGTTATGAGAAATGAATAGCTCCATAGTAGCAATGTTGCAATTTTATCTTAAACTAAAGGGGGAATATCTATGAACAGTATACTGAAAAAGTGGGGTCAAGTGAGTCTGGTAAAACAAATTATTGTAGGTTTGATTATTGGTATTATTCTATCTTTGACAATTCCAGAAGTAGCAAAACCTGTTGTAATTTTGGGCACTTTATTTGTAGGGGCTTTGAAAGCAGTTGCGCCTGTGCTGGTACTTTTCTTGGTTATGTCGGCCATAGCACAACACAAGAGTGGTCAACAAACGAATATGAAGTCCATTATCTTCCTATACCTTTTAGGAACATTTTTAGCTGGATTAATCGCCGTTGTTGTAAGTTTTATTTTTCCTGTAACCTTAACACTTGCAAAGGGTGCTGAAGGTGTGACTGCTCCTGGCGGTATTGTAGAAGTTCTCAAATCTTTACTGCTGAACATTGTTGATAACCCAGTTAAAGCAATTTATAATGCGAACTATATCGGTATTTTAGCTTGGGCGACACTCCTTGGTTTGGCTTTACGAAATGCTTCTGATACGACAAAAACGATGATTTCAAATTTTTCAGATGCTGTATCCAAAATGGTTACATGGGCTATTAAGTTTGCGCCATTAGGAATCATGGGTCTAGTAGTGGATTCTATTACTACAAATGGAATTGAATCATTACTAAGCTATGGAAAATTACTTGCTGTTTTGATTGGTTGTATGTTCTTTGTAGCACTGATTGTCAATCCAATCATTGTGTTCGCATTTATACGTCAAAATCCCTACCCGCTTGTTTTTAAGTGCTTAAAGGAAAGTGGTATTACAGCATTCTTTACACGTAGCTCAGCTGCGAATATTCCTGTAAATATGAGATTATGTGAAAATCTAGGTTTGAATAAGGATAGTTATTCAGTATCCATCCCATTAGGTGCAACGATCAATATGGGTGGTGCCGCTGTTACTATTTCTGTTTTGACACTTGCAGCGGTTCATACACTTGGTATTCAAGTGGACTTTCCTACAGCAATTATCCTCAGCGTATTGTCAGCTATATGCGCTTGTGGTGCCTCAGGGGTTGCCGGTGGATCTTTATTACTGATTCCTCTAGCATGTAGTTTATTTGGAATCTCATCTGATGTTGCTATGCAGGTAGTTGGAGTAGGCTTTATTATAGGTGTTTTACAAGACTCTTTTGAAACGGCACTTAACTCATCCACAGACGTACTTTTCACAGCAACAGCTGAATTTAAAGAGTGGCGTAAAGAAGGGAAAAAAATAAATATTCGCAAAGCATCATAAAGAAGAAATCTAGTTCTGGTGCAAATGTGATTTTTTAGAAGAATAGAACATCAATAACATGTTTAGCTATGGATCGGTAATATGCAATACAACTAAATATATAATTCAACATAAAAGACAGTGGGCAACGAGCTCCTGTCTCTTTATGTTGAAAATTCGAGTCGTAGTTAAAGAAACCTTTACTCACAGTTACAAAAGGGTGCAGTGGTACTGTCACCGACTGGTGTAATTGAAAAACAGGGGTCCCAATTGCCTACAGGGGTTGATATTTACGAGAGCCATTATATTTGTCGTTATATAAAAAAAGGTTAGAAAAAGAGAACATTAAAAGGAATGGAATACTGTAAGAAAATAGTAGAGAATCAGAATGGAAATCTCATACAAAAGGATGAAATTAATTTTTTGTAAAATTTGTCGAAATTTGATTCTTTATAGAGAACATTTTGTTATGATAGTACATGCTGAGAGAATATAAAATTAAGGGAGGAAGATGGATTTGAAGAAATTAATGAGTATCTTTTTATCACTGATGCTACTAATCTCATTCACAAGTATCACAGCAAAAGCAGAAGAGAAGGGTGTATTATCAGTAAATGAAGCAATTCAATTGTTTCAGCAGCAAGGAAGCAGTAAAGGGATAGTGGAAGGGTATATTGTTGGATATACAGAAAGCTCTTCTAAGTATACGAAGGATCCAGCAAAGTTTGGAGATACGAATGTTGCGATTGCAGATTCTCCAAATGAGACAAATCCAGAGAAGATTATGCCTGTCCAGTTGCCAAAAGGTGACGTAAGAACAGCTGTGAATGTAAAGGATCATCCTGAAAATGTCGGGAAGAAGGTTCAATTAACAGGGACACTTGAATTATATTTTAATAGTCCTGGTTTAAAATCAGTAACAGCATATAAATTTCAAGGTGAAACAGAAAATCGTGTTAGCGATGTTACTGCATCACCAAATGGTGGAGAAATTGCAAAGGGAACGGCAGTTACATTAACAACTAGTACAGAGGGAGCGACGATTTATTATACATTAGATGGCTCAATCCCAACAGATAAAAGCATTCGTTATAATGAACCGATTGTTTTAAATGAAAACAGTGTTCTAAAAGCAATTGGAGTAAAAGAAGGTCTTTCATCTTCAGCCGTTGCTACTTTTTCTTTTACAGTTGTAACAAGTGAGCAAGTTCGTATTCATGATATTCAAGGGAAATCCCATGTCTCTCCTTATGACGGGAAGAAAGTGCGAAATGTAGAAGGCGTGGTAACTGCGTTAGATAAGTATGGCTTTTATATAGAAGATCCGCAGCCTGATAATGATCCTGCGACTTCAGAAGGTATTTATGTTTATAAGAAAGATGCAAATATAGCAACCGGAGATCTTGTGCAAGTTGATGGAGAAGTTGAAGAGTTCATTGGACCTGGATATGCTGAGAAATTTGAAACAGATTTGGCGATTACGGAAATTAAAGCAAGTCGAGTTGCTGTGAAAGCAAATAATCAACAATTGCCTCCTGCGGTTGTGTTAGGTGAAAAAGGCGTAAAGATTCCAGATCAAATCATTGATAATGATGCATTTGGTGTATTCGATCCAAATGAAGATGCAATTGATTTTTATGAAAGTTTAGAAGGCATGCGTGTTACAATGCCGACTCCTCAAATTGTTGGACCGCAGAAAAATGGGAATTTATATGTAACAGTTGCAAATGGTGGAGATAAAGTAACTACGAAATATGGAACGCCGTTATTAGGCGAGAACCAATTCAATCCAGAGCGTCTATCTTTAAAAGTACCTCGTGATTATGTAGCGAAAGCAGGAGACAAGTTTACTGGGGATATAACAGGTGTAGTCGGGTATGACTATGGTGCGTATCGAATTTCACCAGTAACAGAATTACCATCAGTAACAGATGGTGGATTTAAACAAGTAGGGGCAAATATTCAACCTCGCCTTGGAAAATTAACAGTAGCAACATATAACATTGAAAACTTTTCAGCGAATGCAAAAGAAACATCTAATGAAAAGGTAAAAGCGATGGCATATTCTATTAAATATAATTTAAAGATGCCAGACATTATTGGTGTACAAGAAATGCAAGATAATAATGGATCAATCAATGATGGAACAACGGATGCTTCTTTAAGTGCAAAGCGTATTATTGATGCGGTACAAGAGATTCATGGACCAAAATATGAATATGTAGAAGTTGCGCCGCAAAATAACCAAGATGGCGGGGCACCTGGAGCGAATATTCGCGTTGGCTTTTTCTATAATGCATCACGTGTGAAGTTAGCAGATAAGCCAAAGTTGTTAGAAACAAATCCAATGCGCATAGGACAAGACAATCCGTTATTTGATAATACTCGTAAACCGTTAGCTGCTGAGTTTACATTCCAAGGACAAAATATTGTCGTTGTTTCAAATCACTTAAATTCAAAACTTGGTGATGCAACGCCGTTCGGGAAAATTCAACCACTTGTATTAAAGAGTGAAGAGAAACGAATTCAGCTCGCGCAAGAAGCAAACAATTTTGTAAAAGGAATTCAAAAACGAGATGTGAATGCACCAGTTGTTATAGTTGGTGATATGAATGACTTCGAATTCTCGAAACCACTGCAAGCATTAAAAGCAGAAAACATGCAAGATATGTTAGAAACGGTTTCGAAAGAAAATCGTTACACATATATTCATGAAGGAAATGCACAAGTGTTAGATCATATTTTAGTGACAAATAACATTGCACCTCATACAGTTGTAGATCCTGTACATTTAAATTCAAATATTATGAAGGAACAAGGTCGTGTAAGTGATCATGATCCGGTACTGGCTCAAATTGATTTGAAAAAAGCTTCATAAGTATAAATATCCCTCAGCATAATTGCTGAGGGATATTTTACATTACATACTAACTGATTTTTGAATGGATTTTTTACATCGCATTCTTTTTTGAAGTCTCCGCATATATTTCTTCCGATCTTTCTGTACACCTTTCATATACATAAATAAACTAATTCCAAAAAATAAGGTGCATTGCATGATTAAAATGTAAGGCGACATTCCTTGGAGCGGCTGTTTTGGGTCGTATAAATGAATAGGTGCTCCTCCAATTGTAGGGAATATAATATTTAAAATCACATATGGAAGAGAGGTAACAGCAAACGGAAATAAAATGGCCATATAATCTTTTTGTGACCATATAGATGCAGCTAAACCTAAAACTGCCATAAGACCAGCAAACAAAAAATTAATCCCAATATATAGGGAAATATAAGTAATTGGAGAAGAGAAATACAATGATGCAAACATACCGTTGTCTTTTATAACACCTAAGGCGGGTGTAGGAATGCCATCTTGGATTGTCAGCTTACAAAAGAGCAATGAAAATACGAATGGGAGAATATAAAGAAGCCCCCCGATTAGGAAGGTAACGATATATTTCGTACATACATAGGGAAAAAAGGGAACTTCTTTACTTACAAATGATTTAAATTTATCAGCTTTATCAGAGTTATAGCTTGTACTAAAAGGGAGTGCTGCTAGTACAGGCATTAAAAGCAAATACACATCCATTTCATCATCACGAAAGCCAATCCATTTATAAGCCGTTGCTAAAAGCTCGTCAGGTACCCCTCCTAAATATTTTGAAATATAGAAATAATGATAAATTGAAACAAGAATCAGCCAACTAAACAAGAGAGTGAGAGAAATCTTATTTAAAAAGGCTTGTTTTATATGTAAGCTAAGTGCACGTATCATGATTGAAAGAGCCCCCACTATTTTTAATAAATATATCTATGTTTTATATTACCATTAACTGTAAAGGTTTTCTTGTTTTTTCAATTGATAATTTAAAAAAGAGGGAAAATTCATAAAAGATATTGTTTTCGTTGCTTAATTTTTTATTTACTATAGTAGTAATTTCCAAAATATGGTTATACAATTTATCCCGCATTAACGGGCAGTAAGACCCCCACCTCAAGATACAGAGAGAAACGAGGAAGATAGGTGGGGGTCTTACTGCCCGTAAAAGCCCGATTTGTTCAACTAACCATCAGTGGGGATGAAGAATCCCCCCACTGATGGAAGTTTCACTTTATCAATCACAGGTTTTTGAGAAGAACAAGGACCCACTTCGTTACATGCTTCCTTGGGAAGACGGTATAGAAAAATATGAATTAGAAGGAGACCAAGTAGTCTTTATTACGCCTCCTTCTTATAGTCCGCCTAGTAAATTAAAAGGCATGAAAGTACTTATTCCTGCAAAAGGCAAGAATAGTGCCTATCAAATTGTAATAGTTAATGATATTTTTACTAGAGGTGAAGCTGAATACAAAGAAACAATGGATGATGATTTAAATAAGGCAGAAATGGAGAAAACCCTGCTTTCTATGTTGAAATAAGAACACTTTTTTGATACGAATAGATATTAGAGGAAGAGCCCGATTGTAAAGGAAATCAAGGTATTGTTCCAATTTCAAGTGAATAAAATTGCTTGATATTTGCTAATGTATGTTACTACGTTTCTTTACCTTTTCATTTTCTCCCTTTTTTTGATACACTATGACAGTAGTATCTTAAATAAAAGTCGATGTATAGATTTAAATGTTTTATACTTGGAAATAAATAAAAAGAGAACTTGTAAACAATGGAAAACCGTGATAATATCAAAAATGTACTAATTGACTAGATTGTCCGATTGGTCATTTTTGGAGGTGAAGATGTGGCAGTCGATCGAAAACGTTCTATTATTGAAGCTGCAACAAAATCTTTTTCAGCATTTGGTTATAAGGCGACAACAATGGATCAAGTCGCAAAATTAGCGAATGTAGGGAAAGGAACAATTTATACTTTTTTCAAAAATAAAGAAGAATTATTTGGCGAAATTATTTCTAATTTAATTACTGAAATGAAGCAAGTTGCAAAAGAAGCAATTCGTCCAGATGTTTCATTTTTTGAAAATGTACATAGGGCATTATATAACATCTTAGAATTTAGAAAAGAACATCAGCTCATGATTAAACTGATTCAAGAAGAGCGAGATATGGGAACAAAAGAAGTACAAGATGTTATGCAACAAGTAGATGTTGAAATTGTATCTGTTATTCAATCTTATTTAGAAATTGCGATTGAAAAAGGTGAAATTAGTAAGTGTGATCCAGAAATTACGGCGTTTATCATGCTTCGACTATATGTATCACTTATTTTCGATTGGGAAAAGAATCATGAACCATTAGAAAAGGAAAGAATTGCAGAATTATTTGAACTTTATTTGTTAAAGGGATTGTCAAACTAAGATAATCCTTTTACTATAGTTAAAAATGACTAAATGAACAAATTGGTCATAAGTTTAAAAAGGAGGATGTAAAGAAAAAATCAGATTACGTATGTAAGGTTGTTAAAAGATAATTTTTGAATACGTTCACGTTGACCAAATGAATTTAATAGTCATTCAAAATAAAAAGGTGCATAGAGTATAGAGATAAGGTGAAATGTTAATCTTCATCCTCTGCTAATTATTAGCGCTCACTAATCGGGTTTTTATGGAAAGTTGATATCTTCTTTGTTTTGGAGGTCTTACTGTCTGCAAATAGCGGAATAAAAGTTAGGGTTAGGTAATATATATAACAGAATATAACCTTTTTATTTACTTAAAAATGACCAACTGAACATTTTGGTCATTAATTGAAGGAGGAGAAATAATGAGAGGATTCAAGTTGCTTGGTAAGGAATTTACGGAAATTATAAAAAGCAAAAAAATCTTAATACCTATTATTGCTGTTTTATTTGTACCACTCTTATATGCGGGCATGTTTTTATGGGCGTTTTGGGATCCGTATGAACAATTAGATGATTTGCCGGTTGCAGTAGTCAATCTTGATAAAGGTGCAGTATTTGATGGGAAACCAATTGAAGTTGGTAAAGGATTAGTCGACGAATTAAAAGACAATAAAAGTTTTAAATGGGAGTTTGTCAGTGAAAAAACAGCAAAAGAGGGAATGGAAAATCGAAAATATTATATGTTAGTTCGGATTCCAGAAAATTTCTCAGACAATGCGACAACGCTGTTAAAAGAAAATCCAAGACCATTAAACTTAGAATATATTCCAAATGAAAGCTTGAACTTCTTATCTTCACAAATCGGCGGAACAGCTATTGAAAAAATTAAAGGTGAAGTTTCTAATACGCTAACAAAAACGTATGCAGAGAAAATGTTTGATTCTATAAAAGATGTTTCCAAAGGGTTTACTGATGGATCGGATGGAGCGAATAAGTTACATAATGGTGCTGGAGAATTACACGATGGTTCTAGCAAAGTCACAGATGGTTTGCATACGCTGCAAGGGAAGTCTGGTGAGATGAAGGATGGAGTTAGCCAGTTATTAGATGGATCTGGTCAAGTAACAAACGGTTTAAATACGTTAATCAGTAAGTCAGGTGAAATGAAAAATGGTATTGGAGAATTGTCAAATGGTTCTTCGGAAATATATCGAAACTTACAATTGCTAGCTAGTAAGTCGTTAGTATTTAATAATGGTTTACAAAAAGCTTCTGATGGAGCTGCTAAGTTGCAAACAGGAGCGGATAAATTAGAAGCAGGTCTTGGTCAGCTTCAAGATGGTCACGGAAAGTTAGCGGCAGGCGTACAAGATATTCAAAAAGGTGCGAATGATTTAAAAGGTGGTTTACAGGAATCATTAGCTGGTGTAACCGATATGCAAAATAAATTACCAGAGCTAACATATGGATCTGAACAAATTAGTAAGAGAGCCAATGAACTGGCACAAGGTGTATCACAGTGGAAAGCAAACGCAGATAGTCTATATACTAAGGCTAGTCAGACTGCAGATGGTGCCAAACAAGTGGATGATGGTTTAGCAGTATTGAATGAAAAAATTAAAAGTTTACCTGAAGAATCTAGAAAACAATTAGAACCTGTTATGGAGAAGCTAATAGCGGGGAGTAAAAAAGTTGTAGGTGGCACAGGCGGAATTGCAGAAGGTACAAAAAGACTTGCAGGTCAAGAGGGTGCGGGGAAAATTCAAGTAGGTGCGCAAAAACTTGCTGATGGTGCAAATGACCTTCAAAATGGTCAAGCTTTACTGAAAAATGGTGTTGATAAGCTAAAAGGTGGTCAACAACAGCTTGCTGAAGGAGCAAACAAATTGGCAAATGGATTGTCATATCCAAAAACTGGGTTTGTTGCTAACTTCCAAACATTGGGTGAAAAATTAGGAGAAGCGAAGAATGGTGCTAGTGAATTAGCAGGAGGAAGTAAGCAATTAAATAGTGGTATAAGCGAGTTAGCGGGTGGTAGTCCACAATTAGTTGATGGTGTTAATCAATTAACAGAAGGAGCTGGTAAATTAAACGGTGGTTTAGGTAAATTATCTGCCGGTTCAGGCCAGTTAATCGATGGTGTTAATCAATTAGCAAATGGCTCCGGAAAAGTAACAAACGGCTTAAATACATTATCAGACGGTTCTGGTAAATTAATAGACGGCATCAATCAACTAGCAAACGGCTCCGGAAAAGTAACAGATGGCTTAGTAAAAGTAAACGACGGAACTGGTGAATTAGCTACAAAACTCGGCGAAGGCGCAGAGAAAACAAATGAAGTAAAAGGAACGGATAAAACATATGATATGTTTGCAGATCCGGTGAAAGTACAAACTGAGAAAATGTCAGAGGTTCCAAACTACGGAACAGGATTTACACCATATTTCTTATCTCTAGGTTTATTTGTTGGGGCACTTTTATTATCGATTGTGTATCCATTACGTGATACAGTTGGTGTTCCAAAATCAGGATTTAGCTGGTTTATTAGTAAATTTGGTGTTCTATTATCAGTGGGTATTATTCAGGCTTTAGTAGCGGATTTAGTGCTATTGCTAGGGTTAGGTGTGGAAGTACAGAGTGTTCCATATTTCATTCTGTTTAGTATTCTTACAAGCTTAGCATTTATTGCGTTAATTCAATGTTTAGTAACAGCTTTTGGAGATGCAGGACGTTTTATTGCGATTTTAACATTAATTATGCAGTTAACAACAAGCGCAGGTACATTCCCACTTGAGTTAATCCCGAAATTTTTACAACACTTTAACGCTTGGTTACCAATGACATATTCTGTATCAGGATTTAAAGCAGTTGTATCAAGTGGAGACTTCGGGTTTATGTGGCAAAACGCAGGTATATTAACGATCTTTATTGTTCTGTTGTCACTTGGAACAATTGGTTCGTTAACTTGGATGCATAAGCGACAATTTCGGAATTTAGTATAATAAAAATCTATTGAAGCCTAGGGGAGGGTTTCTCTAGTTTTCTTACTAAACAGTATCATGAAATTTTTTTTACA
>Ga0105250_10001718_pt1 | contig 11560 bp, 8 predicted proteins | sample KBSS54metaG_FD_80425 | JGI IMG/M metagenome (GOLD analysis project Ga0105250, IMG submission 80425) | Switchgrass rhizosphere microbial communities from Kellogg Biological Station, Michigan, USA - KBS S5-4 metaG | ecosystem: Host-associated > Plants > Roots > Rhizosphere > Soil | place...
CAACGCCACTATCGAACAAACCCTGACCAACAGCGCCACGCTGATGCAGGCCGGCGCGCACATGATCAAGGTCGAAGGCGCGCTGTGGCTGGCGGAGTCGATCCGCCTGCTGGCCGAGCGCGGTGTGCCGGTCTGCGCGCACATGGGCCTGACCCCACAAGCGGTGAACATTCTTGGCGGCTATAAAGTGCAGGGCCGCAACGAGAACCAGGCGCGGCAGATGCGTGCCGACGCGATCTCGCTGGAACAGGCTGGCGCAGCCATGCTGCTGCTCGAATGCGTGCCGCGCGAACTAGCTGCGGAAATCAGCCAGGCCGTGAAGATTCCGGTCATCGGCATCGGCGCCGGTAGCGATACCGACGGTCAGGTACTGGTGCTGCACGACATGCTCGGCCTGTCGATCACCGGTCGCGTGCAGAAATTCGTCAAGAACTTCATGCAGGGTCAGGACAGCATCCAGTCCGCACTGAAGGCCTACGTCAACGAAGTCAAAGACGTTACTTTCCCTGGGATCGAACACGGATTCTCTGCATGAACACTGTCAAAACCGTACGCGAATTGCGCGCCGCCGTGGCGCGCGCCCGCAGTGAAGGCAAGCGCATCGGCTTCGTGCCGACCATGGGCAACCTGCACAGCGGCCATATCGCGCTGATCACCAAGGCCACTCAGCGTGTGGATTTCGTGGTCGCGAGCATTTTCGTCAACCCGCTGCAGTTCGGCGCCGGCGAAGACCTCGACAAGTACCCGCGCACCCTGGCGGCGGATCAGGAGAAACTGCTGCAAGCCGGCTGTCATTTGCTGTTCGCCCCGACCGTCGAAGAAATGTACCCCGACGGCATGGCCGGGCAGACCCGGGTCAGCGTGCCGCAACTGTCCGAAGGCCTGTGCGGCGCTAGCCGTCCGGGGCACTTCGAAGGTGTGGCGACGGTGGTCAGCAAGCTGTTCAACATGGTCCAGCCGGATCTGGCGATCTTCGGCCAGAAGGACTTCCAGCAACTGGCGGTGATCCGCGCGCTGGTGCATGACCTGAACATGCCAATCCAGATCATCGGCGAACCGACCGTGCGCGCGGCTGACGGCCTGGCGCTGTCATCGCGCAACGGCTTCCTCAACGAAGATCAGCGCGCGGTGGCGCCGGTGGTCTATCGCACCCTGAGCGCGATTGCCGAGTCGATCAAGCAAGGTGAGCGCGACTACCCGGCGCTGATCGCCGCTCAGGTACAACAGCTGGAAGCCGCCGGCCTGCGTCCGGATTACCTGGAAATCCGTCATGCCCTGACCTTGCGTCCGGCAACGGCTGAAGACCGCGATCTGGTGATTCTGGTGGCGGCGTTCCTCGGCACAACGCGGTTGATCGACAACCTGCACCTGAACCTCGATACCCCAGTCTAAAAAACACCGCAATACCCCTGTGGGAGCGAGCCTGCTCGCGAATGCGATCTGTCAGCTGACAACGATGTCGACTGTTCCGACGCTTTCGCGAGCAGGCTCGCTCCCACATTGGTTTCTGGTGTCCACACAGACCATATTGCCGCCCCCAAAGCCTTCGGGCACACTGCCCGCCGTTTGCTTCCAACCCGGGAAATCCCTCATGCACGCCATCATGCTCAAGGACAAACTGCACCGCGCCGAAGTCACTCACGCGGTACTCGATTACGAAGGTTCCTGCGCCATTGATGGCGAATGGCTGGACTTGTCCGGCATCCGTGAGTACGAGCAGATCCAGATTTATAACGTCGACAATGGCGAGCGTTTCACCACCTACGCGATTCGTGGCGAAGAAGGTTCGCGGATGATTTCGGTGAACGGCGCAGCCGCGCACAAAGCCAAGGTCGGCGACCGCGTGATCATTTGCGCCTACGCCCATTACAGCGAAGCGCAACTGCTGAATTTCAAGCCGCGCATGCTGTACATGGCGCCAGGCAATGAGCTCAGCCACACCAGCAACGCCATACCGGTTCAGGTGGCCTGAGCCGCTTCGAGACGCCACTCCCCTTCCGTTGGTCGGCCCGTTCCCGGTATTGATGTTAAAAAAGTACAGGGAACAGGTCAGAAGAAGTCAAGACAGATCGCAGCGCGAGGTTTACTGTATTCGCCCTGCGTTGAAAAATCGTGTCGACGTATTTGACCCTCGCCCAAACATGGCGTATCGGTCTGTTCTGTGTTCAAAAGGCCGTTCAAGTAAAAAGGAAAACCGCAGCGATGGCGTACTACCGCACTCCTCATGACGTTACCGCTCTGCCTGCCTGGCAAGCGTTGAAAGATCACCGCCAAGCCATGCAGGATTTCAGCATGCGCGAAGCCTTCAACGCCGATCCGCAGCGCTTCAATCAATTCACGCTCAGCAGCTGCGGACTGTTTCTCGATTATTCGAAGAACCTGATCAACGCCGAAACCCGCAACCTGCTGGTGGGTCTGGCCAATGAAGTCGATCTGAAAGGCGCGATCAAAGCGCTGTTCGACGGCGAAATCGTCAACGCCTCCGAAGGCCGCCCGGCGCTGCACACCGCCTGCGCCGTCCGGTCGGCGACAAGCTGTCGGTCAACGGCGTCAACGTGATGCCGGAAGTGCACAAGGTGCTGAACCAGATCACGGATCTGGTCGGCCGCATCCACGACGGCCTGGGGCGTGGTTACACCGAGAAGCCGATCACTGACGTGGTCAACATCGGCATCGGTGGTTCGTTCCTCGGCCCGGAGCTGGTCTCCGAAGCGCTGTTGTCCTACGCGCAGAAAGGCGTGCGTTGCCACTACCTGGCGAACATCGACGGCAGTGAGTTCCACGAACTGACGCAAAAGTTGCGTGCCGAAACCACACTGTTCATTGTTTCGTCGAAATCCTTCAACACCCTCGAAACCCTGAAGAATGCTCAGGCCGCCCGCGCCTGGTACCTGGCTCAGGGCGGTTCGGAAGCCGAGCTGTATCGCCACTTCATCGCGGTATCGAGCAACAATGCTGCGGCCGTCGCGTTCGGCATCCGTGAAGAAAACATCTTCCCGATGTGGGACTGGGTCGGCGGTCGTTACTCGCTGTGGTCGGCCATCGGTCTGCCGATTGCCCTGGCCATCGGCATGTCCAACTTCAAGGAACTGCTGTCCGGTGCCTACACCATGGACCAGCATTTCCAGAGCGCACCATTCGAACAGAACATGCCAGTGCTGCTGGCCCTGCTCGGCGTGTGGTACGGCAACTTCTGGGGCGCGCAAAGCCACGCGATCCTGCCGTACGACCACTATCTGCGCAACATCACCAAGCACTTGCAACAGCTGGATATGGAATCCAACGGCAAGAGCGTGCGTCAGGACGGCACCTCGGTGTCGACCGATACCGGCCCGGTGATCTGGGGCGGCGTCGGCTGCAACGGTCAACACGCGTATCACCAGTTGCTGCACCAGGGCACCCAACTGATCCCGGCTGATTTCATCGTGCCGATCGTCAGCTTCAACCCGGTCTCCGACCACCATCAGTGGCTGTACGCCAACTGCCTGTCGCAGAGCCAGGCGCTGATGCTCGGCAAGACCCTGCCGGAAGCCGAGGCCGAACTGCGCGAAAAAGGCATGAGCGAAGAGCAGGTGCGCAAACTCGCACCGCACAAGGTGATCCCGGGCAACCGTCCGAGCAACACCCTTGTGGTCGAGCGCATCAGCCCGCGTCGTCTTGGCGCGCTGGTCGCCATGTATGAGCACAAAGTGTTCGTGCAGAGCGTGGTCTGGGGCATCAACGCCTTCGACCAGTGGGGCGTGGAACTGGGCAAGGAATTGGGCAAAGGCGTTTACAACCGTCTGGTCGGCAGCGATGAAACCGTTGCTGACGATGCCTCCACCCAGGGGCTGATCAACTACTTCCGCGGTCGTCACCGCGGGTGATGTGAATGGGTTGCCCACAATTCCTGTGGGCAACCCATTTCCAATGTGGGAGCGAGCCTGCTCGCGAACTCGGTGTGTCATTCAGCATCTTTGTGACTGATATACCGCATTCGCGAGCAGGCTCGCTCCCACAATTGTTTTAGGGATGACTTGAACCTCCGGGCCGCTCGGCGCATCTTTATTCCTGTCGCACAACAAGAATAAGGAACCGTCATGTTCGATATCAGCACGTTCCCCAAAGCCGATGCCGTCCGCCGGGCTGCGCAGTTGAGTCAGGACGACTATAAGCGCCTGTACCGCGAATCCATTGAACACCCCAGCACCTTCTGGGCCGAACAGGCCACCCGCTTCCTCGACTGGAGCACACCGTGGCAGACCGTCCAGCGCTACGACCTGAAAACCGGTGAAGCGTCCTGGTTTACCGGCGGCCAACTGAACGTAAGCTACAACTGCATCGACCGCCACCTCGCCCAGCGCGGCGAGCAGACCGCGATTCTCTGGGAAGGCGACGACCCTGCCGAATCGGCGCAGATCACTTACAAAAAACTCCACCATCACGTCTGCCGCGTGGCCAATGTGCTGAAAAGCCGTGGGGTGAAAAAAGGTGATCGGGTGTGCATCTACATGCCGATGATTCCCGAGGCGGCCTACGCCATGCTCGCCTGCGCGCGAATCGGCGCGATTCACTCGGTGGTGTTCGGAGGCTTCTCCCCGGACTCATTGCGTGACCGCATTCTCGATGCCGACTGCCGCACCGTGATCACCGCCGATGAAGGCGTGCGCGGCGGCAAGTTCGTGCCACTCAAGCACAACGTCGACAAGGCCCTGCAAAGCTGCCCGGACGTCAGCACCGTCGTCGTAGTCGAGCGCAGCCAAGGCAAAGTCGATTGGGTCGAAGGCCGTGACCTCTGGTATCACCAGGCCGTGCGTGACGTCAGTGACGATTGCCCGCCAGAGCCGATGGACGCCGAAGATCCGCTGTTCATCCTCTACACCTCCGGCAGCACCGGCAAACCCAAGGGCGTGCTGCACACCACCGGCGGCTACCTGCTGCAAGCGGCGATGACCTTCAAGTACGTGCTCGATTATCGCGATGGCGAAGTGTTCTGGTGCACCGCCGACGTCGGTTGGGTTACCGGCCACAGCTACATCGTCTACGGCCCGCTGGCCAACGGCGCGACCACGCTGATCTTCGAAGGCGTGCCAAGTTATCCGAGCACCTCGCGCTTTTGGCAGGTGATCGACAAACACAAAGTGAACATCTTCTACACCGCACCGACCGCCCTGCGTGCGCTGATGCGCGAAGGTGCCGGGCCGCTGCAGGAAACGTCGCGCCAAAGCCTCAGATTACTCGGCAGTGTCGGTGAGCCAATCAACCCGGAAGCGTGGGAATGGTATTTCAACGTGGTCGGCGAGCAGCGCTGCCCGATTGTCGATACCTGGTGGCAGACCGAAACCGGCGGCATCATGCTCAGCCCGTTGGTCAGTGCGCAACGCATCAAGCCGGGTTGCGCCACGCAGCCGATGTTCGGTGTGCAACCAGTGCTGCTCGACGAGCACGGCAAGGAAATCAAAGGCGCCGGCAGCGGCGTGCTGGCGATCAAGTCGAGTTGGCCGGCGCAGATCCGCAGCGTCTACGGCGACCCGCAACGGATGGTCGACACGTACTTCAAACCCTACCCCGGCTATTACTTCACTGGCGACGGCGCACGCCGTGACGAGGACGGCGACTACTGGATCACCGGACGCATCGACGACGTGATCAACGTCTCCGGCCACCGCATCGGCACCGCCGAAGTGGAAAGCGCGCTGGTGCTGCACGACAGCATCGCCGAGGCCGCCGTGGTCGGTTACCCGCACGATGTCAAAGGCCAGGGCATCTACGCCTTCGTCACCCCCATGAACGGCGTCGAGCCGAGCGACGAGCTGAAGAAGGAACTGCTGGCCCACGTCAGCAAGGAAATCGGCAGCTTCGCCAAACCGGACCTGATCCAGTGGGCGCCGGCCTTGCCGAAAACCCGTTCAGGCAAGATCATGCGCCGCATCTTGCGCAAGATTGCCTGCAATGAGCTCGACAGCCTTGGCGACACGTCGACCCTGGCCGATCCGAGCGTGGTACAGGGCTTGATCGACAAGCGCCTGAATCAGTAACGTCTGCGGCGCGGTCAACCGGCCGCGCCCGTCCACCCGCAATGAGTTGTCATGGAATTCATCCGCAGCCGTATCGAACAGCAACTCATGAGCCTGACCGGGCTGTCGCTCGGTCAGCTTGACCTGGAAAATCCCAAGGGCGATCCCGGGCTGTTCGGCCCGGACTCGATCAGTTGGCAAGTGCACGGCGATTTCAGCAGCATGCTGATCGGCGGCATCAGCGCGTTGTTGCTGCAAGCCCTGCATCCGCTGGCGCTGGCCGGGGTCTGGGACCATTCGAATTTTCGTCAGGACATGCTCGGACGTTTGCGCCGCACCAGTCAGTTTGTCTCCGGCACCACCTTCGGCTCGCGCCGCGACGCCGAATGGCTGATCGACAAAGTGCGCAGCATTCACCTGCAGGTGGTCGGTACCGCGCCGGATGGCCGGCCTTACGCGGCCAGCGATCCGGACCTGCTGACCTGGGTGCATGTGGCCGAGGTCAGCAACTTCCTCACCGCGCATATGCGCTACCGCAATCCGCAATTGTCGGCGGCGGATCAGGATCGTTACTACGCGGAAATCGCCGTGGTCGCCGAGCGCCTGGGTGCGCGGCATGTGCCGAAATCGCGGCAGGCCGTGGCCGACTATCTGCAACGCATGCGCCCGCAATTGCTCTGTGATGACCGCAGCCGCGAAGTCCTACGCCTGCTGCTCGACGCCCCGGCCCCGAGCGTGCTGGCCCGCCCGTTTGGCGATCTGATGATGAAGGCCGGCATCGACCTGCTGCCGGACTGGGCCAGTGACATGTTCGGGATACGGCAGAACCCGCTGCAACGCCAGTTGATCCGCGCCAGCGTCAAGCGCAGTGCGCCGATGCTGCGCTGGGCGATGCGCAACGGGTCGGTGCAGCGCGCCAAACGCCGAATGGGACTGCTGACCTAAAAGCTTCGCGAGCAGGCTCGCTCCCACAGGAGATTTGATTTGCAGCATAGATCCTGTGTGGGAGCGAGCCTGCTCGCGAAGGGCGCAACTCGAGTGCCCGCCAAACTGCTAAACTCCCGCGCCCACATTCTCACCAGCAAGGCGCACGCATGTCTTCCTTGAATCAGGCGCTGCGCGCCGCTCTCGATAAACGCCAGGATCTGCTCGCTGAGCTGCACAGCCAGGGCACCGATTGCTATCGGCTGTTCCACGGCAGCCAAGAAGGCGCCGGTGGCCTGACCGTCGACCGCTACGGTCCGCAATTGCTGGTGCAAAGTTTTCACCAGACCCTGGAGCGTGACGACCTGCTGCAACTGCACGCCATGGTCAATCAGACCCTGGGCTTCGAAACCCTGCTGGTCTACAACGACCGCTCCCGGGGCAACTCGCGCATCGACCGCGAAGACAGCGTCTACAAAGCCGACGAGGCCGCGCTGGCGGATCTGGTCGGTCACGAATGGGGCCTGAACTATCGCGTGCGCGGGCGGCATGCCGGGCAGGATCCGCTGCTGTTTCTCGACCTGCGCAACACTCGCGGCTGGGTCAAGGATCACGCCAAGGGTAAAAGTGTGCTCAACTTGTTTGCCTACACCTGTGGCGTCGGCCTGAGTGCCGCTGCCGGTGGTGCGCGCGAGGTGTGCAATCTGGATTTCGCTGAAGGCAATCTGGCGGTCGGCCGGGAAAACGGTCTGCTCAACCCGCAATTGCCCGAGATGCAATTTATCCAGTCCGATTATTTCCCGGCGATCCGTCAGTTCGCCGGTCTGCCGATCAGCCAGCGACGCGGACAGAAACTGCCGAGCTATCAGCGCCTCGACCAGCGCCAATACGATCTGGTGCTGCTCGACCCGCCCGCTTGGGCCAAGAGTGCTTTCGGCACCGTCGACCTGCTGCGCGACTATCAGAGCCTGCTCAAACCGGCGCTGCTGACCACCGCTGACAACGGCGTGCTGATCTGCTGCAACAACCTGGCAAAAGTCAGCATGGACGACTGGCGCGAACAGGTCCTGCGTTGTGCAGAGAAGGCCGGGCGACCGGTGCGCGAATGGAGCGTGATGACCCCGGGCGCGGACTTCCCGTCGCTGGATCAGCAGCCACCGCTGAAAACCCTGATCCTGCAGTTGTAACCCTCCTCTGCGGCTGACAGCTGCCCACTGTGGGAGCGAGCCTCCTCGCGAAAGCGGTGTATCAGCCACCAGACAGGGTGACTGATAGAACGCCTTCGCGAGCAGGCTCGCTCCCACAGGGTTTTGTGTTGCTGCAGAACAATCTGAACAATCCTGCCCCCCACGAGGTACTTCGGAACCAGAATCGCGTGCCATACTCCAAGGCACTCCGATTCAGAGATGACGCCGCACATGCCCAAAGGATTGATTCGCGCGATTGGCGCCTTGCTGACTGCTCTGGCTCTCTACAGCCTGCTGGGGTTTCTGATTTTGCCGGGCATCGCCCTGCGCATCGCCAACCAGCAACTGGCGAACTACGCCACGGTGCCGGCGCATATCCAGCGCATCGAACTCAATCCGTTCAGCCTGGAAGTCACCCTGTGGGGCTTGGTCGTCGGTGAGCCGGGCAAGGAGCAGGTCGGCTTCGAGCGGCTGTACGCCAACCTGCAACTCGACAGCCTGTGGACCAAAGCGCTGCACTTGGCCGATATCGAGCTGGACAAGCCCAAGACCGAAATCCTCTTCGCCAAGGACGGCCAGCTCAATCTGCTGGGCCTGTTCAAGATTCCCGCCAGCGAACCGACCCCGGCCGATCCGAATGCCAAGCCGTTCCCGCTGCGCATCGATCGCATCCAGCTGGCCGGTGGCAACGTACATTTCCAGGACGCCCGGCCGAGTGAGCCGATCGAGTTCATCTACGACAAACTCGACTTCGAGCTGAAAAACCTCAGCACCCTCCCCGACGATAACGCCGACATGACCCTGGTCGCCGCCGGCCCGGCCGGTGGGCAGATCGACTGGAAAGGCAACTTCAGCCTGATCCCGTTCACCTCCGAAGGCACCTTGAAAGTCACCGACGGCAAGATGAAATCCTTCTGGCCTTACGTGCGTGACGCGCTGCCGCTGGTACTCGAAGACGGCGTGCTGAATCTCAGCACCGAGTACAAACTGAATCTGTCGAAAGAAACCGAACTGCTGTTGAACAACGTCGCGGTGAGCATTGCGCCATTCGCGATCAAGGCGCCGGACGGACGCCCATTGGCGAAACTTGAACGTCTCGACGTCAGCGAGACCTCACTGGACCTGGCCAAACAGCAAGTGGTGGTCGGCAAGATCCGCAGCAACAAACTGGAAACCTGGGCCGCGCTCGAAGCCGACGGCCAGCTCGACTGGCAGAAACTGTTCGCCAGCCAGCCATCGAAACCTGCCGCCAAGGCCGCCGCCGAACCCAAGACCACTCCGGCCGCCGCCGACTCGCCGAAAGAGCCGGCCGCGCCGAGCAAGCCCTGGCAAGTGCTGCTCAAAGACGTCCAGCTACGCAACTACACCGTGCATCTCGCCGACCGCTCGGCCAACCCACCCGTGGCACTGGATCTGACGCCGCTGAATATCGACCTGCAGGATTTCGACAGCCTCAACGGCTCGCCCTTCAAGGTCAGACTCGACAGCGGTTTAGGCAAACAAGGCAAGATCAACGCTGACGGGGTGGTCAACCTCGCGCCGGTCACCGCCCAGCTCAACGTGAAAACCCAGGACATCGACCTGCGCGTCGCACAGTCCTACATCAATCCGTTCATTCGCCTGGAGCTGCGCAGCGGCATGCTCGGCAGCGACCTCAAGGTCAACCTCAAGAGCACCGAACCGCTCGCACTCGGCGTGACCGGGCGCGCGCAGATCGATCAACTGCACACCCTCGACACCCTGAAAACCCGCGACTTCCTCAAGTGGCAGCAAGTGGTGGTTGAAGGCATCAACTATCAACACGGTGACAGCCTGTCGATCGACAAGGTCAACCTGTTCCAGCCGTACGCGCGGTTCATGATCAACGACGACCGCACCACCAACATCGACGACCTGCTGATCCCGCAGCCCGCCGACAATGGTGCGAAAAACGCAGCGGCGAAACCGGCCAGTAAAGACAAACCACTGGGCATTCACATCGGCGCGATTGCGATCAACGACGGCTCGGCCAACTTTGCCGACTTCAGCCTGACGCCGAATTTCGCTACGGCGGTCCAACAGCTCAACGGCCAGATCGGCACCATCGACAGTCGTCAGGCGAAACCGGCCAGCGTCGACATCAAGGGCAAGGTCGACCGCTATGCCCCGGTGACCATCAAAGGCGCGGTCAATCCATTCGACCCGATGGCCAGCCTCGACATCGCCACCAGTTTCAAACGCGTCGAGCTGACTACCCTGACCCCGTATTCCGGCAAGTTCGCCGGTTACCGCATCCGCAAGGGCCGGCTCAACCTCGACCTGCATTACCTGATCACCAAGGGCCAGTTGAAGGCTGAAAACAAAGTGGTGGTCGAGCAACTGCAACTCGGCGAGAAAGTCGACAGCCCGGATGCCGTGAGCCTGCCGCTGAAACTGGCGATTGCCCTGCTCAAGGACGTCGATGGCAAGATCTCCATCGAACTGCCAGTGACCGGCGACCTCAACAACCCGCAGTTCAGCGTGATGCCGATTGTCTGGCAGACCCTGCGCAACCTGATCGTCAAGGCCGCCGCCGCACCGTTCAAGATGATTGGCGGGCTGATCAACGGTGGCGGCTCCGAAGACCTCGGTACCGTGTCCTTTGCTGCGGGCTCAAGCGATTTGAGCAAGGATGCCGAAGCAGCGCTGGATAAACTGTCCCAAGCCCTCAAGGAACGTCCAGCCCTGCGTCTGGAAATCGAAGGCACTGCCGCACAGAGCAGCGACGGCCCGTTGATTGCCGAGCAGCGTCTGGAGCGCGAATACCAGTACAACTACTACAAGATGCTCCAGCGCCGTGGCGACAAGGTGCCGGCGCAAGCGTCCCTGCTGCAAGTGCCGGAGAGCGAGAAAGGCCCGCTGCTCGAAGGCATCTACCGCACCCGTCTGAAAACCCAGCCACCGGCCGAATGGAAAGATCTGGGCAAGGAAGAACGCACGGCGAAAATGCGTGATGGTGTGATCAAGTTCTGGAGTTCCAGCGATGTACTGCTGCGGCAGCTGGGTCAGGAACGCGCCAGCAGCATCAAGGACTATCTGGTCGACAAAGGTCAACTGGCCGATGATCGGGTGTACTTCATCGATGCCAATCTGGGCGAAGCCGAGAGCGATGGCCGAGTGGTGACGCAAATGCACCTGGACGCCGAATGATGAACCACAAGTGGCTGCTTGCGCTGATGCTGGTGCTCGCCGCCAGCCCGGCTCTGGCCTCTGACACGCTGCGTTGTGGCAGTCAGTTGGTCAGCCTCGGTGACCGCGCCAGCGAAGTACTGCAGAAGTGTGGCGAACCGGTGAGCCGCGATGTCCTCGGCTACAAGCGCAGCGCCAACCGCCGCGAAGAATTTCAGGTCGAGGAATGGACATACGGCCCGAGCAACGGCATGTATCAATACCTGCGCTTTGAAGGCAATCGCCTGCGGCAGATCAACAGCAAGC
>Ga0105250_10001722_pt1 | contig 11546 bp, 9 predicted proteins | sample KBSS54metaG_FD_80425 | JGI IMG/M metagenome (GOLD analysis project Ga0105250, IMG submission 80425) | Switchgrass rhizosphere microbial communities from Kellogg Biological Station, Michigan, USA - KBS S5-4 metaG | ecosystem: Host-associated > Plants > Roots > Rhizosphere > Soil | place...
GAGCAGTTTTGAACATGCGCATGAAATGGCGCCTGACAGTGTGCGTCTGACATTATGGTTGGCAGAGGCTTACCGTCATTTTGGTCACGAAAAGAAAGCGCAAGCTTTACTGAAACGTGAGCTTGAGAAGAACCCACAAAACCCCGATTTGCAGCAAGCCCTGGCAGCGATTCCGGTAGCCGAGCAGCAAGTGAAATCCCTCAGCCAATTGCAGGAGTTGCAGAAGAAATGCGATGCCGAGCCTACGGTGGATTGCCGCAGCAAAGTAGGGAATTATGCGATCAAACTCAACCAGTTAGACATCGCTCGCGCCCAACTGTCTGACCCTCAATTCCGTCACACCAAAGCCGCGCAAGCGTTAACGGATAACTACATCCAGCGGGCGATCTTCAGGCATCAGTGGGCGGCCGCCGACCAGGGTTTTGCACTGTTAGATAGCGACGCCACCCTGAGCGAGGCGCAGTACCAGCAATGGTTTGCCATTTTACTGCATATGCAGCGCGACCAGCGGATCCTCGATTTGCAAAGTCAGGGTGTGATGAACAGCTCTGGTATGCAACTGGCGTATGCTCAATCGCTGGCTGAACGTAACGCGCTGGCACCACTGCGTCGTTATCTCACCAGCCACAAGCCGGAGTTCACCAACCCAGCCGAAGAGCGTAACTGGCTACGGTTACTAGCAACCTACTGCCAGGACCCGGGTAACACGGTTGCCCATTGGCCGGTCAAACACCCAGAAAACCAACAGTATGTGTTGTCGACCTTGGTCCCCATCCGTATCCAACAAGGCGACTGGCAAGGAGCCAACGCGCTGCTCAGTAACTTCCCGGACGATCAGGGACTTGATCAGCGCCTGGCGTTAAGTTTTGCGCGAAAAGACACGCAAGCCAGCATGGAGTTGATCCGCAAAATTAGCCAAATGCGTAGTCTGTCCGCGCAGGAACTGGAAACCGCCAGCTACCAAATGGTGGCTATGGGGCAGGAGCAAGCAGCCACCGAATTGCTGTTGAACTACTGGCCGTTTGAACAAGCCGGTAAGTTGCAGTATTCGCTCTCAACGCGTTTGTACAGCCAGCTTGCGGCGCATCCGCAGTGGTTGTCTGAGGAAAATAAAGCGCGGTTGCAAAAACCGTTACCGACAGCCACGCAGCGCATGGCTCAGGCTCGCGTGTTCCAGGGCGCAGAAAACTGCCCGATTGTGCGTAATTTATTAGGCGATTTGTCGCCACAATATGACGCGGAAAGCTGGTCACATCTGGCGCAATGTTATCCATTCCAGCCAGGTCTTGCTCTGCATGCCGCGCAACAAGCGGCAGCTCGCGATCCGTCACCTTACTACCAACGGCAAGTGGCTTATCTGGCGTATACCGCGGAAGATTATCAGTTAGCACAGGCCAGCTGGGCGCGCGTTCCCGCATCAGAAAGACCGAACCTGAAAACTGACTCAGCACCAGAAATGGATGATGCGGCGCGTGGCTTTGCGCTACTGACGCAAGGCAAACATTCTGAAGCCCGCGATGCGCTGGAAAAAGCCCGCGCTTCTCAACCCGACTCGCCCGAAATCCTGCGCCAACTGGTGTATCTCAACGAGCGACTGGACGATAAACCCAAAACTCGCGAGTACAGCGAGCGGGTAGTCGATGACATAGATAACACTCTCACACCACAGCAAACGCTCAACGAACAGCAGAAAAAAGACCGCTTTGAGTTCCGCCGCATCCACGAAGACAGCGAACGCCGCTGGACTTTTACCTGGGACGGTTCATTCGGTTTAACGCCTGACTCGCTGAACAGTTCGGGCAGCAGCAGCGGCGCACAGCCGAATAAAAGCTACCGTAGCTATCAGCAGTTTGAGGCGGAGTACCGCATCGGTAAAAACCAAATTGTCGACGGTGACCAGCTCTCGGTTTACAGCCGTCTGTTCGCGGGCAGCAGCACTGAAAGCGACCATAACTTCATGCCGCTGTATGAGCCGATGTTAGGGATCGGCGTGCGCTGGAAACCGTTGCGTGACCAGGTTATCTACCTGGCGGCTGAACAGCAGATCCCGTTAGATAATGCGCATGGTGAAAGTGACCTGATGCTGCGCGCGAGTGCGTCGTTCTTCAACGGCGGTAAATACAGTGATGACTGGCATCCCACCGGTAATGGCTGGATGGCACAAAACCTGTATCTTGATGCGGCACATTACGTGAAAGCGGATTATCAGCTTTACACCGCGGATTACCGAATGAGCTGGCATCAGAAAATCAATCAACACCAAACCATTGAGCCTTACTGGCACGCACAGTACAACGCCAACACGGGCGACCCATACCAGGACAATACGCTGGGTGGCGTTGGGGTGCGGTTAAATACGTGGTTTGGGCAAACGCATTACGACGCGTTCCCGCATAAAGCGAGCGTCGGGCTGGAATACCAGAGAGTATTTTCCGGACACAATCGCGATACCAATTCCAAAAATAATCTGTTCCTGACGCTGGGAGTGCGCTGGTAATGAAGAAAATACTTCTGACAACAACGCTACTGCTGGTAGTGCCTTTTGCCAGTGCGATGAATGCCGTGATGTATCAGCCGCAACTGCGCGATACCACCGTTTCCGACGCGCAGTGGCAAAGCGTATTGAGCAAACTTAAAGGGCAGGGAATTGATACCCTGGTCTTGCAATGGAGTCGTTACGACGATGCTTTCACGGGCGGGGAGTCTCGCGCCTGGCTTGAGCGTAAAGCGCAACTCACCACCGCAAGCGGTCTAAAACTGGTGATTGGTCTGGCAGCTGATGGACAGTTTTTCGAACGCCAAAAACAACCAATGCCCGCACTGGAAAACTATCTCAACCACTTGCGCGCCAACGACGTTGCCGTGGCAAAACGCTGGGTTGAAGTACTGGGTGAGCAGGCGATTTCTGGCTGGTATATCAGCAGTGAACTCGATGACCGACGCTGGCGCACCCCGCAAATGCAGCAAGTTGCGGAAAACTGGATGAACAACACGCGTTTGTCGTTGGCCGCTGTCGCGGATAAACCGGTTGCGGTCAGTAGCTTCTTTGCCGGAAACATGACGCCGGACTCATACCGTAAATGGATAACCACCCTGAACCATAGCGGTGTGAAAGTGTGGATGCAGGACGGTGCGGGAACGCAAGTGCTGACGGAAACTGAGCGGGCGTTGTATCTGCAAGCGCCATCTGCCGGAAAGGTCATAGAGCTATTCCGCCAGGATAAGCAGGCCGAAACCTTTAAAGCGCAACCCGCTCCGGCGGCGTATCAGCAGAAATTGTTGTCGACCCCTGTCCCGCAGGGGCAGGACAGAATTTTCTTCTCATTGCGTTATATGAGTGCGGCCAACGGGGTGTTGGCCAAATAGCTTTGGTTTTGACGGGGGGATAAACGCTAGCGTCATCCACCGCTATTCCGGTCAGGACTTAAACCCCGCCGCGGTCATCAGCAGCCGGAAACCCATCCCCACGGCGGCCAGTGCCAAAACACTGCCGCCCCATAACGCCACCATCCACAACAAACGAACTCCAGTCTGTTTCATCAGTGATACCCCTCGCCATGCGGCACTTTTCCGCGGAAAACGTAATAACTCCAGAAGGTGTAAACCAAAATTATCGGGATAATAAACAGTGCGCCGACCAGCATAAAACCCTGGCTTTGCGGCGGGGCGGCGGCCTGCCACAAGGTAATGGATGGCGGGATCAGATACGGCCAAATACTGATCCCTAGTCCGCTAAAGCCGAGGAAAATTAGCCCTAACGTCAGCAAAAACGGCGTGCTGTGCCAGCTATTTTCTCGACTGACCGAGAGCCATAACCAGGCGCTGCACGCTACCACCAGCAGTGGAACCGGCAACAGGAACCAGAAATTCGGCAGGCTAAACCAGCGGGTGGAAATTTGCGGGTGCGCAAGCGGCGTCCAGATACTGATAACGGCGATGACCGCCAGCATGACCATCAACAGCGGCTTGATGATGTTACGCATGGTTTTTAGTAGCGGGTCTGCGCTTTTCATCACCAGCCAACTGGCGCCAAGCAGCGCATACGCCACCACCAAACCAAGGCCGCAGAACAGATTAAACGGCGTGATCCAGTCAAGCTGACTGCCGCTAAAAGTGCGTCCTGTCACCGGGAAACCTGAAATCACCGCGCCGACTACCACACCCTGGCAATAGGTTGCCAGGATCGAACCACCAATAAACGCTTTATCCCAGAATGGACGGTGCGCTGGCGTGGCTTTAAAGCGGAATTCAAACGCTACACCGCGAAAAATCAGCCCGATTAGCATCAACGACAGCGGGATGGTTAACGCATCAACAATCACCGCATAAGCCAGAGGGAAAGCACCAAACAGTGCTGCCCCCCCTAACACCAGCCAGGTTTCGTTGCCATCCCAGACAGGGGCAACACTGTTGACCATCACATCACGGTCTTGTGCACCGCGAACAAACGGGAAAAGGATGCCAATGCCGAGATCAAACCCATCCATCACGATGTACATCAGGGTGGAAAAGACAATAATCACAAACCAGATAACTGACAGATCGATGCCCATTAACGTGGCTCCTCCAGTGAATCGGTGACCGCCGATAGCGGGCGAGAAGGCGTGCCGTGCGTGGAGGGCGTATCGTCATCAAATGGCTGAGGGCCTTTCTTGATAAGCCTGACCATATAGCTATAACCCACGCCAAACACCGACATGTACACCACAAAGAAGGTCAGCAGGCTGATACTCATCTGCAAATTCCCGTGTGCCGAAACGGCATCTTTGGTGCGCAGCAAGCCATACACCACCCACGGTTGGCGACCCACTTCAGTCGTCACCCAGCCTGCCAGAATCGCGATAAGCCCCGATGGCCCCATCCACAACATAAAGCGCAGGAACGGGCGGCTTTCGTATAACCGGTGGCGATAGCGCAACCACAAACTGAACACGCCTGCCAGAATCATCAGCATGCCCAGCCCCGCCATAATGCGGAATGACCAGAACACCATGGTGGAATTTGGCCGGTCTTCTTTCGGGAACTCTTTTAGCGCCCGAACCTGTTTGTCCAGGCTATGGGTGAGGATCAGGCTGCCGAGCGCCGGGATCTCCAGCCCGTAACGCGTGCGCTCTTGTTCCATATCCGGCCAGCCAAACAGCAGCAGCGGGGTTGGTTCGCCGGGTACGTTTTCCCAATGCCCCTCAATGGCGGCAATTTTCGCCGGTTGGTGTTTCAGGGTATTCAGGCCGTGCATATCCCCAATCATCGCTTGCAGTGGCGCGACGATTAACGCCATCCATAATGCCATTGAAAACATGGTTTTAATCGCCGGAGTTTTGTTGCCCCGCAGCAAATGCCAGGCCGCTGATGCCCCAACAAAAAACGCGCTGCTAAGAAAAGCGGCCACGGACATATGCAGTAAGCGGTAAGGGAATGACGGATTAAACACCACGGCAAACCAGTCAACAGGCACCACTTGCCCGTTATGAATTTCAAAACCTTGCGGTGTCTGCATCCAGCTATTGGACGCGAGGATCCAGAAGGTGGACATCAAAGTGCCCAGCGCCACCATGCAGGTCGCAAAGAAATGCAGCCCAGGCCCGACGCGCTTCCAGCCAAACAGCATCACGCCCAGGAACCCTGCCTCAAGGAAAAATGCGGTCAGCACTTCATAGGTCAACAATGGCCCGGTGATACTGCCTGCAAACTGCGAAAAACCGCTCCAGTTGGTGCCGAACTGATAGGCCATCACCAGCCCGGACACCACGCCCATGCCGAAGTTAACCGCGAATATCTTTGACCAAAAATCGTAAAGCGAACGAAAAACCGGGTTTTTAGATTTGAGCCACAACCCTTCAAGCACTGCCAGATAACTGGCCAGCCCAATGGTGATGGCGGGGAAAATAATGTGGAAGGAGACAGTAAAAGCAAACTGAATCCTCGCCAGATGAAAAGCGTCTAAACCAAACATGCGCAACCTCATAGCACAGTAACTTCGACGCTATGTTAGAGGGTTATCCTGGTGGGAATAAGAAACAGAACAACGTTTTTTGCCTATAACAGTTGTGAAATTTAGCGTATTTTTAGCTATCTGATATAGGCAGCAAGCACAGGTTAATCATGAAAAAATACCAGCAACTTGCGCAGCAAATCATTGACCAGATTGCGCTCGGGGCGTGGTTGCCAGGGGACAAGCTTCCTTCGCTACGTGAGCAGGTGACGATGAGTGGTATGAGCTTCATGACCGTCAGCCATGCTTATCAAACCCTGGAAAGCCAGGGTTTGATTGTTGCCAGGCCGCAGTCGGGTTATTACGTCGCTTCTCGCCCTGCAGCGCGGAGCACGCTTGCCCCCGTGAAAGTCATGCGTGATGAAGCGGTGGATATCAATACCTACATTTTTGATGTGTTGCAGGCCAGTTGCGACGCATCGGTAGTGCCATTCGGTTCGGCATTCCCAGATCCGCGTCTGTTTCCGCTACAACAACTTAACCGCTCACTGGCCACTGTCAGCAAAACCGCCACTGCCATGAGCGTGATTGAAAACTTGCCACCGGGTAACGAAGCCTTGCGGCACGCCATTGCCAGGCGTTATGCGCAGCAGGGAATGCAGGTATCGCCAGAGGAGATTGTGATAACCGCTGGTGCGCTTGAAGCGCTCAATCTCAGCCTGCAAGCAGTCACTGAGCCGGGGGATTGGGTGATTGTTGAAAATCCGTGTTTTTATGGCGCGTTACAGGCGCTGGAACGCTTGCGCTTAAAGGCTCTGTCGGTGGCAGCTGACCCGCAAAACGGCATTGATCTCATCGCACTGAAACAGGCGCTTAACGACTATCCGGTGAAAGCATGTTGGTTAATGACCAATAGTCAGAATCCGCTAGGCGTGACGTTGTCACCTGATAAGAAGCTGCAACTGGTGGAATTGTTACAACAGCATAATGTCACGCTTATCGAAGATGATGTTTACAGCGAGCTGTATTCTGGACGCGATCGTCCGTTACCGGCCAGGGCGTATGACGAGCAAGGCATCACGCTGCACTGTTCATCATTTTCGAAATGCCTGGTCGCGGGGTTTCGCATCGGTTGGGTGGCGGCAGGCAAACATGCGCGGCGTATTCAGCAACTGCAATTAATGAGCACACTTTCCACCAGTTCGCCGATGCAACTGGCGCTGGTTGATTATCTGGCGACCAAACGTTACGACACCCATTTACGCAAACTGCGGCGCATTTTGGCTGAGCGTAAACAGCAAACCTTGCAGGCGCTGCATCAGTATTTCCCAGTTGAGGTGAAAATTCACCATAGCGAAAGCGGCTATTTCCTGTGGGTAGAATTACCCGATTATATGGATGCCAGCGTGTTGAGTGAGCAAGCTATTGCCCACAAAATCAGCATTGCACCGGGCAAAATGTTTACCACTGGCGGTGCATGGCATAATTATTTTCGTCTTAATGCTTCGTGGGTGTTAGGTGAGCGTGAACAACACGCGGTGATCACCCTGGCTGATTTAATTCGCCAACAAATTAAGGAGTGAACAATGGAATACCAGACCGAGCGCCTGATTTTAAGGCTATGGAAGCAAAGCGACCGCGAGCCGTTTGCCGCGATGAATGCCAGTCCTGAAGTAATGCGTTACTTCCCCAATACGCGCACCCGTGAAGAAAGCGACAATATGGTGAATGCTGTCGAACAGATCCTCGCCGATAAAGGTTGGGGATTATGGGCGGTGGAAGAGAAAAGCAGCGGGGCGTTTATCGGGTTTGTGGGCCTGAATATTCCTGGATACGAACTGCCGTTTTCCCCGGTGATTGAAATAGGCTGGCGCCTGGATAAACCGTTCTGGGGTAAAGGTTACGCACCGGAAGCAGCACGTAAAGCGCTGGAAATTGGTTTCAACCAATACGCAATGGACGAAATCGTCGCTTTTACCGCGCTGGAAAATCAGCCATCACAACGCGTGATGGAAAAAATCGGCATGCGTCGTTGCGAAGAGTTTGACCACCCAGCCCTCAAGCAAGGCCAGCCGTTGTGCCGCCACGTACTGTACCGCATCACCAAAAACCAGATGCTTTAAAGTGACATCGATAAATCTGCCGCCGCGCGTCGTAGCGGTGGCAGAATGTTGGCGCGCAGTTCTGTGACGCTAACTTCGGTGGCGGGTACGCCGACATTCATTGCGGCAACTACTTTGCCACCACGTGCCAGCATCGGTACGGCAACTGAACGTAAACCAATCTCCAGTTGTTGATCGTTAATCGCATAACCCTGGCGTCGCGCCAGCGCAATCTCTTCACGTAACTGCGCCACGCTGGAAACCGTATGTTGGGTGTAACGCAGCAACTTTGCCCGCCCCAAATAAACTTCCAGTTCTTCTTCCGGTAACGCGCTCAATAATACTCGCCCCATCGATGTTGCCCACGCGGGCAGGCGGCTGCCACGGCCAATATCAATACTCATTAAATTATCTACAGCGGTACGGGCGATGTAGAGCACATTGTCACCATCCAGCGTGGCGACGGAACACGAGTGGTTAAGCGATTTGCTGAGGTTGTCGAGCGCGGTCTGCGCCACTTTCGCCAGCGGCGTACCGGCAAGATAAGCATGGCCGACCGTCAATACGCGCGGCAGTAATTCGTAACTGCGACCATCCGGGCTGTGAACCATCCCTAAGGTGGCGAGGGTATAAAGACAGCGGCGCACAGCTGCACGGGAGATATGCGTTTTCTGGCTCAGTTGCGAGATAGTCAGTCGCTGGCGCTGGGGGGTAAAGGCGTTAAGCACCTCCAGCCCACGAGCCAGTGACAGCATAAAGTTGGGATCTCTTTTAGCAACGCTTTGAATTTCTTGATTATCATCATGAATAACATTCTGAATATCATGGTTTTTTTCGTTCACAAGTTGCCGCTCCAGCCGCTCTTCATGGTCATCAGGATGCGCTAAGCCCGTTTGCCCGGCAACTTTGCCCCGGACAATGTATGGAATATTCCACCACGATCACAAATATCCGCCGTATAAATGAAACGCGTCGATAATCGCACAACAATTCGATTACCGCCGTTGACGCTTTGGTGGGGTTGCTCCTATTGTCAGGAAACACCGTTTTGTTTGCAGGGGATTTGACCGGCAAACATCTTAAAAAATAAAGGCGTAACTACCACGCCGACGGGAAGGATATGAGCGCCACAATCGAACACCTTGAAAGCCTGATTGTTGATCTGCCAACGATTCGGCCACACAAACTCTCGATGACCACTATGGGCTGCCAGACGCTGGTTATTCTGCGCCTGACGCGCTCCGACGGCATCACCGGCCTGGGCGAAGCGACCACCATTGGCGGGCTGAGTTATGGCGTTGAAAGCCCGGAAGGGATCAAATCCGCGATCGATACCTATCTTGCCCCGTTACTGGAAGGCCAGCCTGCGGATAACGTCAACCGTCTGATCGCACTGATGAATAAATGCGTGCGCGGCAATACTTTCGCCAAATCTGCCATCGAAACGGCGTTATTGGATGCGCAGGGCAAAGCGCTGGGTTTACCGGTCAGCGCCTTGTTGGGCGGGGCGTTAACCAGCGAACTTCCGGTGTTATGGACGCTGGCAAGCGGTGATACTGCCAAAGATATTGCTGAAGGTCAGAAGTTGCTGGCCCAGGGGCGACACAACGCCTTTAAGCTGAAAATCGGTGCTCGGGATTTACGCACCGATCTGCAACATACGCGCGCCATCATCGAAGCTCTTGGTTCGCAAGCCAGTATCCGTGTCGATGTCAACCAGGCGTGGGATGCAAGCCAGGCAGTACGCGGCTGTGCGGAACTCGACGCGATGGGAATCGACTTAATCGAACAGCCTGTTGCCGCTCATGACATAGAAAGCCTGGTGCGTTTGAGTCAGCGTGGCAATGCAGCGATTCTTGCGGATGAAGCCGTAGCCAGTAGCGAAGACGGCTACGATATTGCGCGTCGTGGATTTACCGGCGCATATGCGTTGAAAATTGCCAAAGCCGGTGGCCCGGCAAGCGTATTGCGCCTGGCACATGTGGCTCAAGCCGCAGGCATTGGGTTGTACGGCGGCACCATGCTGGAAGGCACGATTGGCACGGTAGCTTCGCTGCATGCCTGGTCGACATTACCGCTGGCGTGGGGGACAGAAATGTTTGGCCCGCTATTACTGAAAGACGATATTGTCGAAAAGCCGCTGCATTTTGCTAACAGCGCGGTGACCTTGCCAGCAACCCCGGGGTTGGGTGTGACCCTGGATGAAGATAAATTAGCGTTTTACCGCCGTAAGGCATAAGGAGAAAGCCATGTTATTTAAAGTTGAGATGACGGTAAATATTCCACTCGACATGCCAGTGGAAACTGCCGCTGAAATTAAAGCCAAAGAAAAAGCCTATTCACAGCAGTTACAACAAGAAGGCAAGTGGCGCCATATTTGGCGCATTGCCGGGTTATATTCTAATATCAGTATTTTTGATGTTAAAGATGCTGAGGAGTTACACAATTTATTAATGGCTTTGCCATTGTATCCGTACATGGATATCAAAGTTGATGCATTGTGCCGTCACCCATCTTCAATTCGTAATGATGATAAATAAACAATAATAAAAATTAACCTGCACCATGCCTTTTCCCTGGCATGGTTCCCTACAAGTAAGCAATGAGACAATAAACATGACAACTAACTTTGTTCACCTGCCTGAAGTGCAAGCTTTATTAAGAGAAAGTGCCGGTTTAAATGGTGTGGAAGGAGATGAGCGTTTTAAAAATATTATTCATCGCCTGCTGGAAAATATTTGTACGATAATTGATGAGTTTAATATCACCGAAGAGGAATTCTGGCATGCGGCAAACTATCTGCATGAATTGGGTGGCCGCCAGGAAGCCGCATTATTAGCCGCAGGTCTGGGCATTGAACACTATCTGGATTTACGCCAGGATGCGCTGGATGCCGCAGCTCAGCTTGAATCCGGTACTCCGCGTACCATCGAAGGGCCGTTGTATGTCGCCAATGCGCCGCTGGCTGAAGGCCACACCCGCATGGATGACGGGAAAGATAACGGCCAAACGATGTGGTTGCACGGCACCGTTCGCGACACCAAAGGCCACCCAGTCGCCAACGCGATTGTTGATATCTGGCACGCGAATACGCTGGGGAACTATTCATTCTTCGACCCGAGCCAAAGCGAATACAACCTGCGCCGCCGCATTAAAACCGGCAGTGATGGGCGTTATAGCGTGCAAAGTATTGTCCCGTCAGGCTATGGCTGCCCACCAGACGGTCCAACCCAGAAGCTGCTCGACCGTCTGGGCCGCCACGGTAATCGCCCTGCACATATTCACTTCTTCGTTTCAGCGCCAGGCCATAAACATCTCACCAGTCAAATTAACCTGAATGGTGATAAATACTTGTGGGATGATTTTGCTTTTGCTACCCGCGATGGTTTAATTGCTGAACCAGTCACGATTAGCGACCCACAAACGATTAAAACGCGTAATTTAACTGGCGAACATACTGAAGTTGAATTTGATTTTACGATCTGCAAAGCCCATTCCCCTGAGGAAGAATC
>Ga0105250_10001727_pt1 | contig 11521 bp, 11 predicted proteins | sample KBSS54metaG_FD_80425 | JGI IMG/M metagenome (GOLD analysis project Ga0105250, IMG submission 80425) | Switchgrass rhizosphere microbial communities from Kellogg Biological Station, Michigan, USA - KBS S5-4 metaG | ecosystem: Host-associated > Plants > Roots > Rhizosphere > Soil | place...
TAGGCCACTGAAAAAGTCCACTTCATAAGAAAAAGGAGTTCATCACCTACTATATACAGGTAATGGACTCTTTTTTCTTTTCAACATATTGATAAAATTCGTGTTATTTTTTCAAAGCAAACACTTTTTCAGTGCCTTCTTTCGTAAGGATGGCTTTTCTTTGTAAATTAATTAATTAAAAAGCTTAGGGCAGATAATAAGACAGCGAACCCTAAAATAACACCTACAACCTTAATATGACGCTTACGCCCCATAACAACAATCGCAATATATTCTCGAATCATCGCATTTGGCCAATAGTAGAAAGCAGTTTTTGAACCAATTCCTTGGCTATTGAGTCCTGCTTGTCTTGCATATAAGCCAGCACGGAATAGGTGGAAGTTGTTCGTTGTAAAGATGCTTTTATGTTTATCTGGCTTTAATGAATCCATAATTTGTTTTGAAAAGAGCATGTTTTGATACGTATTTACGGAATGATTTTCTTGTATTGTATGCTCGATAGGAATACCTTTTTGAACAGCGTACTTTTGCATTGCTTCTGCTTCAGGAAGATTTTCATCGGGTCCTTGTCCACCTGAAAAAATAATTGTGGGCGGAGAAGCGACAGCTGCTTGTTTCCAGTAAAAATCAATTGCCTTATTAATTCTGCTTGCTAAAAGCGGTGGTACTTTATCATTAATTAATCCGCTACCAAGAACGATAATGAAATCTTGATTACGTCTTGGTCTGTTGAATTGATAAAGGAAATAGGCGGTTAAGAAATTTGATAAGTGTATAAAGAAATAGAAAATAATAAGAGAGATTGCACCGAAAATAGGATGGAAATGCGGAGAGAAAAAGCTAGCCGGATTAATGATAGGTATTATTAAAAATAGTAAAATAAATATACCTAAAATTAAAGTTAAGCAATTAGAAAAGCGTCGTCCTTCTTTTCTCATTAGTGTTTTTGCATTGAGAAACAGCCCGACAATTAAGGCGATTATACCAAAGGGAAGCATAAAGAGAAGTACTAATAATGGTATCGCAACAAATGGTTGGATATTCGGGTTATTTGCTTTGACAAGTAAATAAAGGCAAAAAACTAGAAGTGAGCAGAAAAACATATTAAATAAAAATCCGTTTATTATTCTTCTAGGATCTTTTATATAAAAGAATAGAAAAATAATGAGTAGAGTAAGCGTAATAAATCCAAAAAACATGACTTTTGTATACACCTCAGTTTTTATATGATTGTTATAAAGTTCCACTTATATATTACATTATCTAAAAGAATATAGTTAGAAAAATAAATGTTTAGAAATTTCTCAATAAACAATATAGATAAATATGATAAAATATATTCAAAGCGATATATTAAGTAAAGTGGTTTAAATTAGGGAAGGGCACTCTTTGGAGTGTCTTTTTTCTTTTTATCCTGCTATTCGCGGGCAGTAAGACCCCCACCCAAAAGTTCAGCGAAAGTAAAGGAGTTAGGTAGGGGATAAACTGTACGTACAAGTCTGATGGTAAGGGCAAATAATCAGTGAGGGATGAAGAAAACATCCACTGATGGAAGTTTCACTTTATGCTGTAGATCATATGTAATTATGCATATTGGTTTTATTTCAGGTGAAAAAAGGAAAGGAATCAATTACACTGTGATTTGTGGGTACATTCTATAAAGCAGAATTTTTCATATAATGGTTCATCTCGATTCTTTTGCATCTAACAATCTTGTAACAATCATGGATTCTGTTTTATAGGGTATGTTTACGTATGATGGGAATAGGGTTTCAACATATAAAGGCAATATAAACAAGTAGGAGCGCCTCTTTGGGAGGCGTTTTTTTTTTTTGTGGAAAGGTACTTTTTTACTATCATTATAGGGAAAAATATCTATACTAAACATTAGCAATCTTTCGTATAAATATTATCAATTTACGACACACTCGATTCATGTAAAATGAATTGTGAAAGGGTTTTCTTTTTCAAAACATTACCCCTAATAAATGTTTGAAGAAGTTAAATATCTCTTCATACTAGTCATTCATGCTTACAAAAAAACACTCATTACGGGTGTTTTTTTGTTTTGAATTGAAGGAGAGCTTTTTCTTTTTTTTTTAAACATGCTATTTTTTTAGGCTCTTTTCATAAACTGAAAATAACACAATGAAGGTGAGTGATACGATGCCTGCTGTTATTGATGGTGTAGTTATTGAAAACTGTAATGGTTCAATTAATTTGGGGGATAAATATAATGTACATCCAATCGAACAAACGAAAGCATATAACGGTTCTGGATCGTCTAATGTAGGATTTAGTGTGAGAGCTTTTAATGGAATTAGTGCTACAGATGTGTATGATAAAGATGTGAATGATCAAGGGATACAATTTACGCTATAAGCTTTAAATGAAAAAAGACGCTCCTAAGAGAGCGCCTTTTTTCATTCTAGTGATATCCTTTTGCAGAGTCTTTATGAATTTTTTCTTTGAAAATCGTGTAGCTCCATAATTGATATCCGATAACGATTGGTACCATTACCATTGCGACGAAGAACATGATTTTTAAGTTTAGTTCACTGCCTGCTGCTTGGTATAACGTTGTACTATATGCATCGTTAATACGTGATGGCAACATTCTTGGGAACATACCTGCAAAGCCAGTTGTCATAAACATAGCAATTGTTAAGCATACAAATGTGAATGCAAAACCAATTTTATGTTTATAAACCATAATGATCGCTAAGACACTCATTAACATTGCTAGTAGCGGAAGAATGAACAGTACAGGATATTCCGTAAAGTTTTGGAATAAGTTTGTACGGTTTGCAGTTGCTACATAGAAGATGGCTAAAATGATCGCAGCTGCCATTGAAAATGGTTTTGCAATTTTATAAGCGCGATCTGATACTTCACCAGATGTTTTAATCATGACCCAAAGTGCACCGGATACAACAAAGATTGCAGTGAAGAAGAGACCGCCTAAAATACCGTAATGGTTTAATAAGCTGAATAATGTTCCTTCATAGCCGTCTTTTCCAATTTGCAGACCGTAATAAAGGTTTGCAAATGTAACACCGAATAAGAAGGCAATCAGGAAACTACCAATTGCAAACGCCCACTTACAAGTACTTTGCCAAATTGGTGAATCATCCTTATGCATAAATTCAAGCCCAGCTGCACGAGCGAAAAGAGCAAGTAATACTAAAAATAAAGGTGTATATAAGTAGCTAAACATATTTGCATATGTGATTGGGAAGGCAGCGAATGTTGCACCGCCTGCTGTAATTAACCATACTTCGTTACCGCCCCAGAACGGTCCAATTGCTTCTTGCATTTGATTTCGTTCTTGCCGGTCTTTGGTAACGAACGGGAAAATCATTCCGTTACCAAGTGCATAACCGTCGAGAATAAAGTAAACCGTCCAAATCACGCCCCATAAACCAAACCAAATGACTGCAAGCATATCATGAGACATGAGCTGCACCTCCTTTAGTAGGTTCTTCTAATGCTGCTGGTCCTTTCTTAGCAAATTTCAGCATGAGATATACATCGGCAATTAAAAGTAATGTATAGAACAATACTAAACTAAGTAATGAGAACCAAATTTGCGGTACAGAAATTGGTGAAACTGATTCTGCTGTTCGCATCAGTTTGTATACTGTCCATGGCTGACGTCCCGCTTCTGCAACAATCCAACCCGCATTAATTGCTACATATGGAAGTAATACAGACCACATTGTAATTTTTAAGAAACGTTTTGAGTTTTCTAGTTTTCCTTTGCGGCTTAAATAGAAACCAAACCATGTAAGTGCCATAAAGAATGTGCCAAGTGCAACCATTAAACGGAAGCTGTAGTAAACTAGATTTACGTTTGGGCGTTCGTCCTTTGGAATATCTTTTAAACCGACGATTTTTCCATCAAATGAATTTGTATAGAAGAAGCTGCCGAGTTTTGGAATTGTTAATGCTTCGAAGTTCTTCTCATTTTTCACATCGGGAATTTGGATGATTGAGAAGCCTTGACCTTTACCAGTTTCCCAAACTGCTTCCATTGCAGCCCCTTTTGCAGGTTGCATTTTCGCTGCGAAAGCACCGGATTCGTGACCGATGAAAGGTGTTGCAGTTACGGCGAATATTCCTAATACTAACCCAAACTTAAATGATTTCTTAAAGAACTCCACGTCGTTTTTACGTAATAAATGATACGCACTAATTGCCATAACGAAGAAAGAACCCACGATATAACAACCAACAACTGTGTGGAAGAACATATGCCATGCATATGGGTTTGTAACAAGTGCCCAGAAGTTATCTAATTCAGCACGGCCATTACGCACCACGTAGCCAACAGGGTTTTGCATAAAGCCGTTCGCTGTAATAATCCAAAGTGCGGAAATATTTGTTCCAAGCGCAACCATCCACATACAAAAAGCACGGAACTTTGGTGAGATTTTATCTTTACCGAATAACCAAATTCCCATGAAGGTAGATTCTAAGAAGAAAGCAACAAGTGCTTCGATTGCAAGTGGTGATCCGAAGATGTCCCCCATATATTTCGAGTACTCAGACCAGTTTGTTCCGAATTGGAACTCCATCGTAATACCGGTTATGATTCCCATTACGAAGTTGATCGTAAATAGCTTACCCCAGAAATTCGCCATTTTTCGATACGTTGGATTTAATGTACGTGCATATTGTGTTTCCATACACGCTACTAAAATAACAAGTCCGATTGTGAGTGGTACAAACAAAAAGTGATAAAAAATAGTAATTGCAAATTGAAAACGACTCAGTAACAGAACGTCGGACATAATAAAGTTTCACTCCTTTTTAACATTATCTACATTTAGTTTATAGTGGAAACGTGAGTAAAGTATGGGAGAGTTGTTACAGAGCTGTGTGTATATTATGAAAGAATTATGTCGGTTGTCTGAAAAATTATATATTTGCAATAAAGTAATATCCTTTTGGGATTTTTTAGATTTTGGTACACTTAATAAATAGTTTATATAAAGGAAAAGGGGGTCTTTTTACTATGAAGTCATTAGAAGAGATTTTGCAGTATAATGAAAAATTCGTTGAAGAGAAAAAATATAAAGAGTATGAGGCAGGAAAATTCCCGAATAAAAAAATGGTAATCATTTCTTGTATGGATACACGTCTTGTTGAATTATTGCCAAAAGCAATGAATATGCGTAATGGTGATGTGAAAATTATTAAAGTAGCGGGCGCTGTTATTTCCCATCCATTTGGAAGTATTGTGCGTAGTGTATTAGTTGCTGTGTATGAACTTGGGGCAGATGAAGTATGCGTTGTTGGTCATCATGACTGCGGTATGGCAAAAATTCAGGCGAGCAGTACAATTGAAAAAATGAGAGAGCGTGGGGTAACGGAAGAAAAATTAGATACACTTCGCTATTCTGGAATTGATTTACAAAGATTTTTACAGGGGTTCTCTAGCGCCAAAGAAAGTGTAGAGCACAGCGTTTCAGTACTTCGTAACCATCCGTTACTTCCAGCAGAAGTACCTGTTCATGGTCTTGTGATTCATCCTGACACAGGAAAATTAGATTTAGTTGTAAATGGCTACGAAGTTTAAGAATTTACTTTGTCATCCTTTTTATCTGGGACAGGATCAAATCCTCCTGGATGAAAAGGATGACATTTTAATAGGCGCTTTAGTGTGAGCCAAAAGCCTTTGAAAGCACCATGTTTTTGAAATGCCTCTAATCCATAATGAGAACATGTTGGATAAAAGCGACATGTAGGTGGTGTCATCGGGGAAATAAACTTTTGATAAAAGCGTATGATGCCAATAAAAATCTGTTTCATAACGGTCTCCTTTTCAGCATATTCTTTTAGTATTATAGCACGGCTATACATAATACTTTACTAATCTAGATATCCGTTATATCATATTGGATATAACGGAATTAAAATTAAAGTGGGAGAGATGTTTTATGCCATCAGTAGAGAGCTTTGAATTAGATCATACGATTGTAAAGGCACCTTATGTAAGACATTGTGGTGTTCATAAAGTAGGTAGTGACGGTATTGTTAATAAATTCGATATTCGTTTTTGCCAACCAAATAAACAAGCGATGAAACCAGATGTCATTCATACGTTAGAACATTTATTAGCATTTAATTTACGTAAATATATTGATCGTTATCCGCATTTTGATATTATCGATATTTCACCAATGGGTTGTCAAACAGGATATTATCTTGTAGTAAGTGGTACACCAACAGTGCGTGAAGTAATTGACTTATTAGAACTCACATTAAAAGATGCGGTTCAAATTACAGAAATTCCAGCTGCAAACGAAACGCAGTGCGGTCAAGCGAAACTTCATGATTTAGAAGGAGCAAAACGCTTAATGAATTTCTGGTTAAGCCAAGATAAAGATGAGCTTGAGAAAGTATTTGGTTAATAGATGAAAAAGCTGCCTGTGAAAAGGCAGCTTTTTTAGTTTTTGTATATGGCATATGTTGTCGAAGCGCCGATATATGAGAAGGAAAAAGTTATTTTTTAAAGAACATCGGAGGCGAGCTCACAAATAAAAACTTAGCAGGTTTCTCCGTATGATTAAACCAATTATGAGAGCTTGAATCATCATATTTAACTTTTACTGTCAAATCAAATTAAGAAAATATACTTTGTTTTCACTTTAATCGAATAAAAATAAGCCTCTTTATTCACTCCAGCATCATTAATAAAATTAGCTAATGGATTAGCAGTTAAATGATCGTTTTTCTGAAAAACAGAGGGCATGGTTTTTAGTTAGATTTTCTTTCTTGGTCTCCTATGTATATTTTTCAGTCTAGTTTAAAATATAAAGTAAAAAGGTGTAGTGTTTTTTACTAAAATATATAATGGTATGATACTATTTTTTACTAAAAATATTTTGACTTTTTAGAATTTTTTTAGTAAAAAGATAATAGGTCTTTGTTTTTTAGTAGAATGAATTCGGAGTTAGGATGGAAAACCTTTTTAGTTCGTATTACATGAGGGGGCTTTTAGATGATATATAACCAGTTAATGGAGAGTTTTAAGAAAATATTTCATCAAGAGGAGTATCGTACTTTCTTTGCGCCTGGTCGGATTAATTTGATTGGAGAACATACTGATTATAACGGAGGAAATGTGTTTCCATGTGCCATTACTTTCGGTACTTATGCGTTAGCAAGTAAACGAGATGATGCGTTAATATGTGCCTATTCATTGAATTTCGCCGAAAAGGGTGTTATTTCATTTTCTTTACATGATTTAGATTATAAGCAAGAACATGATTGGGCGAATTATCCAAAAGGTATGATTCGTTATCTCATAGAAGCTGGATATAGCATTGATTCAGGAATTAACATTATGTTTTATGGAAATATTCCCAATGGTGCGGGATTGTCATCATCTGCCTCTATTGAGCTTGTAACAGGGGTAACGATGGAAGGATTATTTCAATTCGAATTAAATCGTATAGAACTAGTTAAAATTGGTAAAAAGGTGGAGAATTATTTTATCGGTGTAAATAGTGGCATTATGGATCAATTTGCTATTGGGATGGGAAAAGCAAGATATGGGATGTTATTGAATTGTCAAACACTGAATTTCACGTATGCGCCACTGCAGTTGGATAACTACAAGATCATTATTATGAATACGAACAAGCGTCGAGAACTTACGGCTTCTAAATATAATGAGAGAAGAAAGGAATGTGAGCAGGCACTTGCAAATTTGCAAGTGATAATTGATATAAATTCCTTAGGAGAAATAACTGAAAAAATGTTTGAACAATATAAGCATGTAATTAAAGAAGATAGCTTAAGAAGAAGGGCTAAACATGTTGTGTATGAAAACTGCCGAACATTGCAATCTGTAAAAGAATTAAAAGAAAATAATATAAAAGAATTTGGAAGACTGATGAATGAATCTCACTGTTCTTTACGTGATGATTATGAAGTGACAGGACGAGAACTAGATGCATTGGTTGAATCAGCTTGGGAACAAGAAGGGGTTATAGGAGCACGTATGACAGGTGCAGGGTTTGGTGGTTGTGCGATTGCAATCGTTGGGGAAAAATATACCGATCAATTTATTTGCAACGTTGGACAAAAGTATAAAGAAATTATCGGTTACGAAGCGACATTTTATGTTGCTGATATTGGAGATGGGGCACGAGAGTTGCAGAGAGAAGAAATGCAATGAATGGCAGGTTTCGTGCTTGTATAGCAACTCGTAGAGCAAAGTTCAATGTAGTAGTTACAGCTAATGTGTAACTATTTTATTTTTTTTATAGTTTAGGATGGGTATGAAAATAATCCAAATGGATATAACGATTCAGCGGAGGGAAAGTATCATGAATGTTTATCAAGTCATTGAGCAACTTATAAAACGGGCATGTTCACTTCGGTTTATCGAAAGAGAAGATGGAATTTATATAAGAAATCAAATTCTTCACCTTCTTCATTTAGAGCGTTTTGAAAAGCAAGAAAGTAAAGCGGAAGAAAAAGAAATAACAGATTTACTAGAAGATTTAGTTCAATATGCGAGTGAACAAGGAATTATCGATGATTATTCTTATAATAGAAACATATTAGCGAGTCAAATTATGAACTGCTTCATGTCAAAACCATCGACTATTAATCAATGTTTCTATCAATATTATGAGTGCCATCCAGAACATGCGACAGATTATTTTTATGAATTAAGTCGAATAAGCAACTATATTCAAACGAAGCATGTTCAGAAAAATATTAGTTATAAAGCCAATACAGAGTATGGAGAATTGGACGTTACGATTAATGTATCTAAGCCAGAAAAAGATCCAAAAGAAATTGTAAAAGAAAATGTAATACAGAATACGGATTATCCGAAATGCTTGCTTTGCATTGAAAATGAAGGATATGTGGGTAGAATTGATCATCCGGCACGTTCTAACCATAGGATGATTCGAATGGAATTATTAGGAGAGAGATGGTACTTACAATATTCCCCTTATGTATACTATAACGAACATTGTATTGTGTTAGCAGAAACACATCGGAATATGGAAATAAATCGTCAAGCTTTTGAAAGATTACTTTCTTTTGTGAAACAGTTCCCTCATTATTTTATTGGCTCTAATGCGGATTTACCTATTGTAGGTGGATCCATTTTATCACATGATCATTATCAAGGTGGGAAATACGAATTTGCAATGGCAAAAGCAGAAGATGATTATGTATTTCAATTAGATAGATTTTCGGGGGTTCAATGTTCAGTAGTGAAATGGCCTATGTCTGTTATTCGCTTAAAAGGTAAGGATTCTAATTTATTAGTAAATGTGGCAGAGTCCATTTTGGACAAATGGAAGCAATATAGCGATTCATCTGTTCATATTTACGCAAGTACAGACGGGGTGCCACATAATACGATTACACCTATTGCTCGCAAGCGAAATAAACAGTATGAGTTAGATCTTGTACTACGCAATAATCGCACAAGTGAGAAGTATCCTTTTGGTATTTTTCATCCGCATCAAGATGTACAACACATTAAGAAGGAAAACGTCGGTTTAATTGAAGTGATGGGATTAGCTGTACTTCCAGCAAGGTTGAAATTAGAGTTACAAGAGGTAGAACGATATGTATTGTATCAAGACAATAGTGTAGCGGAATATCACAAACGATGGGCAGAACAACTGAGAGAGCGGTATAAAAAGGAAGCGAATGAAGGGGATATTCACGATATTGTTCAAAAAGAGTTAGCCGCTAAATTTTTAAGGGCATTAGAAGATGCTGGGGTTTTCAAACGAAACGATGAAGGAATAGCTGCATTTAAACGTTTTATACAAAGTTTAGAGGAGCCGAAGATAGGGATATGAAAGTCTTTCAAAATGTATTTGGTAAAGTAAATGGAGAAGATGTGTACGCTTATACATTAAAAAATGACAAGGGTATAGAAGTTACGTGTTTAAATTACGGTTGTGTAATTACGAAAATCATTACTCCTGATAGGAAAGGAAATTATGAAAATATCGTTTTAGGTTTTGAAGAATTGGAAAACTACGAGAGATATTCCACGTACTTTGGAGCGGTTGTAGGAAGAGTGGCTGGCAGAATCAAAGGTGCTCAATTTGAGCTGGATCGTAACACATATACGCTAGTGAAAAACGAGCAAGAAAATCATCTTCATGGTGGTTTTAAAGGATTTAGTTATATTGTTTGGAATGCTAAAATAATAAAAAATGAGAAGGAAACCGGGATTGAATTTACTTATACTAGCCTTGACGGAGAAGAAGGATATCCAGGAACTGTACATGTAAAAGTGATCTATACGTTAAATAACGCGAATGAATTTTTGATTCGTTATGAAGCGCAGTCAGATAAAACGACCATATTAAACGTAACGAATCATACGTATTTTAACTTAAGTGGCAATTTAAAACGGGATGTCTTACAGCATACTTTAAAAATGAATAGTGATCAGTTTCTAGAATTAAACGAGCAATTATTACCAACGGGTGAAATATTGGATGTAATAGGTACGCCCTTCGATCTCCGAGCAGGAAGACAAATAAAAGAGGGAGTATATTCTCGCTATTATCAAAATGAATTAGTAGGAAAAGGATATGATCATCCTTTTCTTTTGAATAGCAACTACGACCAGGAAATCATATTATGGGATGAAGAAAGTGGTCGTAAATTAGTTGTGGAAACAGATGAGGTTGGGGTAGTTTTGTATACAGGAAACCAATTACCAAGTGATTTTGAAATATGTGGGGTACAATCCAAAAAGTATTTAGGGCTTTGTTTAGAAACGCAAGGATTGCCTGATGCCATTCATCATCCGAATTTCCCTTCTTACATTTTAAATAAAAATCAATTATTCTCCTCCTCAACGAAATATACGTTTAGGATTGAATAATTGAGAAGAGTAGGTGAATCAGGTATGGCAACGATTAAAGATATAGCAGAGAAGGCAGGCGTATCCATTGCTACTGTTTCTCGGGTGTTAAATAATGATCCATTACTTTCTGTCAGTGATGAAACGAAGAAGAGGATATTTGAGGCAGCAGAGGAGCTTTCTTATAAGAAGCGTACAAATCGTAAAAAAGAATTACCGAAAATTGCTTTGGTTCATTGGTATACAGAAGAAGAAGAGCTTAACGATTTATATTATATGTCCATTCGTTTAGGAATAGAAAAAAGATGTGAACAGCAAGGTTTGAAAATTGTAAAACTTTTTCATAGCCAAATGGAAGAGTTGATGCAAGAAAACATTCAAGGCATGATTGCAATAGGGAAGTTTAGTGAACGAGAAATAGGTTTATTTGAAACGATAACAAAAAACATTGTATTTGTAGATTATTCTCCAAATGAAGATATTTTTGATGCGGTTGTGGTAGATTTTGAAAAGGTAACCATGAAGGTGATTGATCATTTAATAGAAAAGGAACATCAAAAGATTGGATACATAGGAGGACGGGAAACATTTAAAGATCAGACTTCCGAAATTGAAGATCCAAGGGAACGTGCCTTTATAAAATATATGAAGGAA
>Ga0105250_10001729_pt1 | contig 11512 bp, 13 predicted proteins | sample KBSS54metaG_FD_80425 | JGI IMG/M metagenome (GOLD analysis project Ga0105250, IMG submission 80425) | Switchgrass rhizosphere microbial communities from Kellogg Biological Station, Michigan, USA - KBS S5-4 metaG | ecosystem: Host-associated > Plants > Roots > Rhizosphere > Soil | place...
AACTTTTTATGTAATAAAATGAAACTTCTATCATTGGGGCGTTATCTTTCAAGGATGGCAAATGGATTAGTTATCCTCCATCTATCTATTTTGGAAGGGGGACTATTTAGTGTGAGGTAAATGAAAAAACGCTGTTGTTACAGCGCTTTTTCATCCAAATTCTTTTGTGTATTTTGGACACTTGTATCTTTAGATAAGAACCAACCACCCATTGCAATTCCAATTAGTACAATCCAAAATCCAATTTTCCATGGTGCTGATTCTGGGAAACTGTGTGGAATAACGCCTAAAGCAGGATGAGCCAATGTATAAACAGCTAATTTAACACCAACCCAACCAACAATTAAGAAAGCGGCAGTTTCTAAACCTGGTTTGCGTTTTAATAGTTGTACGAAAGCAGATGCAGCAAATCGCATAATGATTAAACCAATGAGCCCGCCTGCAAAAATAACAAGAAATTGTCCTGTATCAAGACTACCAATTGTACCAAGGCCTGTTTTTGGTAAAGTCATCGCTAATGCAACAGCTGCTAAAATGGAATCAACGGCAAACGCAATGTCGGCAACTTCAACTTTAAATACTGTCCACCAAAAGTTTTCTTGTTTTTTCTTTGTTTCTTTCTCTTCAGTTTCTTCATGTGTATTCTTTTTAACATATGTTTTGAATAAATGGTTACCAGCGATAAACATTAAGTAAATCGCCCCCAGTGCTTGCACTTGCCATACGTCGACTAAGAAAGAGATCATAAACAATGATCCGAAGCGGAACACGAAAGCTCCTGCTAATCCATAAAACAATGCTTTTTTTCTTTTTTCTTCTGGTAAATGTTTGACCATGATAGCAAGAACTAGCGCGTTATCAGCTGCTAAAATTCCTTCTAGTGCAACTAAAATTAATAATACCCAACCATACTCCAATAATAATGATACATCCATGTACATTCTCCTCTCAATTGTATAAATCCTAAACAAGTGAAGAGGTTTCCCCACTGTTTAGTTTCCCCATACTCCAACCTATCAACGATGGGAGGAATTGGAAAAGAATACAAAAAAGACCTCTGCCGTTGATAGGCAAAGGTCTTGCTAGACATATGTAATGAAAATGCCAACAAAGCCGGAAGAACTGAGTTCTACGTAATGACGACTTTGTTTCCAAGAATATATTCTTGGACGCTACTCCCCTTTGGAAATATGCTATTGTATTTTCATTATATGGATAATGTAAATGTTTGTCAACCTGTTAAAATGTCTTCGTTTGGATATTTTATCTTTCTTTGTTTTTTATGTGCAAAAGAAAATGCTAATGTTAAAGGACCCATTTTTCCAAAAAACATCATAAATATAATGGTTATCTTCCCGATTATTGTCAATTTTGAGGTAAGTCCCATACTGAGACCAACAGTCCCAAATGCCGAAAATACTTCAAAGGCACTCATTAAGAGGGGAACTTGTTCGGTGATACTTAAAATTAATATGGCGAAAAAAATAAATGAGATTGAAATGACTACAATGGCAAGTGATTTTACAATCAAACCATCTTTTATTGATTTTTTAAAGATAACAATGTCATCTTGCTCTTGTAAAAATTTAAGAACCCCGAGTAGCATAATTAAAAAAGTTGTTAATTTAATGCCGCCACCTGTTGAAGCACTACCAGCTCCAATGAACATGAGCAACATCATTAGTAAAAGGGATGGTTTTGTTAATTGTGCCATGTCTACAGTATTAAAGCCAGCTGTACGTGTGGAAACAGCTTGGAAATAGGCTGCTAGTCCTTCTTCAAACGGTGTAAATCCTTTCATAGAAATTGGATTATGGAATTCAAATATAAAAATTAAAATTGTAGCAGCAATATTTACAATAAGAGTAGATGAGAGCATAAGTTTAGAGTGTAATGTAAGGTTCTTAAAGTTGCGTTTTCTTTTTATATCCACTATGACTGTGAAACCAATTCCGCCTAAAATAATGAGAGAAGAAATGACTATGTTGACGAGTATACTATGAGATTGTGACATTAAATTATCAGTCCAAATGGAAAACCCGGCGTTGTTAAATGCTGAAATGGCATGAAAAAAACTATAATATAGTCCGTTAAAAACACCGTATTTTGGAACCCATTCAAAAGCAAGAAGAAGAGTAGCGAAACATTCAATGGTAAAAGAAAATAGAAATAATGATTTTGCGAGACGAATCACTCCGCCGATATTTGTTTGATTTAATGCTTGCTGTAGTAAAATTCGATTTTGGAGACCGATTTTTCTCCCGAGCATAATCGCGATTAATATAGCAAAGCTCATAATGCCGAGACCGCCAACTTGTATGAGTGTTAAAATGACAAGTTGCCCAAATAGGGTGAACACTTTTCCGGTGTCAACAACGCCGAGTCCTGTAACTGTAAATGCAGAAACAGTTGTAAATAATGCATCTAGCCAAGAAATTGAAGTTGTAGTGGAGATAGGCAGTTTTAATAGGCATGTTCCGATAATGGATAGTGCAATAAAAGATAACGTAAGTACACGAGGAGGACTCATTTTAATATTAATCCGTTTCATATTATATACCTTTCCTTTCGGCTTGCTCTTTGTAGTATGTCAAAAAGAATTACAATGTATGTTGAAAAGGAAAAGAGGCAGAATATATCTGCCCCTGAATCAATTATTTATAGAATTATCCACGTAATTGTTGTTGTGCTAAGGAAACGAGACGTTTTGTTACTTCGCCACCGACAGATCCGTTAGAACGAGATGCTGTATTCGAACCTAAGCTTACACCAAACTCTTGTGCAATTTCATATTTAAATTGTTCTAGGGCTTGCTCAGCACCAGGAACAAGTAATTTATTTGTTTTTACCATTGATAACACATCCTAATTTATATTCCAGTTTATTTGTTTTTAATGAGCAGTAAAGGAATGTTTTGCTGATACAAGCTCACTGTATAAACTGGTATCGTTAGTGTATGTGTTATATGTTTGGTCATACACGGAAGTAATCGGTGAGATTAGAAGTTATTGGATACGAAAAAAGAGTAGCACACATGCTACTCTTTTTTCATTATTGTTGCTGTACCTTCGACAACTATATCATTCCATTGATTATATACATTTGTTTGCAACGTAATAATTTTTTTATCATCACGTTTTTTGATAACTTCTGCGACTACGCGTAAGGTATCACCAATTTTTACAGGTGCACGAAATGATACATTTTGTGATAAATAAATTGTGTTTTTTCCTGGTAATTTTGTTCCGAGAATGGTCGAAATAAATCCTGAAACAAGCATACCATGTGCAATTCTTTCTTTAAACATTGTTGTTTTTGCAAAAGAGTCCAGAATATGAATTGGATTTACATCCCCGGTCAGTTTTGCAAAAGTGATAATGTCTTCATTGGTAATCGTTTTTGTTAAGGATGCTTGATCGCCAACTTGAATCTCATCATAATGAAGCTCTTGAACAGACTGCGCTTCTTGAAATAGATTCATGTTTTCCTCCTTCTTTTCCATATCGAAAAATGTAAGCCATCTTGATGTAATGGGAGGAAGAAAGAGTCTAGTTTGTTCTGCGGTAAGCTGCCACATTTTCCTTACTTGATGGAAGTAAATAGATTTTTTGAGTTTTCCTCGAACTTTTTTACGAGTTCCAGTTGTGTAGATTTGAATTCTTCCAAAAAACCTTCTAATTGTTTTTGAACCTCGTCACGTTGAAGTTGTTGTTGTTCAATGAATTGTTTTGTTGTTTCTTCAAACTGGCCGCTCGTTTGAGTAAGAATTGTCAAAGATGTTTTTGTTGGAGACACAGTAAGTTGATGAAGATGATTAGAGAGTTCGTTCCATTTTTCTTGCCATTCGTTAATTTGTTCATTTAAGGAGTTGCCTGTGAATTGCTTCACGTATTCTGTATATTGACTATTAAATTGAGTAGTGAATTGTTGTAGTTCTTTTTCGAGTTCATCTACTCCTGCTGTTAATTTATGCAAAGCATCCTGCTGTTGTTTTAAAGTTTCTAAAGTAAGTTGCTCCAATTGTTTCCCTGCTGAAGAGAAAAGGGAAAGAGAATGTGACCAATTTTTCCAAAATGCATCGACCAGTTCGTATGGTTTAGTTTCCATGGTTTGACCTCCAAATATTTTTTTGCATATTGTGAACGCAGATTATTCTGCTGTACCACCAGGTGAAGATGAAGATTTTTTTTCATCCTTTTCTGGAGAAGTAGAAAATGGAAAGAATGCATTGGTGTATAACGTGAAGAATGTTCGCAACATATTTTGATAATGTTCAAAAGAGGTCGCGCATGTTGCTAAATATTGCTCTCCATATTCTGTTAAAGAATAAATTCGCTTTGCTGGCCCTCCTTCACTTGTATCCCAAGTGGAAGATATGAGGTTTTCTTTTTCTAACTTGCGCAAGGTTCTATAAACATTACCTTGGTCAACGGAAGAAAAGCCAATATCCATTAGCATTTGAATGAGTTTGTAACCGTGAAGACTCCAGTCTTTTAGACAGAGAAGTAAGAAGGGAACTAAGAAGTTTTTTGGCATGGAGTTTGGTTGTTTCGCTTGGTTTGTTTCCAAACTTTCTTGTTGTTCTGGTTCATTATGTAGCATGATTGTGCATCACCTCATGAATCAGTTAGATGGAATTTTTTGCTTATAAGTGCAATTTACACCTATCTGTTTTCTATGTCAATACATTTGTTGGAATATAGAAAAAAACAAAATACAGACTTGAAGTTTTATTCAGAATATTGGAAAATAGTGAATAGGTTGAATTGTTTCAAAAACGAATAAAGGAGTGTAGGAGAAGTGATTGATCAAAAATTCGATCCACTACAAGCATGGAAAGAAGCTTATGAACAGACCGAAACATTTTGGGGAAAAGCGCTCAATGAAACAATCAAAACAGAAGAGTATTCTGCTTGGATGGGAAGCGTTCTAGATTTGAATTTGTTTTATCAGAAGATGTTGAATGATGCAACAAAAGGTTATTTAGAAAAAGTGAACATGCCAACCCAAGACGATATCGCAAGAGTGGCTACGCTTGTTATTAACTTAGAAAATAAAGTTGATAACATCGAAGAGTTTTTGGAAGAAAAAGCAGATTCTTTAGGACAATCTCCTACGCTAAAACGTGATGTAACAAAAGTGAAACAAGATATTCGTACATTAGAAGATAAAGTGGATAAGATTTTAGGATTACTTGAAAAACAAAATGAAGTGTTAGCAAAATTACAGGAACCAGCGAAAGAAGTGGCGAAAGCGCCTCTGAAACCAGAGAATAAAAAGTAGTTAAGAAGTGTTGTTTATACGTTCAAAAAGGGAAAGTAAGAACCTCTTTTACGAATGGTATGAACAGCTGAAAATAGTTTGTATGTAGAATATCGTTTTAAAATATGTATCAAGGTGATGCATTCTTATATCTAACAAATTCAATAAAGGGGGAATAGAAATGGTTCAATTAAATGGTAAAGTAGCAATCGTAACAGGTGGGGCAAAAGGGATTGGTAAAGCGATTACAGTAGCATTAGCAAAAGAGGGCGCAAAGGTTGTTATTAACTATAATAGCAGTAAAGAAGCGGCTGAAAATCTAGTGAATGAATTAGGAACAGAAGGTCATGATGTATATGCAGTTCAGGCAGATGTTTCTAAGCTAGAAGATGCGAAGCGCCTTGTAGATGAAGCTGTGAATCATTTTGGTAAGGTAGATATTCTTGTAAATAATGCTGGTATTACAAGAGACCGTACTTTCAAAAAATTAAACCGTGAAGATTGGGATCGCGTAATCGATGTAAACTTAAGTAGTATATTTAATACAACGAGTGCGGCACTTCCTTACATAACAGAATCAGAAGAGGGTAGAATCATTAGCATTTCTTCTATTATTGGACAAGCTGGTGGATTTGGACAAACAAACTATTCAGCAGCAAAAGCTGGTATGTTAGGATTTACAAAGTCATTAGCGCTAGAACTTGCGAAAACAAATGTAACAGTGAATGCGATTTGCCCAGGATTCATTGATACAGAAATGGTAGCAGAAGTGCCGGAAGATGTTCGTCAAAAAATCGTTTCTAAGATTCCAAAGAAACGTTTCGGACAAGCGGATGAAATTGCAAAAGGTGTTGTATACTTGTGCCGTGATGGAGCGTATATCACTGGTCAACAGTTAAATATTAACGGCGGATTATATATGTAATGAAGCAAGGAGAAAGTGCATATCCATAGCAGGAGTGCACTTCTTTCTTGAAGAAGGAAATCAATTAAAAAGGAGATAGGAAAATGACTACATTCGTAACAGAATGGGAAAAGCAATTGGAACTATACCCAGAAGAATATCGAAAAGCATACCGTCGTTTTAAAAGAGCGAGTGAAGTTTTACTACGTGAACCAGAGCCACAAGTTGGTTTAACTCCAAAAGAGGTCATTTGGACGAAAAATAAAACGAAGCTGTATCGTTACATTCCAAAGCAGGAAAAAACACATTCAGTTCCCATTTTATTGATCTATGCGCTAATTAATAAACCATATATTATGGATTTGACACCAGGAAATAGTTTGGTGGAATATTTAGTAGATCGTGGTTTTGATGTGTATATGCTTGATTGGGGCACATTCGGTTTAGAAGATAGTCATTTAAAGTTTGATGATTTTGTGTTCGACTATATTGCAAAAGCAGTTAAAAAAGTAATGCGAACTGCAAAAGCGGACGAGGTATCTCTACTCGGATATTGTATGGGTGGTACGCTAACATCCATTTATGCGGCACTTCACCCACATATGCCGATTCGAAATTTAATTTTTATGACAAGTCCATTTGATTTCTCTGAAACCGGATTATATGGTCCATTATTAGATGAAAAGTATTTTAACTTAGACAAAGCAGTTGATACATTTGGAAATATACCGCCGGAAATGATTGATTTCGGAAATAAAATGTTAAAGCCAATTACAAACTTTGTTGGTCCGTATGTTGCTTTACTTGACCGCTCAGAAAATGAGCGCTTTGTTGAAAGCTGGAAGCTAATTCAAAAATGGGTTGGAGATGGTATCCCATTCCCAGGTGAATCGTATCGACAATGGATTCGCGATTTTTATCAAAATAATAAATTGGTTAAAGGTGAGCTCGTGATTCGAGGTCAAAAAGTAAAACTTGAAAACATTAAGGCAAATGTCTTAAATATTTCTGCAAAACGTGATCATATTGCATTGCCATGTCAAGTAGAGGCGCTCTTAGATCATATTTCTAGTACAGACAAACAGTATGTGTGCTTGCCGACAGGACATATGTCAGTTGTATACGGTGGAACGGCTGTAAAACAAACGTATCCTACAGTTGGAAATTGGCTTGAGGAACGCTCTAATTGAAGTGAAAAAGTGATTAATATGGCTTGAACAAATATCTTTTTTGTTCATACGAATGAAATGGAAAATCCAGCTAGCACAGGCTAGCTGGATTTTTTTATGTAAAGTAACAAAAAATAAAAGGTAGGAAATTCAATTGTAGGAGAGTAGTTATGAAATTAGCATTAGGAAAGTTATACTGGAATGAAGAAGCTTGTATGCCTTGTTATCCGATATTAGAAAATGATATGATATGTGATGTGCTTATTGTTGGAAGCGGAGAATCAGGCGCTCAAATTGCATATTTTTTAACAAAATTAGGAATGAGTGTCACGTTGATTGATAAACGAAAAATTGCACACGGAAGCACAGTTGCTAATACAGGATTACTACAATTTGTTCATGATAAGTCATTGACATCTTTGATTCATACATTTGGGGAAGCAAAAGGGGTGCGAGCTTATCAGCTTTGTTACGAGGCACTGCGAACATTGGAACAGGTTGTTCCAATGTTAGATATTGATCCTTGTTTTATTCCGAGAAGAAGCTTATATTATGCAAGTCAAAATGAAGATATTTCATTCCTTCAAGAAGAGTATCGTACATTACAACGTTACGGATTTCCTGTTGAGTATTTTACAGAATCTGATATTAAGAAACGATATTCATTTACAAAACCGGCAGCATTATATACAGGGGGGGATGCAGAAGTGAACCCGTATATGTTAGCTCATGGTCTTATACATAAAGCAAACCAGCTAGGTGCTTCTATTTTTGAAAATACAGAGGTTGTGCATATTAAGCCTGTTCAAAAAGATTTGGTTTCTTACACAAAAATAGGTAAGAAAATTGTAGCGAAAGCAGTGATTATGGCTACAGGATATGAAACACTATTTGGGAAAAAAGAAGCAAATACAACGGTAGAAACCTCTTATGCTATTGTTACAAATGAGCAAGAGCATTTTAATGGGTGGCACGAACAATCATTAATTTGGGAAACTGCTCGGCCGTATTTGTATTTTCGTACGTACAAAAACAGAATTATTGTAGGCGGATTAGATGAAGCGATGCAACTTCAGAAATTTGGTGATACAAAGTTATTGCATAAACGAGAATTGCTAACTAAAATTATACAAGAGATGTTTCCAAATCTTTCAAATATAAGAGCTGAATATTATTGGGCTGCTGCATTTGGCGGAAGTCATGATGGTCTTCCTATTTGTAAAAAAGATGATAAAGTCTCTAATTTGTATTATGCATTACCGTATGGGGGAAATGGAACTGTATATGGAATGGTATTTGCAAAACTATTTCAGCAGTTATTTACAAATAAAGAAAATGATGATTTTTCTTTGTTTAATCGATAGAAAAAAGGTAGCGAAGTGATGGGATGAGAGATATAAAGAAATTTTTGCGAAAATTGCGTCCGGTACAGCTTATTGTTTTATTTTATTTCATGGCAGTAATTGTTTCTGTAATTTTATTAAGTTTACCATTTGTCATTAAGCCAGGTGTAAAATGGACTTTTATAGATGCGTTATTTATATCTGTTAGCGCTGTTAGTGTTACGGGGCTTTCAGTGGTTTCTATTCCAGATACGTTAAATACGGCAGGTATTATGATTTTAGCGCTCGTATTACAATTAGGCGGTTTAGGAATTATGGCACTTGGTACATTTGTTTGGATGATAACAGGTAAGAAAATAGGTTTGCAGCGAAGACGATTAATTATGGCAGATCATAACCAAGGAAATTTATCAGGGCTTGTTGAGTTGATGCGGTCTATTTTAATTTTGATTATTTCGATAGAAGTGGTTGGGGCGCTTCTATTAGGAACAAGATTTTTACTCTATTTCCCAAGTTGGAAAGAAGCGTATTTTCATGGTTTTTTTGCCGCTGTTAGTGCAACAACCAATGGTGGATTTGATTTAACTGGTCAGTCGCTTATACCATATCAGAAAGACTATATTGTACAAATAATTCATATGCTTCTTATTATTTTAGGAGCAATTGGCTTTCCTGTGCTAATGGAAGTAAAACAGTATTTGAGTAAGGAAAAACATCAATTGTTTCGTTTTTCACTATTTACAAAATTGACAACAACGACATTTTTCTCGCTTATTATTGTGGGAACAATCGTTATTTTTTTATTGGAGCGAAATCAGTTTTTATTAGGGAAATCCTGGCATGAAACGGTATTTTATACGTTGTTTCAATCCGTTACAACGAGAAGTGGTGGATTAGCGACAATGGATATACGTGACTTGTCACAGCCGACGCTTTTATTTATGAGTGTTTTAATGTTTATTGGTGCTTCTCCAAGTTCAGTTGGAGGGGGAATACGTACAACGACGTTTGCTGTGAATATTCTTTCCCTATATACGTTTGCAAAAGGTGACAGAACGGTACGTGTTTTTAAACGGCAATTGCATGAGGAAGACGTTTTAAAAGCGTCCGTTGTTATGACTATGGGGATTTTATTATGTGCTTCTGCTTTATTTATTTTATCGATGACTGAAAATGCACCATTTATGAGTTTAATTGTTGAAGTATGTTCTGCATTTGGAACGACTGGGTTATCAACAGGTATCACTTCTGATTTAACAACTGCTGGAAAACTTGTATTAATTGTTCTTATGTTTATTGGTCGTGTTGGTATTTTAACATTTATTTTAGCAAGTGGTGGAAGGGAACAACCGCCTCGCTATAAATATCCCAAAGAGAGAATTATTATTGGATAACATGAAACCATTCTACCTATAAAGGTAGAATGGTTTTTTAATCGTTAATACCAAATTGAGGGTGCATAAATGAATCTTCAACCCCGTCTGTTTTGTTTCGTAACACTTCTTGATTTTCTTCTGAAATCCATCCGATATCATTTGTTGGATGAATCCATTCTTCGCCAGCCATAATGGCCGGATCAACTTCATCACTCCAATTGTTAAGTGGGCTATTTTTAGAATTGTATTTACTATCTCCAATTACAACATCGTATTGATTAATAAAGGGCTGTTGCATTTGTTTTCCTGTTCCTTTAAAGGAGGGGAAATTCATTTGATGTGGCAAAGTTTCATCTAAAATGGGTGAATGAATTTGTTGTTTTTTCTTCAAAGTAATCGTTCCTTCTTTATTTATAGTAGGAAATATGAATTTCCTGTTCAGATATAGTGTTTCCATATATACGTTGCTTTGTACTTGTTAACACTTCCCATCAATAATTTTTGAAAGTTTTCTCAAACTAATATAGAAAGTAAGATGTCATTACAGGGAAGGAAGGTATTATTGATGGTAAAACGAAAAGTAAAACAACATGCGGCAATGAATCATAATAAAACTCCAAAAGAAAGTCTACCGGATGCGGAATTTGCGGTAGAGTATGAAAATGAAAATCCAGCGAAATATGCAAATCGTAATTCAAAAAAGGGTAAGCAAAAATGAGGCGTTTTTTACAAACGCCTCGTTTTTTTGTGGGATTTTTAATCTTTTTTTAATTATTTGTAAACTTCCTGTCTTTCTAGAAAAGAAAAAATAGAAAAAACATTGAAGTACCAACGTATTACACCAAAACAAACAACAAACAAAAGATTAATGTTGGTTTAATACTGCTTTTACACTTGATGTTTATATTTAAGTTGTACATAAGAAAAATAAAAGGAGAGAGAAACAGTGAAAAAACATTCTTTAAAGCTGTAGCAACCGGGGGAGTATTTTCTTTATTAATGGGGTGTGGTGCCAAGAAAGAAGAAACTGCGGGGGCGAAAGTGAAAGATGACAAATTGTCTGGATTATTAACAGTTTACACAGCAATTGAAGAAGAGCTTGCACCTATTTATCTTGATTCCTTTAAAAAGAAATACGCAGATGTGAAATTAAATATCGCTCGTGATTCAACTGGGGTTATTACAGCAAAATTGTTAGCAGAAGGGAAAAATACACAAGCGGATGTTGTAGGGGGAACAGCGGCTTCTAGTCTTCTGGCTTTAGACAAGAAAGAAATGTTAAAAGAATATTCTCCAAAAGGTGTAGATCATGTACTTCCGCAATTAAAGATGATAAAAAGCCAGAAAAATGGATTCGCGACGATTAAAAATGATTATAAACTTCCGGATGGTTTCCCAAAAGATGCAACAGACAAGTTATATAAAAATAACGATTTTAAATGGGCGGCTGATAATCGC
>Ga0105250_10001737_pt1 | contig 11498 bp, 10 predicted proteins | sample KBSS54metaG_FD_80425 | JGI IMG/M metagenome (GOLD analysis project Ga0105250, IMG submission 80425) | Switchgrass rhizosphere microbial communities from Kellogg Biological Station, Michigan, USA - KBS S5-4 metaG | ecosystem: Host-associated > Plants > Roots > Rhizosphere > Soil | place...
ACTGCCTGTGAGCGGCTTGTTTATTACGCTGGAAGGCCCCGAAGGCGCGGGCAAGAGCACCAACCGCGACTACCTGGCTGCGCGCTTGCGCGAGCAGGGCCTGGATGTAGTGCTGACCCGTGAACCTGGCGGTACGCCGCTGGCCGAAAAGGTCCGCGAGCTGCTGCTGGCGCCCAGCGATGAAAGCATGGCGGCCGACACCGAGCTGCTGCTGGTGTTCGCTGCGCGCGCCCAGCACCTGGCGCAGGTAATCCGCCCGGCGCTGGCGCGCGGGGCCGTTGTGCTGTGTGACCGTTTTACCATTGGCTTATCTCGGAACCCATGTCAAGGGAAACAAGATGTCGATGGCACCCGAGCACACTCACAATCCAGAATTATGGCCTAGATCCCTTATTTAATAAGGGGTCTGGAGAGGAAGAGCTTGTTTCATACTTTTAGTTTATCACTTGCTCGTACGAAAAAGTAAACCCTCCTTCGCAAAGAAATTTTCCGCAAGTGGAATGGAAACCTCGATGCCTAGCGAGAGGGATTTCCAGCTTCTCAGCCCTGCTCAAACCCCTTAAATCCGGGCTTTTTGAGGTTTCCATTTGCAAATCACAGCCCTTGCTCAGGGCCTCGCTCGGCCATCCATGAAGCAGCCACAAAATTGAAGTGGGCGCTCAGTCCTCTGTGTGATCCGAACTCATCAAACTGCTATGATGGCACTCTGGCATTCACTCGCATGGGTTGCCTAAAACCCCATCGTAAGTCAGCCAAAAAACGCGCATGGATGGGCGGGGTCATACGACCTCCCAGCCAAGCCTGAGCGCATTGAGATTTGAGCAACGGATACGCACCAAGTCATGAATTCCAATGTGAACTCGCTGCCGGCTGAGGGTAGCGCTGAGGTTTCGATTGAACGTGAGCTAACGGATCCACGCCCGATTTTCCTCGCTATGCAGGGAGGCGGTGCGAAGGGGATTGCCCACGTTGGAGCGCTGAGCTCCATTGAAAAGTTTGGCTACGATATTCGAGGTGTTTCCGGAACCTCAGCAGGTTCCATGGTTGCGGCCTTGGTTGCAGCTGGGTACAAAGCCGATGAGCTAGTCAATCTCGAAACTCGCGAACATCTATTTAGCCATAGTGCCGAGAAATTAGGATTTGAACAGCCTACTGCTATTTTTCCAGGTAAAGGTTGGAAAACACTTCGAATGTGGCAGAAAATTGGCTTGGCTCTTGCGATTTTCGTTGGTGCCATTATCACTGTATTTACGCTCGGCAGAAAATCGAAGAAAGATCGTTCCAATCATGATCCGCTTGTTGGTTGTACAATATTTGAAAAGCAGTCCAATTCCGCTGTGAATAAGCCTGGGCGGATTAAACGTTGCTGGAGATACTCGGTTCGCTCGGCGCGGTCAATGCTTGTAGGTACGTGGGTAGCTATTAAGGTTAGTTTTGATCTGGTTTACATATTGTCGTTGTGTGTTCTACTTCTGGGATTGATTCTGTTGTTTGTTAGCTATGCGGTTAAGGAAAACCCCAGCTCCACAATTATTGTGGTTACGTTTTCTATTTTCTGTCTTTTGGTTGTGGGCTTCTGGCTATATAAGACATTGGCAGGGTTTATTGCAGGTCTTAATAGCGTGGGTAATGTCTCTCTGCTTATAGATAATGCGATTGCTGCCAAGCTTAGAGAAAAAGGCTACCCTAACTCTGGAAATATAACATTTAAGCATCTAAAAGAGGCGAGAGATAATGGTAGTGGTACCATTCCGCTAAAAATTGTGGCGACCAATGTCGCTTACGAATGTTTGGAGTTGTTTTGTGAGGATCGAACTCCGGATGTTAAGGTTGGTGATGCTGTTGCTGCCTCAGTATGCCTTCCTTTTGTATTTAGACCGTGGAACCTCACATTCAATCGGCATACGGAGACACAGATTATTCCCATCGAAGGGCAGTTCTTGGATGGTGGGCTGGTGTCGAACTTGCCGGCTTGGCCGTTCGATGAGGAGCGTCTTCAAGACCCGGAAATTGGAACTATCGCACTCAGTATCGAGTCTGAGGAGGTCAAGAAGGCGAAGCATTGGACAGCGGCTGTATTGGAAACGGTTATAAACGGATCAAGCATGATTCATACTCGTGCTGCAGGTAGTACCCTTAAGATCCCACTAGTGCCGAAGCTGAAGATGATGGCATTTGGGGCTTCTGCGGAAGAAGTACGCGCAGAAGTCTATGCGTCTGCATCTGCTGTGACGGTACGCCTTCGAAAAGAGCTCGACACCAGGACTGCTTTGCAGGATGCAGCAAACCACCTCCATGGCTGGTTCATGAATGCAGTACAGGAAGGTGTAGGGCAGTGGTGCAGCTCTCCGATAGTTCCTCGTGTACGCGTTGCAGTCGTTGCGGAGCGGGGGGGGAATGTGACCACTCTGTCCAACGTTTTTACGCAGGGTTATCACGAGGCAGAGATTGATCGTACGATCTCACGTCGATCTGATTGCTGGATTTTTAAACGAGCGTTCAAAAATCGTAAGCCACAGCTGTTCCCGATACCTCGTCGAGGGATCCGGAAGGATGAGTTTAAGGGAGAGCGGATTTGGTCTGGAGCTCGCTGGGTTGCTTGCTTCCCGATCCCGCTTCTGAATGACCTTGAGGAAGGGCGTCGAGAGCGCCTGTGCGCAGTGGTCGTTGATTCGACCTTCCCAATCGATGGGGATATGCCGTCCGTCCAGCTTTACTTGAATTCCTTCATGACCAGTGCCTTTACTGAAGTGTTAGATTATTTTGACGAGCACGACTTGATGCGTGCAGTCCAGGGGGAGAACACATGGATATAGATTCGTTTGAGCCCAGCGATGAGTCGATGGAGAAGCTGCGAGAGGATCTCCAGCAGCTGCGTGAATTCAGAGCTACTACATCTAAAATGCATTTTGTGGCCAAGGTGGCCGCTGAGCATGCCTCAACCCTTAAGGAATGGTTGTTGACAGTCGCACCACAATCCCCAGAGCTTCACAAGCGCATTGTGGGTGGGCTGCATGAGCGCGAGGCCGAAACCGAAACTGCGTATAAACGGAGTTTGAGGCATGAAAACCTGCTCAAAGAACTAGAAACTTTGGGCTATGAGCAATGGGAAAAGAGTGGTAAGAAAGCTCAGTTCGACGACCTGACGGAAAAAACTATCCAGAGAGGCCGTCTTGCTGCATCCCTTGAAAGTGATGTGCATGTAAATCATTGGCAAGATCAATTACGTGCTATTCGTGAGTCGTTAAAAAACCACGAAGGAAGGTTTGGCGTAGATATTTACAATGCGAAGAACTATCAGGGCAGGAGCGCGTTAACTGACTGGTGGGCAAAAAAGGCATTGGCAGTTGAGCACTTTAAGCCTAAAAATTTCCCAGCCGGTTACGATGTTTGGCATAAGGATGGCGATCACCTCAGGTTGTCCGACGTCGTTGAAGCACAAGGTGTCCACGCTGCAATCGCGCAGGATGAGCATGTGATTAGCTTCGAGCCCTGTGGTAAGCAAAGGCGAGAAAATCACGGCTAGCTTACGGCCCCGTACAGCTCTTAGTTGTGCGGGGTTAATCTTTCGAGCTGTCGATCAACGGGCAGCTTTCCGATTGCTCATAAACTCCATCAGCTCTCGTACAACCTGATCGGCAGCCGCGTCATTGCCAAGTTCCGAGGCCCTGACCCTGCGGACTTCGACACCTTCGTATGTAAGCGGCACCAGTCTTTTGTCCGCTTCAGCAGGGAGCTCTCGGTGATAGGTGTCACCGTCGACCTCAATGATGAAGGTCAATCCCTTGTAGATCACGACGAAATCAGGTTCGAGCCGGTTGTAGCTCTTACCGACCCTCACAAAGACGGGCAGGGGAGCCACTGGAAGCTTAGCTCTGATCAGGGCAGTGAACAGCGTTAGCTCAGCTTTCGATCGAAACAGAAGACCTTGGTGCTGCAGGGAGGCAATATTGTCGCTGCGCACTCGCCCTTGATTAGTGACCCCTTCGCCTTTGACATAGCGAAGCGCTTCATCCCTCCAACCCTCGTGGGCCTCGATCAACTTCGGGGCTAGAAGGATTCGCTCCAAACCGTTTTTGGGAGAGGTGGCATAGAAGGGTGTGATCACCTCGGCGATGGCTGCTTGGGTCGCCTCGCGTTCGCTTTCAGACATCGCATAGTACAGAGAGACAGGGAGGGCGATCATTAGCTCCCAGTAGTTGACACCGAAATCCGAATTGACAAGCTCGGCAGTGATATCTCCAGCAACTAGTACGGCGATTGCTCGGGCGTCACCGCGCTGTTTAAGGGCCTCTACGGCAGAAGACGCTAGGCTTTCCAGGTCGAAAGGATGAAACCACATAGTCGATGCGCCTCTGGGTGAGTTAGGTGTTGAGAGCGCATCTGCCCTTATGAGGGGCAGATGAAATGTTGGGCGATAAGCGAGCGCTGCTTTACAGGGACTTTACCGGGATCAGTGCGTCGACCAGGCTCGTGAACGATGACACTACCATCTTGATAGCGATCGGGCATCAGCATCCTCAGTTCGACGTAATGAGCTCGCGACAAGCCAAATTCAGTTCTCGCCGCAGCAATGCCGCCGGGTCGACCTCAGTCCTCGTTGCGCCTTTCGAGGTCGGTTACATCTGTCATGGAGTGGCACTTAGCTATCGTTTGGCTATCCGGTACAATTCGGATTCATGGCAGGTCTGTAAGCTCTTACGCACAGCATGGCTCATAGCCTGATCTGTGTTGATCAGGTGCAAAATTGAGACGCCTGACCGCCACATCGCTACCCAGGATTCCTCTTCCACCGACGGCATTTCTGTCCTGCCGTAAATTGACCTCCACCGCAATGCAAGGAAATGCAGCTATGGACTTCATCACCAGCGCAATCATCTCTAACGCTGCCTACGACATCGTCAAGCATGGCTTTCTGATCACCAAAGACAAGGTCAAGGAGTGTCTTGGCCGTTGGATCGCTGAGGATCTAGTGGCCGAACAAGTGGCTGAGCAACTGGCCAAGCTCGAAATCACGGACGAGCACAGCCCACTCGCCATCGAGCGCCGTATTGATAATTCCCCCGAACTCGGCGCCCTGATCCGCCAGATCAACGCCCACGTGGCGACAGTTGCGCCGTCCACGATCACTACTGTCAACCAAACTCACAACGGGAGCGGCGACAACGTCGCGGGTAACAAGATTTCGTACAAAGGGTAGGGTGCGACGTTATGGTTCAGGGTGGCACCGTGAGCACAATCAATCAGCACCACACCGGGACGGGCGACAACGTCCAGCACAAGCTCGACATCGTCATCCAGGCGCTGGCACCTTCCCATTTGCGCAAGGCGATTGATCTCCTTCTGACCGATGTTCGAACGAAGAACATTGTTTCTGCAAAGGTACGGCTCGAAACAATGAAGGCGACCGAACACGGCAACTCGGAAGTCTCTGCGCTACTGGATGTCATCGCTCTCTATGGAGACTTGGTCGAGCCCGAAGGCACGCAGGAAGCCCTGAACGCCGTTACACGGGTTACCGCTACGACCCAGGACGCTATCGTCAAAGACCACTGCATCGCGGCGCTCCTGAAATTTTCACGAAAGACAGATTCCGAAGAGTCAGCCAAGGCGCTCTATGGCGAGACCGCCAACCCTGGCCCACACGCCCGCGAAGCCTATTACCGCTACTATGCAACAGTGGATGTCGTACTTGCGGCGAGCAAAAAACTCATCCTGAGCGAGGGCGAACTCACTGGTATCGTCGATGGTGCCTGCCGTCTGGAAGCCCTGGATATCGCATTACCTGCAGCTGTCCGTCTTCATGACCTTTACCCGTCGGACAACTCAAGGGTTCTGCTGCTGATCACGAAAGCGTTACGCCTGAATCCCGCAGTCAAAGAACGCCCCTACTGGTTGACTGATCCACAGCTCAAACACTCGATCGACGAATTGGTGGCGGAGGTCGCGGAGCTGATCGAGCAGTCCAATGGCAATGATGCCAGGCTCTACGATATGGCTGGCCCGATCCTCGATTACTTTCAGACCTCACTTCCCACCAGGCTTTTGAATGTCTGTGCGAAGTACGTAGACCAGATGGAGGCGACATACCCCGAGGTAGCCGCACGCATTCGATCAACCCAGGGCGACCACTCAGGCCTTTCTGAGTCGATGCAGTCGGTGACTGCTGCCCAAGGTGGACAGAATGCAAGAATCGCTTGGTGCCAAGCGTTTCTGGCCAGCGATGCTGTCCAGCTCTTTGATGCCATTTTCTTCACCCGGTTCGCGAAGCCGGATGAACTCAGGCACTGGCTTACTACTGAGGCGACCATTACCGACGCGGGCGATATTGATACTGCGATGGTGATGCTTCTGGCTCATTCTCAGCTTGTCGTTCATACCAAGGACTTGGCTGAGCGTTATGAGTTGGAGGGAAAGGTCGATGAGTTTATTGGTCTGTTTGGTCAGCGTATCCGGAGCGAGCTGTCTGCTTGGATCGTTTTAGAAGTGGCCGAAAACCTGTATGAGGCGGAGATCCCTCAAAAGGCGCTCGCGCTAACGTCTGCAGTGTTGCCAGACGGTGAGCTTTGGCCGTCGCCGTTCGTGCTGCTCCACCTGAGATGCCTGCTCGAAACACAGCAGTATCAGTCGTTCGACTCCCTCATTGCTCGGATTCCCGGGGGGGAGCGATCGCTTTCATTGATGCATTTCCTTTCGCTGAAGGAAGAGGCGCTGGGAGATGTTGAGCGCGCTCTGGAGCTAAGTGACCAGATGATCCAGATAGCTCCGCACAACCTCAGCTGCTGGTTGCGCGGATGTGAGCTGCGTGAGCGCTATCACAGTCTCGATGAGCAGCGGCAATTCCATGATGGCATTCCTGATGAAATCCTGGAGGAATACTCATACGAATCCATGGTGGCGATGCGTTTTCTGACCTCCGCTGGAAACTTCAAGCGCGCGGAGCCTCGCTTGGTGCGATGGTTCTTGGAAGACCCGTCCGGCAGGGCAGTCATGTTGGTAAACTTCCATTTTGGAAGTGCGTGGCGCCGGCAGGCAGGCTTCAACGTGTCGAGTGTCGTTTCGGGTTGCCTTGAGGGTGTCGAATTCGAACAAGATGGAAAACCACAAATTCGGCTGATCGTCGAGGAGGGTGAGTCGAAAGGGCAGCATGTTCTGATCAGGAATTCTCAGCTTGCCAACCTTTTGGTTGCTCTGGAGGTCAACCAGGCAGCGTTGCTGGGAGTCGTGGAATATAAGCTTCTATCCCGCTTGCCCCCTTACGTGGCATGCATTCGGCTTGCTTCACACCTGAGGCACTTGCAAAACGACGGGAGTGACGTTTTCGCCATTCTCCAGCTCCCTAAGGATCCGGCGGACTTTGTTACGTATCTAGAGCAAAAGCTGAGGGTTAACCGTGCACCTCGTAAGGAGAGCCTGAATGACGACATTCCGCTCTTCATTCGCTCGCATGCAGAGCAGGGCGATAATCCAATTAAGGCTGCGCTGAACGCATGGTCTGACAGCAACATACCGAAATCGTTGTTGGTAAACGAGGGCAGTGCTGATCCAGGCGAGATTGTCCTGGATGCCTATTCAATCGCTTACCTGACGATGACCAATGTTGTAGATAAGCTCCTGAACAAGGGCTACACATTCGTCCTACCAGCGGAAACCAAGGTGATCTTGCAACGGTGGGTTGACCATGTCTCGCATGAAAGCTTCATGATGATGGGCGTCAACGGTGCTGGCAGGTTGTTCAGGACGACAGCATCGGATGTCCAGGCTCGGGATGGGCACACCCTGCGCGGGATGAGGCGCATCTTGGAAGTAGCAGTGGTAAAACACCCGGTTGTGCATGATACCGCGCTGGAGCTTTACTCCATCAAAGACGGGATCGATGCCACCGTGTACCTGGCAATCCAGTTATCGGCAGCTAACGAGATTCCATGGTTCTGCATGGACTTCGCATTTGCCGGTCTGCATTACTCGAAAGGCTGGAAGGTCGCGAATGTGAACAGCATTCTGCTCAGTGTCATCGACATGCCAGATTTTGATTTCGAAGAACGTCGCCATGGCTTGCTTCTCTTCGCTCTAAAAACGTTGCCGCGACCGTTGATGCTAACGGAGTTGAAGGCCTTGGCGGCAAATCCCAATCCATTGTCAAGCCTCATCCTGAGCAAAACCCTTGAGAATCACGGACGTCAGATTTTTTCGGACGACGCCCGGTTATGGTTGCTGCTCGAACTCCTGATTTCGCACATCGTGTGTACTTTTTACCGGCTCGCCATGCCTGCAACGCGTGCTCCTGCTTACACACCTTTGGGGCGTTATGAAGAGCATGTTTTCAACCATGGCCTGCGCCTGTTTATATTCGAGCGTAGTGATCAATCTGCAGAGTTCTGGTTGGCAGTAGCACTCAGGGCCAGCCTCGACATCTTGGGGGTTGATCAGAAGCTTTCCAATTACGCGGCGGGCTTGTTTGCGGATTTTGTCGGCGGGCACTTCATGGATGTCGACGCGATCATTCAGTTCTACGGCGATCTTCCAGATGAATATCAGTTACCCCTGAGGAGGTAGCGATCCAGGTTGAGTGAAGAAACGCGAGAGCTTCATCGTCAAAGGAAGCCGTCGAAGGTCGGCCAGGACGAGGGGAGGCTTTGAACGCTGGCCCGCCGGTGGGCTCGGGGCCAGTGAATATGTGAGTACTCCTGCAGATCCGGCAGGGGAAAGTATTTGAGCTCAAGCGGTAGTCTACTCGCTTGAGAGATATACACTACAGGGCCAGGGATCACATTCTATGGCGGCGGAAGTGACTTTTGAGGATCTGATTCAGCGACAGGCCCAGCAGGTTTTTGGCAGCAAAGCTAAGGCCGATGCATGGCTGGCTCGTCCTCGTGTCGCGTTCGGTGGTCTAGCGGCGTTGGAGTGTGCACGTGAGGAGACCGGGTATCTGCGAGTGAAGAGTGAGCTGGAGCGAATTGCCCACGGCCTCGCCTGCTGATCGATGCGCCTCCGTTGGCCTGGTCGACCTATGGGCTCTAGACTACAGACCAATCCAGCCGCGAAGCGGTGCTAGCAAGCTGCAGGCATACGGATGAGACCACCGGGGGAGAATCATGAAAGGTCAAAATTCTACGGGTAGTACATCGAGGTCTGCATCCCTACGCGATATGCCACTGCAGACGACTTGCTCAGAGAAACGCCATGAGCGCTAGGCATGCGGACTGGGCCCGATTTTGTCTGCGCCATCGACAAATGGAAGAAGATGTCTCGGAGTTTGAGGGTGCTCAGGTTGAGCTTCCGCAGATTGATGAGCTGACGGAAGTTCGCATCGCGGCTAATTTCTCACGCGGCAAGCAGATGAGCTGTACGCTTTTCTTTGCGCCGCTGGATGAGATTGAACCCTGCTTTGATACTGCATATTACCGTCGTGCTTATGAGGGTTTCAGGGAAGGGCATTGCCTGTTAATCCCTCTATCGGAAGATGTGGTATGGACACCTAATATGTGGCCAGCGACGATCTCAGAGCTGAATTCTTTTGTTTCTGACTGTGCCCACTCTCCACGATATTTCGAGGCGTGGGTCATGGCGAGGAGCAGCGAATCAAACAAGTTATCGATGGTCATCATAACTCAAGGAAACATATGCCACGGATATTTGCTTGGGCCTCCAAGAAATGCAGGGTTCGGTGGGGTTCGTGTTGTACCAGTATTTTTTGAGCAAGTTGGCGAATTAACGTGCCAATCCCTCGTGCGAGTTGGAATAGAACTCGAAACTAGATATCTAGATGCTCTGCTTAGACATGCTCGCCAGTTTCAGCCGTTATCTGGCGACGCTTACGAGGATCGTCTTTTGCGAGAAGCGCTTCATGAGTTTGCTAATGCCTTGGAGAATTCTGAAACCTTTTGCGTATCCAAAAGCCCCTCCAATTGAAAGGAGAGGAGCAACCCGCACCTAACATGGCGAGCTGAACGAAGAGAAAACGGCGGCGAGCTTTATGAGTAATTAATGAAATTTTCGGTGGCGGGTATTCCCTCTGGGTTCGGTGAAGTTTGTTCAAATTAGCACAACGTTCTTGCCTGATCCTGTCGCTCGAAAGAGGTTGTGATAGATCGCTCACCGCTTCCCATATATCATCTCTTCTCGTAATCCACTAGGATCATAGCCCTCCCCAGACCGGCCTAGAGGTTTATGTGTTTCCCACCAAGAAAGTCGCTCGATTGGGACGCGTACGCTGGGGGTGGCCAGGTTTCTCTCCCTACAAGGACGCTCGGGTCTACGGATTCGACTTCTTGATGCGTGCTAGCAGCGATCGTATTTATGCATGCCTGGCGGCTGCATCTGCCTATACCCCAGAGACGGTTTGCTGCATCTGGGATGCTGCTCGCGATTTCTATAGCGATTCAAACTTAGAGGCAGCACTTCGATCGATACTGGCTTCCAATAATTTCTGCTTCCTGGAGATGCGCCACGACCTGCGTCATTCGGACGGTGATGATGAAGAAGGTATACGGGAGAACTGTCCTGAAGAAGGGCACGCTGCCATGGAAATTCTCTCCCGGATTCTGCGGGAAATTCTTCGTCGCCGGTTCAGGGATCCGGATTATGCATGGACACTCGCTGAAGGTAGCGGGTGGGCTGAACTGACTGAAGCTCTCAAAGTTCGGCTTTTCGAGGATGGTTGCGAGGTAATCCAAGAGCATGTTCTAAGTCTTGAGCTTGGGATATGAACTGTAGATGGCACGCGCCATAACTCTTCGTCGATTCCATGAAATTGAGTTTGAAGAGCAGGGTCGGAAGGCGTAAGAGGAGTATCGTTGAACGGGAAGGAGCCATTATCCAACCCGTTCGACCTAGGGGCTAGCAATTCGAGCCGGTAATTTAAGCTGATTAAGAGTGTGATTGAGGCTTGTCCACTGGAGGTGCTGATTGCTGGCATTCATGAATGCTCGGTTGGGCGCTCGGCCTAGAGGCGAGATGATGGTTGTCTGGGGAAGGCGTAACACCGCAACAAACAAGATTGGCCAAGCGAACGATTTAAAGGAGTGAGCAATTGGAAGCTCAGAATGAACCCAGTGACCTCGAATCACAGCGCGCGCAAAGCGACCAAAACGGGAAACCGCGTAAAGAATTCGTGTTCACAGCAGAGATGCGCGCGCGAATGATTGAGTCGGAGAAGCAGTATCGACGAGAACAACGTCGCCAGTGGTGGCGTGAGTTCAGCTGGATATCCTGGTTCTTTGATCAGTTCCCTAACGAAGACTTCTACAGGCCGTCACCCGTCGAACGGCGTAACACGCGCCAAGAAATGACGTACCACCGTTTTCGCCAGATGACGAGTTGGTCATTCTGGTCGCGAATGAAATCTTCAACGGGGATCAAGCTGGCTGCGGTCGGTGGCCTGATTGCCACATTCCTTCAAGCCGCCCCTGAGCTGAAAGGTGCCCAGGCAGCCGTTGGCCCATTGAGTTGGTTGCTGCTCGGTGGGGGCTTCTACCTGCTCGCCGTTCTGTGGTTTG
>Ga0105250_10001741_pt1 | contig 11476 bp, 9 predicted proteins | sample KBSS54metaG_FD_80425 | JGI IMG/M metagenome (GOLD analysis project Ga0105250, IMG submission 80425) | Switchgrass rhizosphere microbial communities from Kellogg Biological Station, Michigan, USA - KBS S5-4 metaG | ecosystem: Host-associated > Plants > Roots > Rhizosphere > Soil | place...
GCGAGTTTCAGGGAGTCTTCTGCATTCATTTCTTGGCATCCGGATCAGTAGGCAGGCAGCACAAAGGCACGTCGTCCCTATAAAACGAATGCAGACCGGAAAAATTAGCGATTGAGAACAACTATCAGGCGAGAGGTAGAGCGGGGATTTTTTTGCCAGCACAAATCAAAGGTGGGAGCGAGCCTGCTCGCGAAAGCGGTATGTCAGGCAATGAAAATGTCGACGGTGACGACGCTTTCGCGAGCAGGCTCGCTCCCACAGGTTATGCGCTGTTCAGGCCGTGGCGACCATGGCGTGGCGGCGGTGATGAACGTCGAGCTGATCCTTGATCACCTTGAGCACTTTTGCCTCGTGCTCATGAATGAAAAAGTGCCCGCCAGCGAGCATGTCCACCGAGAAGCTGCCCGAGGTTTCCTTGCTCCAGGCAATCAATTGCTCGGTAGTGGCGCGGTCAGCCTTGCCGCCGAGCACATGCACCGGGCAATTGAGCAACGGTCGCTGGAGCGGCTCGAATTTGCCGCACAGCAGGAAATCGGCGCGCAGGATCGGCAGGGTCAGGCTCATCAACTCGTCATTGGCCAGCACTTCTTCGCTGGTGCCATTGAGCGTGCGCAGTTGCTCGATCAGCTCGGCATCGGTCTTGGCGATGGCAAATCCGCGATCGTAGTCGGCACGCTGGGTCGGCGCTGCGGTGCCGGAAGCGAACAGTGCCACTGGCTCCGCGCAACCCAGCGCACGCAGCGCATGGGCAATTTCACACGCCAGCAAGGCTCCCAGGCTATGGCCGAACAACGCATAAGGCGTCTTCAGCGTGGGTTGCAACTCCTTGGCCAATTGCATCGCCAAGGCGCGCATGTCGGTCTGCAGCGGCTCGTCAAATCGCGCCCCACGCCCTGGCAATTCAACCGGTTTGAGTTGCAGCCACTGCGGCAACTTCGGCCGCCAGCGGCTATAGACCATCGCACTGGCACCTGAATAAGGCAGGCACAGCAGAGTCAGCTGGGTCACCACACGTCCCTCAAAAGAATTCGTCTGTAGAGAGAAACGGATCGCCGCCCACACAAATTAGTCGCCGCGCGCTAAATCCCCTCTACAGGCCCTCGTTAACTGTTCAGACCAAAACCAATAACGAGGATTCACCGTGGACTTGCAGAGCATTCTGGGCAAGCTGTTCGCCAACGCCGGTGCCGTCGGCATCGAAGGTGTTTTCCAATTCGTCTTTGGCCCGCAACAGGCCTACTGGTCCGAGGTCAAGGCCAGCAGCCGCACCGAGGCCGGGCGCCACGCCAGTCCGGACGTGACCATTGAAGTCGCGGAACAGGATTTCCTCGGGATCATGGCTGGCATGGCCAACGTCGAGGAACTGTTCGCCAGCGGTCGCCTGAAAATCGGCGGCAACATGGGTTTGGCGACGCTGTTGCCACAGATCATTGACCACGCACGCAACGGTGGCGGCGCCGTGGCGGAAAAGGTCGATATGAACAAACGCTACCCGACGCCGCCACGCTTCAGCGAAAAGCTCACCGCCAGCCTGCCGACCCAGCTCAACGTCGAACACCGTGCCCGCGATGAACTGTCGGTGACTGAATTCAGAAGCCGTTATCTGCCCCACGGCGTGCCCGTGGTGATCAGCAATGCGCTGCACGACTGGCCGCTGTTCAAGCTCAGCCGCGAAGAATCGCTGGTGCATTTCGCCGAACTGCAAGGCATCACCCGCCACGGTGATTACGTGAAGAAAACCTTCTCCACCGAACGGGATTTCCGCTCGACGTCGATGGCCGACTTCATCGCCTCGCTCGACAGCCCGGCCGTCAAAGGTGCGGACGGCGAACCGCCCGCCTACATGGGCAACAACATTTTGCCGGCCGCGTTGATGCAGCAGATCAAATACCCGGCTTACTTCGATGCCTCGCTGTTTATCCCGCCGCGGATCTGGATCGGCCCCAAGGGCACGCTGACGCCGCTGCACCGTGATGACACCGACAACCTGTTCGCGCAGGTCTGGGGGCAGAAGACATTCACCCTCGCCGCACCGCATCACCGTGAAGCGCTGGGCACCTGGTCAACGGCGCCGGAAGGCGGACTGGACGGTTGCGACTTCAACCCGGATGCGCCGGATTACCAGCGTTTCCCCAAGGCGCGAGACGTGACGTTCCTGCGGGTGACGCTGGAGGCTGGGGACTTGCTGTTTTTGCCGGAGGGCTGGTTCCATCAGGTGGAATCGGTGTCGACGTCGTTGTCGGTGAACTTCTGGGTGAACTCGGGACGCGGGTGGTAACACTGCAAATCCTGTGGGAGCGAGCCTGCTCGCGAAGGCTATTTCACATTCAATATGAGTGTTGAATGACAGACCGCTTTCGCGAGCAAGCTCGCTCCCACAATGACTATCTCATTTCAGATGGCGATAACTCTGTATCGCCGAACCCAACACCACCGCCCCGGCCACGATCGCCAGCCAGAACCCGCTGCGCGCGCCGAAGGCATCGACCAACGCACCAGAGCCCGCCGCACCGATCGCCACGCCGATGCTCAATCCCGTTACCAGCCAGGTCAGGCCTTCCGTCAGTTTGGCCGGCGGCACGATGCGCTCGATCAACGCCATCGCCACAATCAGCGTCGGCGAGAAGAACAGCCCGGCGACGAACACGGCCACCGACAAGCCGAAAATATTGCTCGCCAGCAGTAGCGGCAGTGTCGTCACCGCTGTCGCCACTCCACCGTACAAAAACAGTTGCGGCAATGGCAACTTCGAGCGCATCGCACCGAAAGCGATACCGGACAGAAATGAGCCGATACCGTACACCGACAACACAATGCTTGCCGCCGCGGGCTGACCCTGTTGCTGGGCGAACGCAACGCTGACGACATCGATGACACCGACGATGACGCCCATGGCCGTCATCAACAGCAGTAGCAGTTGCATGTCCGTGGAACGAATGATCGAGCCTTGATGGTGTTCCTCATGCGGATGCACCGTTGGCTCGGTGCTGCGCTGGGCAACAAATGCTGTAACGCCAATTGCCAGCATCAACAGCCCCGCCAACGGCCCGGCTTCGGGAAACAGCGTCACGCACAGCCCGACCGACAGCGGCGCTCCGACGATAAAGCAGACTTCATCGAGCACCGACTCCAGCGCATAAGCAGTCTGTAGTTGCGGCTGGCCGCGATAGATTTCCGTCCAGCGCGCCCGCACCATCGCCGACATGCTCGGCATGCACCCGGCCAGCGCAGCGAACACAAACAGCGTCCAGGTTGGCGCCTGCAAGCGGGTGCAGAGCAGCAACATCAACAGCGCCCCGCCGCCGATCAACGCCGATGCCGGGAGAATTTTTCGCTGGCCATAGCGGTCAACCAGCCGCGACACCTGTGGCGCGCAAAACGCCGTTGCCAGTGCGAACGTCGCCGCCACCGCACCCGCCAACGCATAGCCGCCCTTCAACTGCGAGAGCATGGTGATCACACCGATACCGGTCATGGAGATCGGCATGCGCGCGATCATTCCGGCCAGGACAAAATTGCGTGCGCCGGGGGCGTTGAATAGTTCGCGGTAGGGGTTTGCCATGGATTGCAGCCTCATCAAGGGCCGCCAAGTTGCCATAGGGTCGGGTGGCGTGGAAGCGCGCAATTGTTGGTGGAATGTGAAGGCCCCTTCGCGAGCAGGCTCGCTCCCACAGGAGGATTTGTGTACGACGCCGATCCAGTGTGGGAGCGAGCCTGCTCGCGAAAGCGTCGGCGAAATCACCACAGCCCTTTCTGCCGAATGAACTCTCACTATTGGCAACCGGTCAGCTATGTAAGCCCTCACTCAAGGCGCGCCACCGCATGCACATCTCCCTCATCGGACAAACAGCCCTGATCACCGGCGCCAGCTCCGGCATCGGCCACGCGGCCGCCAAAGCGCTGGCCGCTGCCGGCGCGGCAGTGGTCATCAACTACAACCGTCAGGCCGAACCTGCCGAAGCATTGGCCCGGCAGATCATCGCTGACGGCGGTCAGGCCCTCGCCATCGGCGCCGATGTGTCGAAGGAAGACGAGGTTGAGCGGCTGTTCGCCAACACCCTCGAAGCGTTCGGTTCACTGGACATTCTGGTGGCCAATTCGGGTATGCAAAAAGACGCCGCTGCTGTGGATATGTCGCTGGACGACTGGAACGCGGTGATCGGCGTCAACCTCACCGGGCAGTTCCTCTGCGCCCGCGCCGCCCTGCGAATCTTCAATCGCCAGGGCGTTCGCCAAGGCGTGTCGCGCGCCGCCGGCAAGATCATCCACATGAGTTCGGTGCATCAGCGCATTCCCTGGGCCGGCCACGTCAATTACGCCGCCTCCAAGGGCGGCGTCGACCAGTTGATGCAGACCCTCGCGCAGGAAGTCAGTCACCAACGCATTCGCATCAACGGTATCGCGCCGGGAGCGATTCGCACGGCGATCAATCAAGACGCCACCGAAGGCGCTGCCGGCGAAAAGCTGCTGGAGCTGATCCCCTACGGGCGCATCGGCGATGCTGAGGACGTTGCCAATGCGGTGGTCTTTCTCGCCTCGGACGCCTCCGATTACATCGTCGGTACCACCCTGTTCATCGACGGCGGCATGAGTCTCTATCCGGAGTTTCGCGGCAATGGCTGAGCATCACCTGGAACGACAAAGCCCGATCGATGCCCACGGCATCATCGGCGACATGCGCAGCGCGGCACTGATCAACGACCGTGGCAGCGTGGATTTTTTCTGCTGGCCGGAGTTCGACAGTCCATCGATTTTCTGTTCGTTGCTGGACACCCCTGACGCGGGGATTTTCCAGTTGGCGCCGGACTTGCCCGATGCGCGCCGCGAACAGATTTATCTGCCCGACACCAATGTCCTGCAAACCCGCTGGCTGAGTGAAAGCGCGGTGGTGGAAGTGACCGATCTGCTGCCCATCGGAGACAGTGACGATGCCCTGCCGCTGCTGATGCGGCGGGTTCGCGTGGTGAGCGGCTCGGCGACTTTCACGATGCGCTGCGCCGTGCGCCACGATTACGCCCGAGCCGACACCCGAGCAGAGATGGATCAACAAGACGTGACGTTCAGCGCGGCTGGCCAACCGTCACTGCGCCTGGCTTCGGACCAGCCGATGCAGATCGACGCGCAAGCAGCGGTGGCGCAATTCACGCTCAAGCAAGATCAAACGGCGGCGTTCATGCTCGGTGCGACCGATGATCCGCGATTCGCCGAAGGCGCCGGACACTTGTGCATGGAGCGCACGCTGAAGTTCTGGCGCGACTGGATCGGTCAGTCGATTTACCGCGGGCGCTGGCGGGAGATGGTCAACCGCTCGGCCCTAGCGTTGAAACTGCTGACGTCGCGCAAACACGGCGCGATTCTCGCTGCCGCCACTTTCGGTCTACCGGAAACGCCCGGCGGCGAACGCAACTGGGATTACCGCTACACGTGGATCCGCGACGCCTCGTTCACGGTGTACGCGTTCATGCGCCTGGGCTTTGTCGGCGAAGCCAACGCCTACATGGGCTGGCTGCGCGGACGGGTCAGCGATTGCCACGGGCAACCGGTGAAACTGAATATTCTGTACGCCATCGACGGGCAACAGGAATTGCCCGAAACCGAACTTGATCACCTGTCGGGACACGGCGGCGCGAAACCGGTGCGCATCGGCAACGGCGCGTACGACCAAATCCAGCTCGACATCTTCGGCGAACTGATGGACGCGGTGTATCTGGTCAACAAATATGGCGACGCGATTTCCCACGAAGGCTGGAAACATGTGCGTGAAGTCGTCGATCAAGTCTGTGAGACGTGGCAGACCAAGGATGTAGGGATTTGGGAAATGCGCGGTGAACAGCACCACTTTCTGCACTCGCGGCTGATGTGCTGGGTGGCGCTGGACCGGGCCATTCGTTTGGCGTCGAAACGTTCGCTGCCGGCACCGTTTGCGCAATGGGATCAGACCCGGCAAGCGATCTACGCCGATATCTGGGACAACTTCTGGAATGAAGAGCGCGGGCATTTCGTTCAGTACAAGGGTGGCACGGCGCTGGATGGCTCGATGTTGTTGATGCCGCTGGTGCGTTTCGTCAGCGCCAAGGATCCGCGCTGGCTGTCGACCCTCGCGGCCATCGAAAAGACCCTCGTGCGTGACGGCATGGTTTATCGCTATCGCAACGACGACAGCAATATCGATGGCCTGGCCGGCACCGAAGGCGCCTTCGCGGCGTGCTCGTTCTGGTACGTCGAATGCCTGGCTCGCGCCGGGCAAGTGGAAAAAGCCCATCTGGAGTTTGAGCAATTGCTGCGTTATGCCAATCCGCTGGGGTTGTATGCCGAGGAATTCGACAGCCATGGCCGGCATCTGGGCAATACGCCGCAAGCACTGACGCATCTGGCGTTGATCAGCGCGGCGAGTTTTCTGGATCGGCGCTTGAGCGGGGAAAAGAGTGAGTGGCAGCCGTAATTTCGCCAGGGTATGTAGGAAATCTGCCGCATCTACGCGCTTCCCGGGGCTAACCCCTACACACAAATAAACAGAGTCGCAGTTCCTGTGACGAGTGAGCTTGCTCCCGCCGGGTCGCGAAGCGGCCCCGATTCCTTATCCCAATTGCGCCAAAAATACCGTATTGCCTGGCTTTGCGGCTACTGCGCAGCCGAGCGGGAGCAAACTCCCTCGCCACAGAGGGCGTGTCTGGATGCCTGCATCTATTAAACAAATCCTTGCCAATCCCTTCCCCGCAAACTGCACTTACACCCTGAAATACCTTGTTGCCAGCCGTTACATCCACCCCTACCATCCACCGCAACGGGCACAGCGGAGCTGTCCAACAAAACCCGAATTCAAGGAACCAGAATGTCCCAGCACGTCCAACGCACCATCGACACGCCCCTTCGCAGCGGCCTGACCCGCACCCAACTCTGGGAAGCCGCGGACAAAGGCCTGATCAAATGCTGGGAAATCGGCCGCCAGCGCGCCACGCGTTTTCCCGACCTCGCACAAAAATGTCTCGCCGGCGAACTGCCCGTGCTCGGCTGGAAGGGTGGCGTGAGCCGCAGCCTGAAGAAAAACGAAAAGTATGGCTCACTGAAGTATCTGGCGCAGTGGCAGGGCTTGCGCGGTGAGGATCTGGATATTGATTTGAGTCAGGAGCGTTCGCTGACGTGCTCAGGGACGAAGATGCGGGTGACGTTTACCCCGGATCGGACGAAGTATTTCAATCAGGTGGCGGAAGCTGAGGTTTAGTTGAAGGAGAACCCCCAAGGCATTACGGGTTAACCATTGCACTGACCGAGAACCGCTCACGATAGGCTTGCGGCGTCACGCCGATCGCGCGCAAGAAACTGCGCCGCAAGGTCTCTTCACTGCCAAACCCGCAATTGGCCGCGATGCGTTTGACCGGCAACCCGGTGTCACTTAACAGCCGCCGGGCGGTTTCAACACGGATCAGTTCAATCGCCCGCGCCGGGGTCTGCCCCGTGTCGGCGCGGTAGTGGCGGACGAAACTGCGTTCACTCATGCCAGCCTGCTCGGCGAGCGTCGGGACGCCCAGGTCGCAGGTGAGGTTTTCGGCGATCCACGCGTGCAGTTCATCAAAACGATTGCCCTGATTCTGCAACGACAAAGTCACACTGAATTGCGATTGCCCGCCCGGGCGTTTGAGGAACACCACCAGATGGCGGGCGACATCCAAGGCGATGTCGCTGCCCAGATCCTCCTCGACCATCGCCAATGCCAGATCGATACCGGCAGTGACTCCCGCCGACGTCCAGACCGGACCGTCATTGATGAAAATCGGATTGGCTTCGACTTGCAGTTTCGGGTGTTGCTGCGCCAATTGTTCGCAACGGGTCCAGTGAGTAACCACGCGACGACCATCGAGCCAGCCACTGGCCGCCAACAGAAATGCACCCGTGCACACCGAGGCCACACGCCGACATTTAGCGGCGTGCTCGCGTACCCAATCCACCAACAGCACATCTTCGGCGGCAGGATAAATGCCCCAGCCACCGGCGATGATCAAAGTGTCGCTGGCCGCGTCCGGTAAAGGCTCGGCCAACACCGCCAGACCCGCCGACGACATCACCGCCCCGCCGCCACCGCCGGCGATCACACTCGGCGCGTAAGGCATCGGCAAACCGCGCTGGCGGGCAAGATCGTTGGCCGAGGCAAACACCTGCAACGGCCCGGTGACGTCGAGGATCTGCATGTTGGCAAATGCGAGTACGTGGATGGCTTTGGGCATTTGGCGTAATTCGTGGGGTGATTGGCGTATGCGCCAGAACCTACGCGCCTACAGTGACGCCGTCCACCCCTTTTCATGGAGCAAGAACGATGACGCTGCAGATCGGTTTTCTGTTGTTTCCACAGGTTCAGCAACTCGACCTGACCGGCCCTTATGACGTGCTTGCCTCGTTGCCGGGCGTGCAGGTGCATCTGATCTGGAAGGATCTGATGCCGGTCACCGCCAGCACCGGGCTGCTGTTGAAACCGACCATCACGTTCGAGGATTGCCCGTGTCTGGATGTGATCTGCATTCCCGGTGGCGGCGGTGTCGGGCCGTTAATGGAAGACGCGCAGACGCTGGACTTCATCAAACGCCAGGCCCTTCAGGCGAAATATGTGACCTCAGTGTGCACCGGCTCGCTGGTCCTCGGCGCAGCAGGCCTGCTGCAAGGCAAACGCGCGACCACGCATTGGGCGTATCACGATTTGCTGCCGACACTGGGCGCGATTGCGGTGAAGGATCGGGTGGTGCGTGACGGTAATCTTTTTACCGGTGGCGGAATTACTGCGGGGGTCGATTTTGCCTTGGTGTTGGCTGAAGAGTTGGTGAGTGCTGACGCGGCGCAACTGATTCAGTTGCAATTGGAATACGCACCGGCACCGCCGTTCAACGCAGGCAGCCCGGAGACTGCGCCGGGGGCGATTGTCGATGAAGCACGATTGCGCGCCGCGCCATCGCTGAAGCTGCGCACGGAAATCACCGAACGTGCTGCCGCGAAACTCAATCTGCACTGATCCCAAGCCAAACGCAAAACCCTGTAGGAGTGAGCCTGCTCGCGATAGCGGTGTGTCATTCAACGCAGATGTTGGCTGATCCACCGCTATCGCGAGCAGGCTCACTCCTACAGTTGATCGGGTTACCAAGGATATTTTGGTTGTCCCCGATCACCGCCACACCTTAACTTGTCCCCACGCCCCCACCCGTGTAGAAAGCCCCTCCACACATTTGCACAGGGACTTTCGATGAAGGCTTTGCCATGGCTCTATCTGGCGCTTCTCAGCCTCGGTTATGGATGGGCGCTGAGCTACGGCCACCTCGGCTGGCTCGCTTTGATTTCCGTTGGATTGCTGGTGTTTGCAGGCTTTGCCGTGCGCCAGCAACAGGTGCCGGTCGCACGTTTTCTCGGCCATGGCCTGTTCATCGTGCTGGCCTTGGCGCTGGCTCTGCACTGGCTGCCGGGCTTCGCCAACGGTCGCGCCATCGATCCGCAACGCTTCACCGATGACGCCGTACCGTTCTCGATGTACCTGAATCTGGATAAACCGCTGATTGGTTTCTGGCTATTGCTGGTCTGCCCGTGGATTGTCGGGCGACGGTCGTTGCGCCTGAGCGTGTACGCCACCGCCCTCGCCCTGACCCTGAGCGCGGTTCTGGCCCTCGGCGGCGCGCTGTTGCTGGGCGTAATCGCTTGGGCGCCGAAGTGGCCGGATCAGGCGTGGCTATGGGTGCTGAACAACCTGCTGCTGGTGACACTGGTCGAAGAAGCGCTGTTTCGCGGCTATATACAGGGCGGCCTCAGCCAGCGCTTCAAACACCTGCCGTACGGCGACAACCTCGCCCTGCTGCTGGCCTCGTTGCTGTTTGGTCTGGTGCATGCCGGCGCGGGCTGGACCTGGGTGTTGCTGGCAGGGCTGGCGGGGGTCGGCTATGGTCTGGCCTACCGTTTTGGCGGGCTCGGCGCGGCGATCGCCACGCATTTCGGCCTGAACCTGCTGCATTTTGGCCTGTTCACTTATCCGATGCTCGCCGGCTGAAGCAAGCGCCGTTTTGCGACGCTGTGCTGATTATTGAAAAAAAAATTTCAATAAAAAGCTGTCACCGCCGACAACCTTTCAAAGCCTTGCGGATTGAAAAACCATGCGTAACAACCAGCCCATTACACAACGCGAACGGACTTTCCCGGCTCAGCAGCGGTTGATCTCCACAACTGATGCCAAGGGCGTGATCACCTACTGCAACGACGCTTTCGTCGAAATCAGCGGGTTTTCGCGTGAGGAACTGATCCGTGCGCCGCACAACCTGGTCCGTCACCCAGACGTACCGGCTGCGGTGTTTTCGCACATGTGGGGCACACTGAAACAAGGCTTGCCATGGATGGGCATTGTCAAGAATCGCTGCAAGACCGGTGACCATTACTGGGTTAACGCCTATGTAACACCGGTGTTCGACGGCAATCAGGTGGTCGGTTACGAGTCGGTGCGGGTCAAGCCGTCCGCCGAACAGATCCGCCGTGCCGAAGCGCTCTACCAACGCATCAACCAGGGCAAGTCGGCGATTCCTTCGAGCGACAAATGGCTGCCGATCGTGCAGGACTGGCTGCCGTTCATTCTGGTCAGCCAGTTGAGCTTCATGATCGGCGCCACCCTGAACTCGCAGTGGGGCTTCGCCCTCGCCGCCGGTCTGTCGGTGCCGCTGGGCCTGCTGGGCCTGCAATGGCAACAACGCGGGCTCAAGCGCCTGCTGCGTCTGGCCGAGCAGACCACCTCCGACCCGTTGATCGCGCAGATGTACACCGATAGCCGTGGCGCCCAGGCGCGTCTGGAGATGTCGATCCTCAGCCAGGAAGCGCGCCTGAAAACCTGCCTGACCCGTCTGCAGGACACCGCCGAGCACCTGACCGATCAGGCCAAGCAATCCGACGCCCTGGCGCACAACAGCTCCAGCGGGCTGGAACGTCAGCGCGTGGAAACCGAACAGGTCGCCACCGCCGTCAACCAGATGGCCGCCACCACCCAGGAAGTGGCGAGCCACGTCCAGCGCACCGCCGACGCCACTCAGGAAGCCAACCGCCTGACCGGCCGCGGCCGCGACATCGCCGGGGAAACCCGCGAAGCCATCCAGCGCCTGTCGGTCGTCGTCGGTGAAACCGGCCTGACCGTCACCCAACTGGCCAAGGACAGCGACGAAATCGGCGGCGTGGTCGACGTGATCAAAGGCATCGCCGACCAGACCAACCTGCTGGCGCTCAACGCTGCGATTGAAGCAGCGCGTGCCGGCGAGATGGGCCGCGGTTTTGCCGTGGTGGCCGACGAAGTCCGCCAATTGGCGCAACGCACCAGCGAATCGACCGGGCAGATCCATGCCTTGATCGCCAAACTGCAACAGACTGCATCCAGTGCCGTACAAACCATGGAAGCCGGCCATCGTCAGGCGGAAGAAGGTGTTGCGCGGGTACTGGAAGCGGATCAGGCACTGGTCGGCATCAGCGAAGC